>LKMJ01001933.1_pt1 | contig 18705 bp, 31 predicted proteins | sample 643391 | NCBI WGS metagenome assembly LKMJ01 (sample SAMN04112250, study PRJNA286221) | soda lake metagenome | biome: soda lake; feature: Kulunda Steppe; material: water; isolation source: sample PL-Br10 brine of Picturesque Lake | place: Russia: Kulunda steppe | collected 2010-07 | reverse complement strand
CCAGCCGCACACCAGTCAGCCCAACGACCAGCCGCACACCAGTCAGCCCAACGACCAGCCGCACACCAGTCAGCCCAACGACCAGCCACACACCAGTCAGCCCAACAACCAGCCACACACCAGTCAGCCCAACGACCAGGCTGGCAGTCTACCCTGAATTTGATCAATTCACCTTACTACCTACCTAGTAAGAATTTGCAGTGCTTCGTTCCAACCCGCGGCCTCTCCCTTGCGCACCCAATCCAGCCAGCCTTGTCCCTCACACCATAGCATGCTGTTAGGCATGCCCAAACAAACTCATCACTTGCCCACCTGGTGCTTGATTCCAGCCTCTCCCCCATCCCGCCCATCTTGTGCATGGCCCCCTCTCCGTGCCTGCCCTTATTCCAGCTATCTTGCGCACAGCCTCAGCCCCCACGTCCGAGTGCTTGATCCCAGTCTCTTCCCCCCTCTCGCCCTTTTAATGCATGGCCCTTTCCTCCTCCCCCCCGTGTTCCAATTGTCTTGCACTCAGTCAGGACTCCCCCCCGCCTTGTTGCCAGCGGCCTGCCCATGGCCCCTGCCAATTCCACATCTCGCTCACCTGCCCAGCCGCCAGCCTCCTCTGCCTGCTGCTGGGGGGCCTCCGGAGCGTGTGCAGGGGGTAAAGTAAATCGCACAGCAAGGGCCGTGGGGGCGGCTTGTGCTGCCGCAGGACGTGTGGCTGATAGGGGCTGCATGTGCATTGCTTGGGCCTGTGCTTGCTGCTGCCCCGGCGAGGGCGGCACGGCAGCCGCAGCATCTGCCGCTGTGCCTGCTGCTGCTGCGGCTTGTGCTGCGGCAGCATCCGCCACCAACGCCGCGCCATCATCCAAATCCACAGGGTGGGGAGCACCAGTCGCAGCCCTGGTGCGGCCATCTTCCAGCCCTCCTGGTCCATCCCCATCTTCCGCGCCGATACACTCTACTTCTTGGCTGCCTGTGTGGTGAAGGCCGTGCGGCCGCTGCGGCTGCACCACGGGGGGCTGGTGTGGGGGCGCGGGCGGCTGGACCGCAAAATCAGCTTCCTCTGGGTGCACTGAGCAACCCCTGCATGACAAGCCATGTTGTGGTGTTCGTTTGCGCACGTGTGTGCATGCATGTGTGAAAGTGCACGCGTATGAGCTTGCGAAGCGGAGTAACACGCGTGCAGACCGCAAGCAGGGTGTCACACCATCGAGGTGTGTAGTCGAGGAGAGGGCATGCACTGGTGTGCAGTTGAGGAGAGGGCATGCACTGATGTGCAGTCAAGGAGAGAGCACCAATTGGTGTGCAGTTGAGGAGAGGACACGCACTGGTGTGCAGTTGAGGAGAGGACACGCACTGGCGTGCAATCGAGGAGAGGGCACGCACTGGTGTGCAGTGTAGAAGGTGAAAGAGCGTAGCATGCTGCTGATCAGCAAAGCTAAGCAGGCTCCAGGAGCGATTTCTGGTGCAAACAATGACCACGAGGGGCAGGCAAGGGTAGACCAGGCTGGTTGGAGCGCAAGCTTGCCATTGGGAACATGGCCAGCCCGCCACCCTGTCGTACCCCGATCCGCGCCTGCATCTGACAGCGCGGCTTTCAGCTCATAGCACGCAGCTACAACTGTGGGCATGGCTGGCCTGGCAGCCTAGACTGTGTGCTCAGCAAGGCCCAATTTAAGAGCTTCCGACTTGCAACACACAGCTGCGACCATAGGCATGTTTGGCCTTGAAGCCTGGGCTGTGTGCCTAGCAAGGCCACATTGGAAACACTGCCTTGGTACCACCTGTAGACTGCACCTTGTCTTTGCAATGGACTACCAATACCAATGGCCTCAAGCCTGTCTGAAACAAGACTTTGGGGCTACCATGAGGCTGCATCCTCAGCCTTGACAAAGCTCAAGGTGCTTGCAACTGAGCATCAAGCCAGGCATGTGACAAGCAGGCATGCGACAAGGATATGCAGGTTCGCGCTCAGCGCCCTGCCCTGCTCGACACATTACCTGGAACCGAGATACAGCCCTGCTGCCTGCGTAAGAGCAGTTGCTTTGCCTTGTGTGCTGCTTTGCCTTGAGTGCTAGCTTTGCCATACAGGTGCGCCCCCATGCTTGCGCCCTAACCCATGTTTGCAGATTACGTTCTGCAAGTGCACTTCAAAGTGCACAAAGTGAGATCAAGGTCCCGCTGGAGGGCTTTATAGCTGTTAAAGGCGCCATCACAGCCTTGTTTCTGGAAGACATGCCCTTCGTCCAAATTGAAGAAATCGGCGTCCGTGCTTGAGCTTCCCAGTTGCAGGGGCATGCTTTAGGGAAAGCAGCCAACATCACTCACCCAGGGAGGCAAGAGAAGGTGCAAGTGCTGCTGTCGTACGCAACAGTGGCCTCACCAAACGACTGCATGCATGCACATGTACGTATGGAAAAGTTGGAGGAGACACCAAGGACGTGCTGGTGTAAATTTGAAGTTACTTCACGTTTAAAAGCAGTCAACCAGCGGCCTATGAACAATCAACAGTCAACCGAGTCAACAGTCAACAGTCAACAGTCAACAGTCAACCAAGGGCCCATGATTGTAAGGGTCTTCAAGGCCCAGAACATCAGATCAGACCGCCTTTTCATGCCCTGAAGGCCAATGACGCACACCAGATCAACATCCCATGCACCAACTGAGGCCTGCAACGTGAATCAAAACTAAGACACCCGATGCAGAACAGGGCACTGACTCCAGCTCAAAAAGCCCTTGATGCAAATCACATGAACGGCCCGTGTGAGGCCCCAAAGTCTTGCTTGCACACAAGGAACCCTCTGGACAGCCCGGAGCCGCAGCAGGTCATTATGAAGGATTGAGAGCACTAGGCAGGCATGGTGCTGAGCGTCTGGACAGCTCGGAGCCGCAGCAGGTCATTGAGAAGGGTTGAGAGCACTAGGCAGGCATGGTGCTCAGCCTCTGGACAGCCCGGAGCCGCAGCAGGTCATTATGAAGGGTTAAGAGCACTAGGCAGGCATGGTGCTGAGCGTCTGGACAGCCCGGAGCCGCAGCAGGTCATTATGAAGGGTTGAGAGCACTAGGCAGGCATGGTGCTGAGCGTCTGGACAGCCCGGAGCCGCAACAGGTCATTATGAAGGGTTGAGAGCACTAGGCAGGCATGGTGCTGCGCAGCTTTGGCACCCGCCGATGCAGCACTCACCTCCATAAGCACGTCACCATGGTCCTCCTGCAGCCCAAGCACTTGGAGCACCTGCGGGGGCAGCAGGACCGGCATGAGGCGCGCAGTGCTGGCGCACCACCACAGCAGCACAGGTTTCCTAGCAAGCACAGGTTTCCCACGCAGGCAGGCATGAGCTGCTTCAAATGCCAGGCATCGACAACAAGGGAGCAGGCTGCCAATCATGGCACTGGGCGGGAGACTTTGGCATCAAGGTTGGTCTGTTGCAACCCTCCTCATTGCCAAACACTTGCAACTGATCCGTTGTAACCATCCTGATTGCCAAAGGATATCGATTTACCCGCTGCAAGCCTCCTGTCCACTCCTACCGCCCATGCCAAACGCTCACCTGCGGGCTAAGCCATATCGCATACACCATGCTCCGCACCTTGACAGCAGTGCCCTACAACACCCACGCCCCCACCACCTGCGCCTACCCCTTCTGCCTTCCATCGGCAGGCTGGACTGCAACCCCCCACCGTGCACCGCGCCTTGACTGCAGAGCCCCGCGGCACACCCATGGCCCCACCACTCGAGCGCCTGGTCCTTACCTGCAGGCTGGGCCGCAGCGCCTCCACCATGCACTGCAGCTCCACGACGGTGCCCCGCGACACCCACGCGCCTGTCGCGCTGCCGCTGGGAGGCCGTGGGGGGCCCAGCCTCAGGCACTCAAGGGCCCATACCTCCCCCTTCTCCTCCTCCTGCTCCTGCTCCTCATCACGCTGGCCGTGCCTCTGGGTCTCGACAGCAAACGCCCGCGCAAGGCAGCCCAGGGCGTGGTCGTCCAGGCCTGCGCACGCGTGTGCGCGCACACAGCCGAGGGCGTGCATGTTCCAGGTGGGGAATATGGGGAAGGCATGTGCACACGTGTGAGGCAGCCCTGACTGCTGTCGCCTGAAGCGCGTACATGCACATGTGGATGCAGCGGAAGGTGTGGAGGAGGCTCGCGTGCTTTGCATGCCCACGCGCATTGATGCATGCAAGAAGAAGGCACGGAGGATGCACAGGCACCTTAGCTCCACCGCTGGCATATGGACCGTGGCAAGGTCATTCATGTGTGTGCGTGTGTATATGTGTGTATACATGTGTATGTGTGTCTGCATGTGTATGTGTGTGTGTGTGTGTGAATCCCGTGCGCCCAAGGTGGCAAGTGTACCTGCACAAACAGCAGGCGGCAGCTGCCTGGATTTCCCTGCCGTTATGCCTCGAGCTGGCTGCAGGAATTGTGCTGGGCGCATGCTCGCTTTGGACAGGCACAGCCCATGTGCATGCAAACTTCCATCTGATCTGTGCCGCTGCATGCCAACTCTGGACAGGCACAGATGAGATGGAAGTATCCACGCACATGGACTGTGCTGGTAGAAACTTGCAAAGCTTCTTGCAAAGCTTGGAACAATAAAGGGTGGCCAACAACCTTGCACCATGTCATGATCACATGCAAAAAGGCAGGCGCTGAAGGCAAATTGAGGTCATTCCAAGCACCGCCAATAAGACCAACTGCATGTCAATCCTGGCGATGCACACATTCTTATGAACACCTCATAGCGACACAAAACCTCATTGCAACACAGCAACACGGCACCAGAGCCCTGTCTGCACAATCGAAATAATCGAATGACAGGACAATTAATGGGACATGACAGGATAGTGACAGCGAATGCGATCAAGCTCAGATCTGTGGCAAGGCTTGCAGGTGCCCAGGCTCTGACCGCCACTTCTCTTCCTGATCTTCAATGCACGACCCCTTACCAAGCACCTCTTGCAATTGCACACATCCTGCCCTTTCTAGCTTGCTGCCCGCCAAGCACACCACCTCACGCACTCAAACACATACACACGCGCGCACGCACGCACCCACCTATGTGCCGCAGGTCCAAGCACACCAAACGGGCCAGGCAGCCAGGCATCAGCTTCCAGAACTCCGGTCCCAGATCAGGCTCCACAGACTGCTGCTGCTGTTGCTGCTGCTGCTGGCCCTGTTCCCTTGCCTCGCCTAGCTCATAACTTGTCCACCGAAGGCGTGGGTTGTGGGACAGGCGCAGCACGCGAAGGGTCCGCCACAGAGGGGGGCACATGATGAGGTCCGATAAGCCCTCTGGTGTGGCAAGGGCAGACAGGGCAAGAGCAGGGAGGGCGAGGGCAGGGTGGGCAAGGGCAGGGAGGGCGAGGGCAGGGTAGGCCAGGGCAAAAAGGGGGGCAGGTGCAGCCCATCCAGAGCAGTGCTTTGTAATGCACTGCCTATCTCTTATCTCCTTTGCTCAAGTTTGGTTGGGGACATGCAGGGTGCAATCCGGATTCTACAGAGCACACGTACTTAGTGTTTGCTTGGGGGTAATGAAGTACGTGCTTGATGCAAACAGTAGATGTCTTAAAGGACAATTGCCACAATGGCTGCTGCTGTGCAGCTTTTTCGTGTCCAACAAGGCAAGAAGCACACATCCTGCTTTCACCCATCACTTGCAACAACCCTGAGTATGCCAACAAAACAAAGGCCACCCATCCCGCTTCCACCTCCAGCTGCAAGCTCTTTGGCATCAACACCCTCTGCTGCCCCCAGGCCAAAATGCTCACACATCCTTTGCTTAGTGTGCCTCTTGAATCAACAAGCATGCCTGCCAGGGATCAAATCAGCAAGCGTGCCTACCAGGGATCAACAAGCGTGTCCGCCAGGGATCAACAAGCGTGTCCGCCAGGGATTGGCCGTTTGCACCTGACAGCACCCACTCTGTTGTGCAAAGTCACCACTCTTCCAGCTTCTGCAGGCACACACAACCTATCATCCACGCACACCCAGGCCACGATCCGCTTGATCGCAGTTAGGCTGCCAGAACTCACCCACGGTCAGGCCCTGGGAGTGGCACGCACCTCCGGCAAGGACGTACAGTCCTCTCGCGCCCCTGCCACTCAACTCCCCACCCCCCACACTGCACCACTCACCCACGGTCAGGCCCTGGGAGCGGCACGCACCTCCGGCAAGGACGTACAGTCCTCTCACGCCCCTGCCACTCAAATCCCCACCCCCCACACTGCACCACTCACCCACAGTCAGGCCCTGGGAGTGGCACAGCTCCAGGTGGCGCAGGCGCACGCTGCCACTCAAGCCGGTCAGCCCCCACACCAGCACATCTCGCACGAGCTCATCCGTGACCGCCTCCACGTAATCGTCCTCCACATCGCACCCAACCCTGACCGCCGCCCCCACACCACCAGCCCCACCATCTGCCGCAGCTGCCGCAGGGGCGGCAGAAGGGGCTGTGCCATCTGCTCCATCATGGCCTCGCACAATCGCGTTGGCGCCAGCGCTGGCTCCAGATCCACTGCCGCCAATGTGGCTGCCATGTAGCACGAGCGACTCCAGGGGCACCACCAACATGCGGGGCTCAACCCCCACTCCGCCTCCATCACTATCAGCTCGGCCGTCCACGCCGTCCCAGCCACCGCCGCCGCCGCCGCCGCCGCCGCCACCAGCCATGCCTGCGCCTGAGGCAAGGGTGCACGAGCCCTCCGCCCCGCACGCCGCGCCCACGTCACTGCCCAGCCCGCCACCTGCGGGCTCCCGGAAGCGCAGCTGTAGCAGCGCGTGCAGCAGAAGGCGCAGGTGCTTGACCATCAGTGCACCTGACTGCTGCAGCTGCTGCTCCCCTGTGTCCAAACCCAGCAGGGGATCCGCAGCATGCCTGCCCCTGCCGCCCTCAAGAACGCACAGCTCCGCCTCCCCTGCCGCTCCCTCTAGGTCAGCTGCCGCCTCTCTCCCAAGCCCTTCCCTCCCAGCCTCCGCCACAGCCCGCTCAGCACCACCGGCCCCTCCACCCTCGGACGCCTGCCCCGCTGCCCTGGCGCTTCTCGCCCCCGCCCCCTGCGTCGCCGGCACCTCCGCGGCGCCGCCTGCCGCCCTGTCCGCTGCAGCAGCCGCAGCGGCAGCGGCGGCCACAGCAGGGGGCGTGAGGTCCAGATGCAGCGCGGCTTTGGGCCACCTTGAGTCCTCGACGACAGTGTCACCATCCGCGGCAAACCACAGACTGTCATGGACCTGGCGGCACAGGTGCTGCATCCATGCCGGTGCCGCCTCGCCTGCGCATGCGCACAAGCGCAGAGGTGTTTGAGTGTGGGGCTTGCAACCTTGTTGTGCACATCACGCACACCAGCTGCTGAGCGCGGCACGCACCCTGCAGGAGTGTTCAGGCTAGGGGGGGGGGTGAGGTGCGGACTTGTGCCTCTGGGTGTGCGTGTGCGTGTGCGCGTGTGTGTGCGCGCGTGTACTTGCATGGGCGTGTGTGTGTTGATGTGTGAGCTATGCATATACATGTGTATCCATGTGCGCGTGCGTGCGTATCCTGTAGCCCTACTGCCATGTAAATCACAGCGCACCTTCCCTGTCGAAAGCCTCCAGCACGCGCGCAAGCAAGATTTTGCCGCCAAGGTACACGCACTGCTGCTGCTTCTTCTGCTGCTCGTGAAGGGCGTGTGGGTGGCCTGGCTGCATCAGCTGCCCTGCTTCCCCATGCTCACGCCTGTCCCTCTGGTCTACCTGGCGCAGCAGATGGCTGTTGAGCAAACGCGGGGGTGTCCCCAGGCCCGCCAGCTGCATCAAGCCCTCTGCCTGGGTCCCACCCTCGGGCTGCGCGAGCGGCATCACGTCCTCTGCCTGGGTCATACCCTCGAGCTGCGCGAGCTGCATCAACCCATCCTCCTCACTGCCAAAGGGCATGGGCGCAGCAGGGCTGCGCTGCTGCTGGCTGCTGGTGGGGAAAGGGCTGGGGGGAAGGCAGGCGCCTGCCCAGCCCTCTTGTGTGGCTGATGGAGGCAAGCAGCTCATCAGCAGTGACCCCTGCTCCAGATCTTTGGCTCCCGAAACACAGGGAACTGGATGCCCAGCTCTGAGGGAGCCGTGTGCACTGGGTCCGGCCTGCTCGTCGCTGGAGCCAGAGCTCAACGGCTGGGTCGCAATAGGAGGGGGTGGCGGCTGGATCTGGCTGCCAGGCGTGTCTGCAGCCACCCCCTCCTGTTCTCCAGGCTCTCCTTCAGCTTTGCATTGCTGGCTGAGGGTTATCTGGCAGCAAGCATCTGCGCAGTGTGTGCCAGGCACATGGACTAGGAATGTTGGATCAACTTAACAATAAAGTTGATCCTAAGAGGCTGGATCCTAAGAGGCTGAATTATATAGATGACAAAATCTGTGCTGATGCGACAGCTGCAGCTGTCCCTGCTGCAAAGGTAGGACTTGAATTTGATTTGTTTCAGGTACCACCATTCTATTGCTTCAAATTGCCCGATTCCTCACCTGGCTCGGTCTCCTGCTCCATACCCCTCCCAGCTTGAAACTTGATTCACCAATCCATACTCCCCATTTTTAAAAATAAAATATATTAAGTTATGAGTTCATAGCAGCAGCGGTTATAGCGTGCAGGGAAGGGAGGCAGGGTTTTGGAGCTTATCCAGTGCAGTATCCTCCGGCAATACTTTATATAGGAGTTCCATCATGCTTGCACATTCCAACTGCCATACATTACCGCCCCCAGCTGCCCACTCACAGCACCCACTTGTGCATTCAGTCAAGCCCCACCACCTCCCGCGTCCAGTGCATAGAATCACACCTCCAGTATCTTGGTCCCAATTTATTCAGCTGCCTGGTTTAGCAGAGGGGGGCAGAGACTGCAGGCATGTTCAGGCTCGCGTGTTCCAGCAGGACGCAGACATTGTGCCCGAGACGAATGACGAATGGGATGACGAAGACGACAGAGTGTGAGTGTACATGTGCAAAACTTTTTCCACTTATTATAGGCTCTGAGCTGGGACCTCCGACATGAGGCTGCCCATGTGCTTGCCCATGTGCGCAGTGTGCCCTCTGCCACGAAAGTCATTGTTGTGGGAGCTGGCCCCATCGGTGAGTTTGAACTATCCATGTTCCCTGTTAATAGGGCTAGTGCAACTCCATGTCTGTCAGCTGCGACCACTGTCCTTGCGTGCTGCCAATCCCTGCAATAAGTCCAACAGCTATGCAGTTGCAGCGCATCTTGTGACTTCTGGATCACAGAATGTCTTAGAGACATGGCTGGGCTCTAAATTATCTTTATCCAGCAATTTTTGGCATCGCAGACCCATTTGCTCAGTTTGGAGCAAGTGTGCTTCCAAAAAATTTACACTACTCTCACTTTCTCTCCTCGAGCTCAGCTGTTTGGGTGGCCGGAGGATATTGTTACAATACAAGTGTCTTTCCTGTCACTATGGAGCTTGCAAGGGCTCAGCACACTCAGGAGAGCACACACACACACACAAACACACACACACCAAGCGCACACACCCACACACACACACACACACCAAGCAAACACACCAAGCACACACGCATGCATGCGCTGGCGCACCTTCAGGCCTGCTGACGGCGAGCTACTTTGCGAGAAGGGGCTACAACGTGGAGGTGTTCGAGAGGCGGCCCCACCCAGCATTGAGGGCCAAACCTGCAGGCCCGGACCACCCCGTTGTGCTCAGTAGCAGGTGAGCAAGGAGGGAAAGGGATAACCCTTAAAAGCTTTACCTGACGAACAGGGCAGCTTAACCAAGGCCTACTAGGCCTGAAAGCCCACCCCATGCAAGAAAAGAAGAGCGCCTTTGTCTACAAGGCAAGACAGCACCTGGGGAACAATTTGATCAGGGGCGTCAAACAAAGCAAGGTGGGGCCTGAGAGGGGTGAAGGTGCGGGCAGGGATGCCCAAGTATGTTCCAAGGGGTGCACCCTGAATTTGTCATCTTGGCCCTTGGCCCTAGAGGATCCAGCATCCCATCACAACCCTTTTTTATTGGCCACAAGCTGTTATGAGCGCAGCAACTCCTGCAGCTCCCAAGCGGACCTGAGCTCTTGACCCTCGTTTGCTTGGAGCCACAGTTCATGCTGCATGCAGCCTGCGCACGCGCACTTATGCCTGCAACCAGTAATTCGTGCCCGCAGCCTGGCAGGCTCTGCTTTGGTGTATGCGCGTGGGTCGCAGAGCTTTGCTCTCCAAATGCACGTAAGGGCATGGCATGACAGAAAAGGATTGGACAGTAGTGAGAGTGAGTAAAATTTATTGGATGCTATTGACTCACTGGATGCTATTGACTGAAGAAAGCCCGGCTTTCCTGATCCCCATACCTACCCGGCCCGGCTGGGCAGCTGAGCCCATCCTGTCGACGACAACCCATATGCTGAAACTGTTGGCATTGGCCTGTGCACCGACAGTATCAAGGCAGCACAGCTCAGCTAGGCCCATTGACATTGCCCATGGGTGCCTTGCTGGCAATGCCCCGGACCCTTGAGCCTTCCAGCCCTGTGCACCATGCCAGCACGCCACCTGCCCCTGCCTTGCGCCCTGCTCACCTGCGCCCGCGTGCCCACGTGCAGGGCGCTGCTCGCGTTCAAGGAGCTGGGCATGCACATGTCGTTTGCCGCCGCCGACGCCCCCACGCACAAGGGCGTGTTCGACATGGCCTCGGGCGGAAGGCTGACGCCAGCGCACCCAGGCCACCCCTATAAAGCCACAGTGGTGACCTCAAAGCACCGCCTGGAGGCAGAGGTGCTGCAGGAGATGAGGTGCGAGTCAATGGTCACATGGCGATAGTGACTTCCCTGGCTTGTCAGACTCATATGCAGCACCAACAGCAGAGTTTGGATGACTTCAGTCCCGGAGACCAGGAGGTCAAATCCAGAGAGGGAAGTGCAAACACGGTAGCCGTGCGCGCCTGCTGCGCCCATAGCTTCTTGCGTACCTGCTTGCAGGGGTGCTCGCGCATCCTTTCGCACACGCGGCTGCTTGCACAACAGCTGCTTGCACAACAGCTGCTTGCACACACAGCTGCTTGTGTCTATGCCTGCTTGCGCCCGCGGCAGCGCTTCCATGGCTACCTGGTTTGGTCTGCAGGCGCTTGTACCCCCATCGCATCAAGGTCACGTACGCTGCTGAGCTGGTCGCTGCGGACTTTGAGAACCGGAAGGCTGTGGTGTCCAGGCAACAGGGCTCTCAAGGTGAGCAACAGCAGCAGCAGCATTCACCCAACCAGCAGCAGCAGGACCGGCAGGTTGAGCGGCAGCAGCAGGGCCGGGGGAATGGCAGCACACTGCGGCGATCTCATCACATGAGCGTTCTCACCATGAACAGCAGCAGCAGGAGCAGCAGCTGCGGGGGGCCCCTGCTGCAGGGTCTCTTGCAATGCAAGGCAAAGGCTAGGCTTTGCGAAGTGGCTGGAGCCAGGTCTACCCCTGCCCATTGATGCGCTTGTCAGAGGCAAGGCACAGAGCAGCAGCAGCGGCAGCCAGCACCCAGCACCCAGCACAAGCACGTAGCACATGTTGTGTCACATGCACTGAAGCTGGCGTACGTCATGTGAGCATGCTGCTGCTGGATGAGGGCTTGAACAGTTTAAGCTCCGGGACATGCCCCCCACAGAAATGAAGCCCCATTGAAATGAGGTCTGGCTGCGTACAGCCTGACGACCGTGTTTAGGCTGTGGCAAACGTGTTAATGGCTCGCTTCTGCATGTGCACACGCGCGCACAAGTCCACGGACACATGCTCACCCACATGCGCACACACATGAACACATGCTCACGCAATCACAGGCTGCGCCTTACAAGTCCAAGGCAACAGAGGCGGCAGCCAGGGCATCTCGCTGTCTGTGTCCTCGGCACGGCCAGCAGGTGGGGCCGAGGAGGCAATGAGACAGGGCCAACACAGACCATGGGTTGGGCGCACGTGAATCATGGTTGGTGGCAAAGCAGACTGAGTCAGGGCCACACAGGCCATGAATCGGGGCCACGCAAATCATGGTTTGTGGCAAAATAGACTTGAGTCGGGGCACACACAGGCCATGCCAGGAGCAGTGCATGAGGCTGGGCCTGGACACACCCTGCTGCGTCACCTGCCAGGAGGAGTGTTCCAACGACAGAAAGTGCCAGCCGGCCAGGCCTGCAGCATCTGCGCTGCCTGTGTGCCCCGCACTGTGCTTCAGATGGGCAGCGCCCTGGCACTGTGCCTCAGATGGGCAGCACCCTAGTACTGCGCCAAAGATGAGCAGCACGTGCTCTTGCATGTCTTTGGCCGTTTGCCGTGGTGCACCAGGGCCATGAGAAACTTCTCCTGCCACCAGCGCATGATCCTCCCAAACTGCCCCCAAAGTGCTGCCCCAAAAGAGCGCAATGCTCCCCATTGCACAAAATGCTCCAATGCCAGCCAAAGGTGCCCCCAGCACACATTGCTCCCCGCCACGTCTCCCAACATGATGCACCTAGCACACAATGCTCTCACAAATGCCCTCAGCACACGATGCTCCAATGGCTACCCCCAGCAAACAACCCTACCAGCAAACCATGTGCACCCCTAGCACATGTTTTGTCCTGATGCCTTGTTGGGACACTGATGCTGTGTTGATGTACTGATGCTGTGTTGATGCACTGATGCTGTGTTGATGTACTGATGCTGTCTTGGTCCTTGCCTGCACCAAATGGGGTTAAGGTTCTGGGGGCTAGCCAAATGGTGGGAGTGTTCCTGCCGTTTCTGGGACAGCCGGATTTATGCAGGGATGTGTTGGTCTGCAGTGATGCAATTGTGTGTAGTGAAAATGATGACTGGGACAAGAATAATGCGCACATCTGGGTGGTGGTCGCTCTCTCTCTCCCTTCCGGTACATGATGCTCATGGTTGCAGCTCAGGCCTCTGCCATTATGCTATCCTTGGCTATCACACGGATCAGCGTGTGTCCTGTCTGCCATTGTGCCACAGGCCTCTACACTGTGCCACCCTTGGCTGGTGTATGGATGAGCATGCGTCCTGTCTGCTGCCCCTGCCCTCGTAGGCAATCCTTCTGCCACCGTGGAGGAGGTCATACCTTACGACCTGCTTGTAGGCGCAGACGGGGCTGACAGCATCGTAAGGGAACGGATGGTGCAGGCAAAGGTGAGTGGGCGCATTTGCGGTGTGTGCCTCTGTGTTGGGAGGGGGGAGCTGGTGCGGCAGGGTGGGTCTGTGGGCCATGCATGGCATGGCATGCCAGTGAGACGCGTTTGTTTGACAGATCTGTGAACCTGTGTGATTGATGTTGTTGTTTGTGGACCTGTATGATGGATTGGTGGGACGCTCGTAGTGGTTGTGATGCTGTGTGATTTAAGTGAGATGGTGTGGGTATGTGACAGGTTAAGTGAACCGTGATGTGTGATGAATCTGTGGAGCTGTTTTATGAATCTGCGATAGTGGATATGTGACAGATTAAGCGGACCATTCACGATGTGACCCGCTGTGTTTTGCGCATGAACTGTGCACTTGTGCTAGGTCTGGCATGGGGTGGAGACCCGTCTAATAAGAGCCAGGCCTGGCATAGGTGTTGAGCCGTATAATAACAGCCAGGTCTGGCATGGGGTGGAGAGCTGCTCACAAGAAGCTGAGCCTGGCATGCGGGGATGTGTGGTGCAGCATACAGTGGAAGCCTTGCCTGGCACAAGGTGGAGAGCTTTTAGGGGATTATGTATCATTCTGCACAACAGCACGCCCAGCGCACCGCGCTCTGCTTGCGCAGGTGCGCCAACTCTCCACGCAGCGCCCAATGCGTGACTTGGAGCAGTTTGCTGCTGTGTCAGGCCTACCGCAGCACTTGCCTGGGCCTGCGTCGGACAGCCTGTCTGAGCACAGCAGCAGCAACGCCAGCAGCAGCAGCGATGGTAGCCTCACGGCTGTGGAGTTTGGCAGCAGCACTGCTGCAAGCGCCGGGAGTGGGGTCAGCGCTGCAAGCGAGGCTGCTGCCGCCGCGCAGGCACAGCAGCTGCCGTGTGATGTGCGCAAGCATCACGTGGGAGAGTACTTGTATGAATGGAGGAAAACAGGGGCCCCGACGGTCCAACTGTGGGTGTCCGAGCCGGGCAAACTCAGTGGCGTGGTGCAGGGCAGCCCCAGGTGGGTACTCAGGGTAGTGCGGGACAGCCTGGAGTTCTGTGCATGGATCTTGGCACCGCGCGTGTATTGGGGGGGTGTTGGGGCGTGTGGGTGCGCATGCGCGCCTCTGTGCGTTTGCGAGTGCAGAGGCATAGGCGAGCCCAGGGCAGGCGCATTTGTGGATGCCTTTCAAGAATTGGGGTGCAAGGCTTGCAGACAGGTGAACATGCCATGACACAAACAAGGCAGGGGTGCTTGTGTGGACCTTAGGCAGGGGCGTGGAGTGAGGTGCACAAGAGTGACTGTTAGAAGCAGAGCGCAGAGGCAAACAGAAGCAGAGAGCAGTGGCAAATAGAGTCTTGGTGACAGTTGGCTGTGATCTTGTCATGCTCATGCATCATTAAGCGTATGATAGCATGTGTTGCATCCTTCCCTTGCGGAGCAACCATTGAAACGTGATCACGGCCTCAAGGCGCAAAGCGATTGGCAATTGACTTGTGCTGCTCCACCCAGATGTTGTGAAGTGCCTGTGCTCTGCGGTGCTGTGGATGGGCAATTGGGTACCAAATACTTTCACGCGCCATGATGCTTACAGGGCGTTGATTTGGACCATGATGACAAAAGGCGCACTAAAGATCTCAGCATCAACGTATGCATCCCATGTAGGCATGCACCTTTTTCCACATCAAACACCTAACACCTATCAAAATGATTGAAGGCTCAGAGCTGCCTTGCACGTCTGTATGCAGCTGTTCACAGAACCCTGTCACTCATTTATGGCCGCGCTTGCTTCCACACTACCCGCGCTTGCCTGCAGCTGGGATGCCCCATCTCTGTCAGGAGCGCTTACATCTGCGTACGGTGATGCATTGCCACAGCCTTGGCGGGACCTGATTGTGCAGCAGGCAAGGATGCTGTTGCAGCAGTTGAAGCTGCTCCTTCCGTCTGGTATCCACTTGATCACAGCTGACAGCGCCTGCTTGAACATGAAAAGGGAATACCGCAAGAGCATTTGGTATTCACTTGATCACAGCTGATAGCGCCTGCTTGAACATGAAAAAAGAATATCTAAAGAGCAGCCGAGGCTGCGCTGGCGCTGAGTATGCACGTATTTTGCAAGGTCTGCCTTTTGCAGTGGTTGAGGTAGTCTGCTGCGCTTGTGCACCGATCCGCCTCCATTGCCATTAAATTCAGGCATGTTTTACAAGATAAATGTACGTCTCAGGGCCATGTGCTCCACAAACAGTGCAAGCAAAGCAGCCTGGGTGTCCATGCACAAAGCCCCTTTTGTTGCCATGCTGCCCGGTCATTTTGGTGCACCGCCTGCTGCGCACCGCCTGCCGCACGCGCCACCTGCCGCGATGGCATACGCATACCTGCGCCGCTGCGTGCACGCCACACTCTCCACACCATCTCCCTGCATTGATCTGCACAGGCCTCAGCGGCTGCTGCAGCTGGGCGGCTGGGCCGCTACGGTGCAACCGTCCAGACCACGCAGTTCCACGGCCCGCGCGTGCTGCTTGTGGGGGACGCAGCTCATGCAATGACGGGCGAGCTGCGACAGGTGAGCTGCGGGTGAGGAGCTGCGTGAGGATATGCAGGTGGGGGGCGCGGCTCCTGCAGTGATGGGCCAGCTGCGACTGGTGAGCATGCTGGGGGGAGGTTTATAAAAGGGGCTGCAGCTTGTGAGCAGTCCAGGTCACGGTGCATCCAAGTCAAAAGGGTCACTGCAAGCGCACCATATGCGCAAAAGTGCAGTGAATAAGCTTGCCAAGTGGCCACAGGCAAAGCGGCCTATGCAGCCTGAGGTCTGAGTCTGAGCTTCACCATTCAGCCAAGCTCTCACTCCAAACCAGGTCCTTACTGTTCGTCAGGTGCTTGGCCCTATATGTTGGTGGCCTCTCACACCACATCAGGTCACTTCTCACCTCCTGGGTGGGATGTGTGCCTGCCCAAGCGCTGCTTGCCTGACCCTGCTGCAAAATCTAAACATCTACACAAGCACTACATGCTCGTGTACCCTTTGCTGCCCCCCTTGCTCGCCTGCACCCTTATTTCCCTCGGCCCCCCTTTTTGCTCAGACACTTGCTTTTCTTTCAACTCCCAAGCGCCAGGCCAGTGTGACACTCGTGCTTGAGACATTGGCTTGCAGGGTCTAAACTGCGGCATTGAGGGAGTCCGCATGCTCAACATCGTTGTCAGGGCTTCTCAGGTGCGCTGCATGCTCCAGGTGCCGCACGCCAAGCTTGCCCATGGGTCCTGCGTGGACTGCGAACGTTCTACGTGCCCATTGAATGGGCTGCTTGCTTTTGCCGATGCTAGTGCCCTGTGAGCCTCTGCCTGCCCCACCCCGACACCTCCCGCTGCAAGCGTTGCTGCTGCTCTTTGGTGGTCCATGTCTGTGTGCAGTTTTTGTGTGTGGACATTCGCCAAAGCAAGCCTCTTGCTCAGCAGGGGCTGCGCAGTCCAGGACCAGAGAGGAATGAGCAGCGGGGGTTCTTCGCTTTGCTGACGTGCATTCACACAAGAGTTCCTCCTTCTTGCTTTGCTGCATTTCTCTTGCTGCTCACTTCCTGTACCTACCTCTGCCTGGTGATGTCCGGCCGCTCAAAGCATGGCCGGACTTTCTTGCCACCTGTTTGGCCAGGCACGGCTGGATAGGCAATTGCTGCAGCCCCCACGTCTAATCAAACACGTTGCATGCAGGATAATTTGGACAAGGTGCCGATGACCTTAACTCAAGTTAGAGGCGAAGATGCGCAGTGCATGCAGCAGCTCGAAGCCTTCCAGGTAGGTGGTCCATTCTTAAGGGTTGAAAGTTTTAATGAAGGGTTCAGAGTCTGAATGATGGGGTCACAGGTTTGTGTTTCTTCCTTGAGGATTGAGAGTCTTGAGGAAGGGTTGAGAGTCTGGATGATGGGGTCACAGGTATGTGATTCTTTCTTGAGGATTGGGAGTTTTGAGGAAGGGTCGAGACTCTGGATGATGGAGCCAGCCTGGCATTGGGCCTTAAGCACGCAGTGCGGGGAGCTGCTCTGAAACATTGTCAGGACTTCCTAGTTCACTTGTCTGTGCACCCTCGGCATGGCATGCCCATTCAATTCTCAACATCCCCACACTCGCCTCACACATCCTCACACATTGCTGGTGGTCAATCAAGGGCATGCACCAGATTGCGGCTGCAAGCTCCCACCCTTAGCCTGCCCTACCGGCTCCCTGTGGTGATCTGTCTTGCTCTTGCTCTGCGTGCCAGCCCCCGCGCCAGAAGTACACAGCCTTGCCTCAGCCTACTTGCCCGGCACTGTCTGTACCCACCTGTCGGCTCGCAGCGCCGTCTGAACCCGCCTGCCACCTCAGCCATTGCACCCGACACTGCCTATCCCTTGTCTGTGCCCTGCAGAGGAGCCTGAGGGGGGGCGTTGCATACGGCGACCCCCTGTTCCGCCTGGCCAGCGCCCTTGGCTCCATCATCTGGCGCAGCGCGCTCCTGGTGCTGGCAGGGCTGCGCAGGCTGGCCCCGACCCGCTTCCCCGCAGACTACGTGGAGCAGCAAGTGGGGGACGCGCGGCAGGGCTACAACGAAGTACTGAAGATCATGGTCCGGTTTGCGGTCGTACCTGTGCTAACGCTGCTGGGCATGATCGCGGCCGGCCTAAAGGTGGCGGCAGCAACAGGCAGGATCGCACTTTGAGGCGCAAGATTACGTTGGGACGGGCTGCCAGCCTGCTGGTTTAGCCTTGCCTGACTTTGGGGTGGGCTTTCTCTAGCAGCAGGATAGTACTCCTCTAGTAGAAAGAGGCCAACAAGAGGGGCGTGTGCAGCCTGTTGCATTGCTAACCTAATAACATTAAGACCGTTTTATTTAAACACGCTGTCCAAATTGCCTCTGATAAGGAGCCCTCAGTGCATGCTGTTGTTAGCAAATGCCAGCACAGTCCAGGTGAGAGGGCGGCTTGGTTAGAGAAAGACAAGGAAAGACTCCTTAGTAAGTAAGCATGGAGCAGAGGACAGAGAAACTGGTTTTCTAGCCCTTGCGCAACATACATGTCCTCTTTTTGGATGGTGAAGGACTCGGACTTGAATCGCTATAACTTCACCGTCCACAAAGTCCTTCACTGTCCACCAGATGATCTGGTGTTTGCGTCGGGGCACACCTCAAGTTTAAAAGTTTGCGATTCTTCCGGACTTCCCACACACCTGGTATTGCCTCCTGGACGTGCATAAAACAGGCCCATGATGGGCAAGTTTACAAGTTTTGGGGGCCCCATGATGGGCAAGTTTACAAGTTTAAGTTGGGCTGATGGGCAAGGAAGTTTGTATTCAACAACTTGAACTTAGAGCAAGTAAGTTACAAAATAGGGTTAACTGCCAACCTAGCTGTTATGCTGATTGTTTTGTGGCTGGTCATTGCCAGCCAAAAAGCGATCCATAATGTCTGAGACGAAACAACCTGTTTGCTAAGCAAATTTTTATGTGCAGAGGAGCCTCCTCATGAGGATCGTCAGACATTTCCAGGCTCGGTTGAAATGCGGTTGATGCGGTTGAAAGCAACCGCGGTTGCAGAGCGGTTGAAAAATCCTTAAACAACCGCGCCTTCTGGCTGAAATTTTTTCAACCGCACGGT
>LKMJ01001931.1_pt1 | contig 18708 bp, 25 predicted proteins | sample 643391 | NCBI WGS metagenome assembly LKMJ01 (sample SAMN04112250, study PRJNA286221) | soda lake metagenome | biome: soda lake; feature: Kulunda Steppe; material: water; isolation source: sample PL-Br10 brine of Picturesque Lake | place: Russia: Kulunda steppe | collected 2010-07 | reverse complement strand
AGGATTCCACCGCGAGAGTATGAGCTCGCAAGCGAAACCTGCTCACATTCCTCATAACATGCTTAGGGAGATCAAGGTGCAGATAGCGAGGAGGCATCAGGGGGGCACCCCCATTCCTCACCCGTGTACGTGAATCAGCTTGAAGATCTAAGAGGGGGCAGGCAAACCAAGAATGATAAGTCACCAGTTTGTTGTCGCTTTTCAGAGGGTTCATATCAGCAATGTCCATCCACACTTTTCTCATCCTAAACCTCAGGTCAGCAGTGAAATCCGAGTAACAAACCGTATGTTAAGCATAACAGGATACTACCAGTCAACAACAGGAGTAACAAACCGTATGTTAAGCATAACAGGATACTACCAGTCTTATAAGCAGCCTGCTCAAAGTATGTTGTCAATAGCATAAGCGATTGCCAATTTAGGCACTTCAACTTGAGGTCTCAATCCACAGCTGATTAGTGTTCAATTGTGCATATAATAAATTATAATGCACATGAATGCTCAGGTAGCATTGCACTTTCTTAGTGTGCAAGCAGGCGCATGTAACTGGGCGCAAGCTCAAGTAGCTTAAGCACAGTAACCTTTTGTCTTAGGCCTCCTCGGTGCAAATACGTGTCTTAGAAGGCAGGCGCTCTGTAATGTCTCGCTAAGTCATGATATCTAGATGCCATACAGAGGGTGCAAGGAAGTTATGACCTTTCCTGGTCTGTGTTACGTGGGAAAAGGGATGGTCGGCTGATGCCACAACATCGATTCTCATCGATTATGTGTACGTAACAGTCTGGATTTCCTTCTCAAATGTGATGCATGATGTGCGAAGTCTTCCCTCCTTTCCTCTTAGAAATTGTGGTGTGTGATGCACAAAAACACAAATATTGTATTTACAACATTAGCTGAAACTAACCTTAAAATCATCAAAAGTACAATCAGGTTCGATTAGGTTTTAAAGCTGTATCTGCTCAAAGAGGGCAGCTTAGCTGAAGGAAAGGACAAAGCCCCCACTGAGGTTTGAACCCGGAGACTACAAATTGCGAAGGTGGACATTCAACTTCCCACCGCAAGTGCCCCGCTGCCTGCTCAAGAGTCCAGCGCTTGATACTTCCTGTAAGGGTTACGAGAAAAGGCCTTAAGTCAAGAAGTGCGACTGCTAGCCTGCCCATAAAGAACCTACATATAAGATTGTTTCATACAAACCTAACCATGGCAGATGGTAGAATGTAAGGCTAAGAGAAGAAGAAGAAAAGAATTCGCCAACAAGGAAAATCGGTTTGCGTGCACTAAGTTTACAAGTTTATAAGCTTAAGTTTGACCTTCAGCCAGGGAAAATCAGGGAAAGCCAGGTAGTTTCAGGTTGCTGGTGAACACCAGCAATCGAAAAAACATCCATAAGCTCTGAGATAAAACGATAGGAATCATTAGTTTGTTTCTGGAAAATTTGACGACATCTTCAGAACAGAAGCTTGGGAGAAATAAAAGCTCCAGTCTGATTGACAGTAATTTTGTCTGCCATTGGTAAATCGTGAAACAAGTCTGCAAATTGAAGCCTTTTTTTAACACATTTGAATGCAAGGGCACAGGAAAAGAGCGTGTTTTTCATCTTGAATTGCCTGCAAGCTACACTTATCACAGGTACCATCATGATGTTCCCAGCTTCTTGTCTTGACCCGCAGCGCATGAGAATGTAACCTGAAACGTGCCACGTTGCGCTGTGTTTCCATGCCTAAATCCAGATGCAGATACCTAGGTACAGAAAAAGGCGGTCCATCAACAGTCACCGACCTAAGAGGCAAAGCAACCCAATTATGACATTTTGCAGCCTTGTCCATCTGATCTTCATTGCCTATTGCGTGCATTAAGGAAGAGGTTTACTTCTGATGCAAGCACCCGGCAAATCCCCACCATCGAATAACTCACTTCTTCCTCGAAGGAAGAGCCTGAGGATCATTTAAGGAGAGTTAAGGAGAGTTAAGGAGAGTCTGTTTTTTTCGACCTCTAACTTGTATTATGATTTTTTTGGCATTCTGAATTGAATGATAGAAAGAAAAGTTAAGATTAAAAACTGTGCAGGCGGTTGAACACCCCCCGCATCATTTAAAAAAAGGGAGACACACTGGTCTGAAGTATTGAATGCCAAACCCCCACTAGAGACAGGGAAATAAGAATTAGCTAAGAAATCCCCACCCAAACTTCAACACAGCAAGAGCAGGGGCAAAAAACCAGACAAATCCACCCACTAAAGCAGGTCCCAAGCACGCAGCCCAGACCCACCATGGGGGGAGGGATGATCTCCCTACCCACCAGACCAAGAGGAAGCGCAAACACAGTCGAGTCCAACAAAGGTCAAAAACAGCTGAGCCATGCTCAGCAACTTAATTCTTAGCACAGCCCCCCCCCTGCACATGGGGCCCGCTGGAGCCCCCACATCCACAGGACTCTCTAAACAGGAGGATGAGCGCGCATTCTGTAGACCCAATACCAAGACACTCAAATGAAAATAATGACATCATTATTTCAAGGTAAAATTAAGTGTGTATTTGGTCTGGTTTAAAAAAGTAGGCACATCTCGGGCTTCTGTTAGGGCCCCCTAACTTAGCTCCTAACTTAGGGGACACTTGCATTACAAATGTGGTGGTCAGTGTGCCTAGCTCAAGCACTTGGAGCAGGGATGTTGCTATTTCATAAGATTGACTTCAGCTATGCTCAAGTCGGGCACTTCCATAACTACGTGAAACATGATAACATTGTGACACTTATTTCGCGTGAAACCACATGGGGATGGATGCAGTGGCAAAACAAATGCTGCTCGCCTTGAAATCATTGGTATCAAACAGATCAAAAGTATGGGGGGCCTTTAACCCTCACATGATGATGCTGCCTCATATCGTAGGACGTGTATCCGGTATGGACGAATGACATCCTGAGAAAAGGTAGTGTTTGTTCACATGCTCGGTCTTAGCGCTTGTCCACTGGACAGCCTGGCAGGCTTAAAGTACAACTTTCTAGTCTAGGACCAGTTTAAAGTTAAGAGACTTAATCTAGATCTGAGTTCTTGATCCTGTTCTTGATCAGATGCTATTTGTATACTGTCAGCTAAAGGCAGACTGGCCATCAAAGTGGCATTCAGGCTTCACACCCTTTGCTCTGGGATGTACACCCTGTTGAAGACAAATATTGTGATGACACACAACCACTGGCTGAGCAACGATTAGCAGGAGCAACTAAATAGCACGTTAGATTGAAACACGCCCTTGCACAGCGATGCCACAAGATAAGCTAACATACCATCCTGATTGGAGTGTTGGGGACCATGTTTAAATGCATACTTAGCTATGGCCTAGACTGCTTTAAAAAAAGTTACACTCAACCTTGACACTCATTCAATTGATACGCAACAAAAATCATAAATCCAAGGAGAAGATGAAATACAACACAAGCACAGCACATGGTTCTTTTCAGAACCCTCCCAACCCCCTTCATAATTTGGACCCCTTCCTAATTTGATGTGATGAGGTTGAAAGACCCTTCCTTATTCCGCTGCCTATGTAGTTTCTTCTCTTATGCCACTGAAGGGTTTCCCTGCTGGTGTACTCTTTGTGTACTCTTTCTTTTCTGATAGTTGATGATCACTTGTTTCTTGCCTTTCTTTTCTTGAAGCTTCAGATTTGCTTTTATCAAGATCTCACAGTTTGCACGAAGTTTGCACAGCTCATCTTCAAGACCTCAAAAATCGCTCAAAATTTTTGCCCTCTGCTAAGAAAATTCTCGGGAATTCTTGGGATTCAAACTTTTGATAATAGAACCTTTTTCTCCTTTTTGCTAGGCTCTTTCTGTGGAGCACCACACTTTTTGCACGCCTTGCCAGATCACACTATGCCATGCAAGCTGGCGTCTGCATATCAGTGCTGCAGCCCAGAGGGTTCAAAAAATTTAAGTTGGTATGATGTGTGATTAATGGCTGCCAAAAGAAAAGGAAAGAATGACTGAATAGGCAGTGAAAATTCTCCCTGTAGGGAAGTGTTGGAGCTTAATCCGATGTGTGAGTCAAGTTAGGAAAAGGTCCACCACCTGGAGCCATTGCACCATGTAACCTTTGCACCATGTAACCCATCCACCAGTTGCGCATGCCGGCAGCTTATGTCGTTGCTTAAATACTTGCTGCCATAGCCGAATCATGATGATTCCGGCAGTGATCGCTGTATCAAGAGCACATCTTGTTGACTCGGGAAGCATATTCATGATAATGCCCCCCATAGACAGATACTCCTTTAAGCCTTTGGGGAACACAGCACACCTATGTAATAGTTCAAGTGTTTTGCCTAAGTCCAGTTTGCATTGGCACTTTTTGCATGATGATGAGCATGTCCTCCTAGATTGCCCGAGCCTAGATGTGTCGGAACCATGCACCTAGCACCAACATCTTTTCTGCACCCTGCAGTTATGCTATAGCCTAGCAGGCTGAAAGAATCACCAGCTAACTTGGCTGGTTAAACCAGACACCAAGGACTGTGTCAGGCTGAGAGTCTGCTGCATGCAGAACGGCCTCTAGACATAACCAACACATACTCCCTGGATGCCAAGACAATAACAAAAAATTGCGCACGCACGCACCAAGAGACACATTAATATTTACAGCATAAAGGGTATTGTGTGGACTGGCAGCCGGAAGTGGGCAGTATACACAAGGTACAAGCACGGCAGGCTTGCAGACAGGGCATTCACGGAGCCTGTAGTCCTGTTGGACTTTCTCTTTCTCTCTTCGGCAGCTGAAGCTTGGATTCTTGCGAATGTGTTCTACTCACAGTGTGCTTGGACCACATACTAGGATTGTGCCAACGCTGTTACAATTGCACTGCCTGCAGTGTTCCCCGAAGGCTTGGAGTGGACTGCTCCATGGGGGTCAATATTACAAGCTTGCTTCTACACCCAACAAGGTATTACTGCGAGTTTGTCCTTCAGTAGGTGGAGACATAGGAATGTGCTCTAAGCATAGTGATAGCTATATTGTCAAGTTCTCAGCCAATCAACTCCAACCGACTGAACAGGCAGCACCACCTAGGGCCTAGGTACCGTATGACCCTCCACCAGCAAAATAGAAACCAAAGAAGTCAATTGGGATCAGGAGGGTGACTGGCAGTACTGAAGCAGTACTTATCTGGCATGACAACTGGCTCTTCTCTCGTGCGTAATTGCCTGAATTGCTGTACCTAAAGTCTCAGAACATCACTTTGCTTGTCACTCGATGCTTAGTAAGTAGCAGAATGTCGTTCTTTCAGTGAAGCTGCCCTCTGATAAGTCATTTGGCAGGTACAGCCATGCAACCCAACCTGAACACCGTCCTTCTAAGTTGAATTACTCTGTGTTCATGGCCTGAAGGCTAAATACTCTGCCATGCAACCTCCTGATCCATATGCAGCATACATCTTAGATCTCTGCCTGGCTGGCACTGCTGTAATCTGGTGTGACAGTCCAGACCTGCAAGCAGCAAAGCCTCTGCCTAACAAGCTTTTGATTCCCTTTTCAACAGGACGACCCTGTGCCAAACAGGAATAGGTCATACGCGCATTTCGACCATTCGCGAATTCGAATTTTATCAAACCATTCGCCGCACTGTAAAATCTTCAAGTCAACAATACATTGTCAAGTATTTTCTTCTGATGTAGCTCACAGGTAATTTATCGGCAATTTATTACCCGTGGTGCCAACATTCCTGGTGCAACTTTGGGGCTGGCGATGAACATCCACAATCCAACCAACCAATCGACCAGGCTAGCTGGTTCGACTCTCATTCCAGCTCCGGACACTCGAGCAGGCGGCGGGGCACCTGTGCTGAGATGTCGACTGTCCACCCTCGCAATCCATGGGTGCGGGGGCGATCCTTACTGGAAGCTCGCACACGGCTAAGCTGCCCTCGTTTGGCAGATACAGCTATGTAACCTAACCTAACCTAACCTAAGCTGCCCTCGTTCGGCGGGTACAGCCTTGAAACCTTAATCCTAGCTGGTTTGACCCCTTGCTTGTCACTTGTCTTGCAGACACCACCTCGCCTGTTTCTATGCTGGTGCTTTCTAAATCAAGGTTCATATTGTAGATCCAAAAGGCTTCAGCTAAACGTCCTTGTCCAGGAACAGCTAAGTAACACTTGCCATAGAGCCTTACCTCTATAGGCCCAGATTCGGGATTGCCTTGCCAGGTTGGATGGAGAAGATTACATTATTCTAAGGAAATCGCTTAAACGGGGAGCCAAATCAATTTTTGATGTAAGACACATTGAGATGCCATACGATGTTTGTTTGAACCACGTGCCATATGATATGATGAGCAAATGAGCCTATAGCGAGCAAATCAGCGAGAGGAAAGGAAATGTAAATAGCAATTCAAGAACCAGATAGAAGTAGATGCAAATGGAATGGAATGGACATGCAAAAGGAGCAAGCCTTTTAATAATGCGCAAAAATAACATGCTGAGCCAAATCTGAAAATACTAGAAGAGGCGGAACAAATTGGCTTGAGTCTGTGTGGGAAGACTCTAACAAGCCTAGCAAACAGCCATCCTTATTCACCTCATTGACCACTGCAACATACATTCAAGTGAGGTGCCCAATTGACTCTCCTACTTAGGCAATAACTTTGCACAATGGCGCCCAATACCCTTTGTCCCAGGGCAAGCAAAGAGTGCTGTTGCAGGCTGCGTGCAGCAGCATCCAACAGTCAATGTGTCATTTCCCACTGCAAAAACATGTTCAGGGGAAAAAAAGCACACACACACACACACTCTGCACCTTTCTCAAAACTCCAGATCGACATTGGGCTCAGCTGCACAGAGGCCCAGGTCCCACCCGCTGCAGGGCCAAGCACACAGCAGAGGCAGCGCTACGCACCTGCGCACTGCATGCTCCGCCAGCAGCGTGCCCACGAAAAAAAAATGCGGTGGCGCGCCAGCCCGCACACGACCTGCTTGCATGCTGCCCCGAGCACGTGGGCGCATTACAGGTAACGATGCTCGGACTCCACAATGCCCTTGGGCACCCAGATGGAGCTCTGTATGGTCGTTGTGGGGCGTGAGGACGCCAACGAGGGGGCTGCCTGCACCTTGCCCTCCTGCGCAGCCTGCGCGTGCTTCCTGGTGGACCGCGTCTCGTAGCCCACTTTCTCCATGCCCTTGGAGATCTTGGCGTGCTTGACCTGCGCACGCGCGTGTGTATGTGTGTGTGTATGCATGCTTGTGCGCGTGCTTGTCTGTGTCCACATGGATGGGCATGTGTGCGTGCGTGTTAGTCTGCGTCTACATGGATGAGCATGCAGGTGCACACGCTGAATGCACAGGCAGGCAGGTCTTGTGCGCTAGCAGGGCACTTGATGTACGAGAACAAGTGCACGAGAAGGACATGCCAGCCTCATGCCATCCAAATTGATGATGCACAGGGAACGGTGCATGGCATGGACAAGTGCTAGCTAGCTTTGTGCCATCCATCCATGGTGTATGACATAGACAGGTGCCAGATAGCATTGTGCCATCCATCCATGGTGTATGACATAGACAGGTGCTAGATAGCATTGTGCCATCCATCCATCCATCCATGGTGCTTGCCAAGCTTCTGTGCCACATGCACAGCCACTGCTCCCTGTACCCACCCACAGCAGCACACACTGGCCACTCATGGGTGCCGTGTCTTTTGGCTGGCAAAGCCCAGGGGCTGGCTGCCCATCGCGCACGCAGGTGCACAAGTGTGGCGAGGGACTCATTGGATGCACAGCGCACCCATGTGTGGCCGGAGGTGGCGCCAGCCAAAGCGCGGCAAGTGGGGCCAGCCTGGTGCTGGCACCATCTGTGTGTTTGCGAGCCTAACCGCGGCAACAGCCCGCACCTTTTCTGAGAAGGAGTCATTGAAGAGCATCTTCATTTGTAGGGCCCCCACGAAGCCCACAAACGACAGGATGCCCATGATGGAGAACATGACGTAGCCGATGCCGGTATCGATGGCGTAGTGGTAGACGTCGCTCAAGGCTCGGAAGGTGCGGTTCTGGCTGAGGGTGACTGCTGCAATCTGCGTGGGGACGCGCAAGGGCCAAAGCACAACACAAGTCAGGCAGGCACAAAGAGTGGTGTGGTGCACCAGGAGACAGGAGGCGCTCCGCGAGCCGGAGCTTGAGCAAGGGGTAACATGAGCTGCGGATGACAATGTGTCCAGGCCGCTTCATCAGCTGAGAGGGGGCTGCATAAGACGTGCATGTGCTGGCTGTGTGCTCTCCACATGACGCGTCCCAACTCTTGCTTCGCTGTCGCTGCACACCTTGCTCATAGACATGGGGTGGGGAGCCAGGAGCGCGTGGGCAGGGGACAGGGCAGGTGCAAGAGCGTGGGCAAGGGACGGGGCAGAGGATACAGGAGCGTGGGCAAGGGACACCAGGGCCACTGGGCAGCAGGCCGGGGGGGCCGCACCTTGTAGATGCAGATGATGATCATGAAGTTGGTGTAGAGGATGAGGATCATGGTGATGATGGGGCTCCCTGCGGGTCCAAAAGCGTGTGTACAATTGAGTGTGTGTGCACGCGTATTAGTTTGTGTGTGTGTGTGTGTGTGTGTGTGTGCGTGTGCGCGCACGTGTATGCACGTGCGTGATGCGGATTGGAGGCCAGCCTTGCTGCTCAATCCATAGGGAAAGCCAAGCTTGCGTGAACATGCAGAAGCCCATGGGCAGCATGGGGGCTCCAGGCAGGTGCCGCAGGTGCTGGCGAGCGCTTGGTGTCACGCGTCCTGCGCTACGCAGTCTGCGCATGCATTCTACAAAGCACCCACCCACCCTCCAACCCAATAGAGAGCGCTTAGGGACTGCGACAGGTGGCTGGCAGGCGCCCATCATCAATCAGGCCACACATCATCAATAAGGTCATGCGGCCATGCTCTGCGCTCGAGCACGCACATGCACGCACGCCGCCAGATGCGCGCGGGTCAGGCGCTACGGCATAGCCCGCCCCCTTGCCCAGCATGCCTCCCACTCATGCAAGTGCGTGCGCCCCGCCAGCCACGCACCGCGCACAAACAGGACGACGACCTCCAAGTACACAACCATGTAGGCGACAAAGAGGCCGGTGATGACCCATCGGTAGATGCGCCAGGGCTTGTGGCTGGCGCGGTCCAGCCAGAAGTTATGCAGGCCGATGGTGGTGAGGATGCAGAAGTACATGGCGAAGGAGCCCATGACGAAGATGAGGTAGGAGTTGCAGATCGCGTGCTTCTTCCCGAACTGCGGGCAGCAGGCAGGCACAGGGCGCAGGGAGGGGTGGGCATGAGTGAGACGCCCCTGCAGCATGCGCGCGCATGCATCATATGGAGCACAGCAGGATCCTGCCCGTGCACATGGCAACCATATGTGTGTGCGCGGCTGTGAGACCCTGCACAGCCCTCAGCCAAGGCAGATGGCTTGCACTTGCTCTGATACTTCCGACCACGGGCAAGTGCGCCAGCCTGAGCGGGCCAGGCAGCTGCAGGCCTCCGGCTCCCTAGTGTGCGCCCACCTGCTCACCGCAAGCGCTGCCCAAAGCAAGCATGGGGCCACCTGCAGGGGCAAGGGCGCCGCCCCAGCGGCGAGGCCAACACTGCTGTCCAATCCCTGGACGCCTCCGAGTCACACAGGCATGTTCAAGCTAGGTGTTGGACAATGTCCGCAGTGACAGGGGACGCGTCCAGCACGTGCATGTGCATGCGCATGGGGCACGCACCCCGTCGATCTCCAGGCAGATGTCGATGCGTGTGGATGCGCCCAGAGCCATGAGCCAGTAGGGGGCGGTGGAGAAAACGGCGCGGATCCAGTTCATCCAGGAGTCAGTGTTGTTGCCACTGTCATTGCGCAGCTTCTCCATCTGAGAGCTGCGGTTGTATCATGCGCGGGGGGGGGTTGTGTGTGTCAAACAAGGCCCCGAGGCTCGTGCTCTTTTCACGTGCACAAGGGAGCGTGGACAAAAGGAGTGTGCGGACCACCCCGCGTGAGCTTGCACATTGTTTGCTCTTGAACAACAAACAACAAACACCACATGCTGTTTGGTTGGAGGCCAGGTGGCGGGGAAGGATGCGGGCTGTGCCAGCTGCCACCTGGGCAACAAGCAAGCAATTCAGCACCTCAGCACCGCGCACTGCGGACCAGGGGGCACTCGCGTCCCTGGAGGCATTGCAAATACATATGCAGTTCCCCCGGGCTTGCAGCGCGACTGGGCCTCTGAGCAGGCATTAACGCCCGCGGATCGACCGCATTGTGAACATTGTATGCCATGCCTTCATATCTTTCTACAATGCGTCACCAAGCCCTTCAGGAACCTTTCATGCCCTCTCGTGCCCTCTCGTGCTGTGCCCTCCCATGCCCTCTCATGCCCTCTCTTGCCCTCTCGTGCCCTCTCGTGCTGTGCCCTCCCATGCCCTCTCGTGCCCTCTCGTGCCCTCCCACGCGCTCTCGTGCTGTGCCCTCTCGTGCTGTGCCCTCTCATGCCCTCTCATGCCCTCTCATGCTGTGCCCTCCCATGCCCTCTCATGCCCTCTCGTGCCCTCCCACGCGCTCTCATGCTGTGCCCTCTCATGCTGTGCCCTCTCATGCCCTCTCATGCCCTCTCGTGCCCTCCCACGCGCTCTCAGCCAGGCCCTTACGGGACCTCCCATACTTTCCCATGCACTCCTTTCCCCCATGCACCCCAACTGATCTGCGCCCCCGTGTCGCGATGCTGCTGGGCGCGCGCAGGTGGCGGTCCCAAGCACAACGCACTGCCCTGCTTCCCTGGCCTACCCTCAGCCCACCACGGTGGCAGGGGGTGTGCTGGACGCCGTCAGGTACACACACACACACACCACCACCACCACCACCACCACCACTTGCATGCAGTGCAATGCAACTGCGCCGCGCACGCCGCAGCAGCTCCGCCCCACCCTCGTGCGAAAGACCCGCCGCGCACAGGCGCGCCACTCACTTGTGCCATGTGTACCAGTTGGAGCCGGTGGCCAAGTCCACGTCGCCGTCCATCCAGCGCTGCCACTTCTCAAAGTTCATGCGGACCTGCGGCGGGGAGGGCCGTGCAAGGTGGCGGGGGGGCATGTCAGGGTAGGGTTAGGGTTACTGGTCCTGCGCTGTAGGTCAGAGAGGTTTTGTTGCCGTGCAGCAGGCGGGGCCACACAAGGAGGGGGGGTTGCAGATCAGGGTGGGGTTACTGGTCCAGGGCTGGAGGTCAGGGATGTTTTGTTACCGTGCAGCTGGCAAGCAGGCACAGGGCCACGCAGGCAGGGCTAGGCGTTGCAGCCGATGGCTGCGCAGCAGGGGGGGCCAGGCAGAGGGGCTGGGTGCGGTCGTTGCACACGCACTCCAGCGTTCAAAGGGAACAAGTACACGTGCAAAAGTGGCACGCAAGGTGTGTGACGCACGCTCACCAGCATCACACGCAGACGCACGTGCAGCAGGCTCCTTGGCCTGCACTTGTGCTCAGCACATGTGCGCCACCCCCACTGCCGCAGGGGCAGAGCCGGCGCGCGCCCAGGCACGGCCGCAGCAGGCTATGTGTGCGCGCACACGCAGGCCACTGCTCGCAGCTGCCCACCTTGCCATGCCCACCTTGCAGGCTGCTTTGCAGGTGCCCACCGCACAGACACCGAGTGCACACTGCTGCGTCACCACACAGACACAGAGTGCACACGGCTGCGTCACCACTGCACAGACACCGAGTTCAGACTGCTGTGTCACCACACAGACACTGCGTGCACACGGCTGCGTCACCACTGCACAGACACAGGGTGACGCGGTGGCTGGGCCCTCAATCTTTCCATTTGCCCCCGACCCGCACGCACCTTGTCTGAGTCAAACGAGAAGGGGTTGAACCACAGGGGCGCAAAGGTGAGGGTGGTCGCCAGGAGCCAGGTGGACCAGGTGAGCGCCCCGTAGTCGCACTCCGCGCAGTCGCGGATGATGAACAGCGTGGCCAGCGAGAAGACCAGCTCGAAGGACATGTACAGGTGGCTCCGGCAGTAGAGCGTGAAGATGCGGATGAACTCGAGGGAGAAGATGTTGAAGCCGCGACCTGTGCCCACGTACCTGCGTGTGCACAAAGGATGCAGGCGCACACACCGACGCCACCATAAGCCAAGAGCAGGACAGCAGAAGGGAGAGGTTGGGAGGGAGACAGCCCACCAGCCAGCGGCACTGCTGCCCATGTGCCTGCGGGCGCACACCCTGTAGGCTATGCAGGAGCTGAACAGCAGGCTGGGAGCCGTGACAAGAGCTGGCAGGCAGGTGCACCTGCACGCCCGCCTCCCCCCCCCCCTCTTGGTACACACACACGCACCGTCCACTGCCGTACGACAAATCTTGCAGGAACGCCTGCGCGACAGTCTGCTGCTGGAAGGTGTAGAACACCAGGGAGCCAGTGAACAGCTGCTCAAAGAGCTCCATCACTGTGCGCACAAAGCCGTTCTCAAGCACGAGCTGGCCGGCGTAGGGGATGAGGGCCAGGGTGCCCAGTTGCAGCACCTGCAAGGTGGGTAGGCGCGTACAAGCTCTAGGGTGTTATGAATGCATGTTTGCATGTTTGTGGGCTTCAGCACATGTGTATGCATCTACACAGATGGACACGTGCATGTGCACATGCATGTGTGCGTACGTATATGCGTGTTTGCAGGAGAGTACATAAGTAAAGTGACGTAAGTTTGCATGTGTACACATGCATGTGTACGTATGAGTGTGTATGCACGTTTGTGGGAGTGTGCATGCGTACACATGCATGTGTGCATACGAGAGTGGATGCGCGTCTGTGCGCGTGCATGTGTTCGTACGTGGTGCACATGAGGATTGGCGGATGTTTGCAAGCGCGGAAACGGATATATGTATGAGCTGAGGTGTGAACATGCATGCACACAGTACGCACATGTGTGAGCATGTGTGCTTGTGGGGGTGTATGCATGTGAGGAAATGGATGCATGAGCATGTGGTTAGCATGCGTGCCTGTGCCCTGACCACTGTGCTATCATAGACTGCCACCATAGACCCGGACCCCTGTGCACGCACCCACCTGCTGCACGTTGTAGATCTGCTGCACATCCTCTGCCTGGATCTCGGTGGCCTCTGCCCACGAGTACACCAGCAGGGCATACAGGTTGAGGTACACAGCCATGAAGGTCAGCCAGGAGTTGACATAGAAGCCCACCTGCAAAGGCGCACGGGCAGCCAAGGACGGCGCGCAAAAACTCTGCAAAAACGCAGCCCTCAGGACGGTGCATGCTCACAGGCCCTCGCAGCAACATGTCCACCAAAATGGGATCCCTGCCGTCCCTGCAAGCAGCGCAGGCTTTGGTGCATGCCCGCGCTCCGGCAGTACTGCGCCCCACCCAGGCAGGCAGCAGCACGGTCCCCTCCCCCTCCCATTCCCGTCACCTACCCCAGCATCCCCCCCCCCGCACCGCACAGGCCTCCCCCTGCACTGCGCGGCCTCCCGGCATCTCCCGAGGGCAGTGTGCTGCTTCCCTTTGCGGACACGCACCGCGCTCTGGTAGAAGGCCATGAGGCGCGCATAGTCCAGGTGCACGCCCATTCGGTAGCTCTCTCTGCTGATGGCCCACTCGCCACCGCCGCCCGCAACCTTGTAGTTGTAGCCGTTGATGGAGTCGAAGCCCATGTCACGGCCCTTGCCGCAGGAGATGTACTCCTTGTACCTGCAGGAGGGTGCGTGCCAGAGCATGCAAGGGCCATGGGCTCACTGCTGATCGCTTCCAAAGAGCCGAAGGTTGAGGCACAACTGGAATTTGGGTAGAGTTGAGTTTGACTGGAGTGGTGGGCTATAAGTGAGAGACTTGCTGCGCCCGTTGCAGCCCTCACACTACTTCAGGAAATGTGCTTGTGCCGGACCTTACGGATCTGTGTGTGTTGATGTGAGGGCTGCAGGGGTGCACTGCATGCTCTGCAGTAGTGCGGTGCACACGCAGGAGTGTGCATTCCTGGAGGGCATGCCTTGCTCCCAGTCGTGGCAGTGCAGAGTTGCACTGGTGCAGCTGGAGGGGGGGAAGGAGGTGCGTGCGCACCTGATGCGCGCGCCCCGCAGCATGTGGTTGCAGCCGCAGAACACGTCCTCAGTCAGGTGGAGGCTGCGCGTGGCCTTGGAGATGCCCCCCTTGGTCATCACGTACAGCTTGTTGAACAGGTCGGGGTGGCCGTAGTGCAGGCGCACGCGCGCGGGGAAGGTCATGGTGCGCTGCAGGGGTAGCACAGAGGCGGAGGCCTTGCCGCGTGTTGCACACCCTCACCCAAGCATGCACGTTGTGCGCATTTCCCTTTCCCAGCGTGTGCATACGTACAGGATCACTAGACGCAGACACAGTGATGCACCTCAGGCGCCCGTACGCACGCACGGCTGTGGTAAAGAGAGGAATGCGTGCGGGCACGCCTGCCCACACCTGAGTGATGGAGCCAAAAGCATGTGCAGTGGCTGTGGCAAAGCGGCCACCACCCACAGGAAAGCATGCGTATCGGATGCGATTTATTCAACTTGGGCTGACCACTGATGGTCAGAAGTGAAGTCATTTTGAATGCATCACGACATTGCAAAGAAAAGAAGCTCAGATTATCATCAAGGGTTGAAAGCCAGACCTGAACTTAAAAGTTGCTCCTCGTGCCATTTATGCCCCCACCTGAGTGATGGAGCCAAATGCGTACTCAGTGGCGGCGGCAAAACGGCCCAGCGCGCCCGCGGACTCGCTGAAAATCCATTCACGGAACCCTACAAGGGCCGTGCTGATGCTGCCGTTCTGGCGGTGGCGCACAATGGCGTGCACCTCAGCAGCCTGAAGGGACAGGCGGGTGCACAGCGCATGTGCACACGTGGGTCAGAGCGCGCGCACGTGCACACACACATGCGCGCGCATGATGCGAGAGGGCACAATGCCGGCAAAAAGCTGAGCCTGGGCCAGCGGCTGCTACAGCACAAGCCCCCGCGATCAGCACAGAGCCCCACTCTTTCGTTCCCTGCGCCTCCCCAAAGCAGGCACGCAGGCACTCATGGTGAGAGGCATACGACAGCACAGGGCTACCAAAAGCATGTGACAGCGCAGGGCTGCCGTAAGGCATATAACAGCGCAGGCCTACCAAAAGCATATGATAGCGCAGGGCTGTTGTAAGGCATATGACAGCGGAGGGCTACCAAAAGCACGTCTCCTTAGCAGAGGGGCGGTCGTAGCGAGGGCGCGTCTGGCGGGCCATGCAAGCAGGCACACTCACAGTGAGGGAGCTGTCAAACACAAAGTTCTCGTCGTCCTGGCACCAGGTCTTGTAGTTGGCCTGGTTGGAGGGGTCCAGCTCCGTCAGCAGGTTGCGCATCTTCAGCCACTCGCACATGTAGCCGTCCTGGTTCATGTCGATGGCCTGGATGCCCTCGTGGTGTGCAAAGATGGTGGCATGGTTCTGGTTCTCGGGCTTGCCCTCCCCAATGATCACGCCGCGGGTGCTGTACCTGCAGGCCACAGACACAGGCGGGGCAGCGCAGGGAGCAGGCCGTTAGTGGAAGGCATTGGATCAGAAGCTGAAAGCGCAACTGCGGTCGCTTCCCCTCCACCTCATGCTCGGCACGGCTGCCCTCACTGGGAGGCCAGCAGCACCTCAGCAGAGGCAGCAAGCCGCTTTTCAGCCGGCCTGGAGGGCCAGCTGCTGCCTAGAGCTGCTTGAGTCCACACCCAACAGCGCTCTGCCTGCCCCTGCCAGCGGACGCGCAGCCATGGCGCTGCTTACCGGCTCTCAAGACTTCCTTGGGGCTGCAGGGCATGAGCATATGATCACTACAAACATAAATATGAGTGTATAATATATAACATACACTACATGGATATATAATAAAAAATAATACATCACTACATCCCAGGGGCCCAGCACGAGCGCCATGCGTGCCCCACTGCCATGGCACAAGCACACACAGGGGGCCTAGCACAGCATGCCTTGCATGTCCAGGGCTGCAGGGCGTGCAGGGCGCTCCCCACCTGTTGAAGGGCAGGCGCACTCGGTACACCTCGTACACGGGCTGCTCCTCCATGAAGATCATGTCATTCGGGTTATCCCTGTCCCGGCCGCGCATGCACACTGAGTATTCAGTCTTGCCCAGGCCCTCCACCTCTGCCTGCTCCAAGTAGGCCGCCTGCAGGACGCAGGCACACATGCACACACACACACATCTTGTGCTGTTTGACCACTTAAAGCTAAGCGCGTGCGTTGTGCTGATTGATTGGGCGCACGCATGCACGTATGCACCTTGTGCTGTTTGACCTTAGGCCAAGCGCGCATCTTGCGCTGTTTGAACTGAGGCCAAGCATGCATCTTGTGCTGTTTGAAATTAGGCCAAGCACCCATCTTGTGCTGTTTGATGAAAGGCCAAACGCCCCAGCCTGCAGAGGCTTGTGCGCACACGCCAGCTGTACGGCTAGCAACAAATTCTGCAGTCACCCACAGGTGACGCCTGTCCATGGGGCAGGCAATGCGCTCTAACACACAGCAGCGCCTAAGTTCATCAACAAGCCTTGTGCTCTTTTTGCGTGCACTTGCGTGCTTTGCGTGCCTGTGGTTACTGTGCAGAACATGTCTCCATGCTCAGGCTGCGTACACTCTCTGAACACCCTGGAGCACTGACACGCACATGGTGTGACATGCCTGCCGCAATGTCATGTATGATGTATGCACGCAAATGTCTGGTGCACCAAGCTTTGACGAGCACACAACTCACACATACAACATACAAGACAAAGCAACACACATGCCATACATTACGTGGCTCTTGGTGTGCATTCTGTGGTCCCTGGAGGTATCTGCTGCGCTACCTCACCCATGCACAAGCACCCCGACCCCCCCCTGCCCCCCCCGACGGGCGCACCTTGAAGCACACAGGGTAGCGCACGAGCAGCAGGTCGATGGACTTGGCCAGCCAAGTCTGGCGCACATCCTTGGAGTCCCTGTTCTTGGCGTACGCCTGGGGCGTGACGATCATCTCAAACTTATTCATGGTCTGCAGCGCACACACACAGAGGACGAGCGCATGTGAGAAACTCCGTACTGGAGGGAGCAAGGCGACGGGCGCCTGTTGCTGCCCGTGCGCACGCCCCAGCACACAAGCATGACTGCCGGCAGCCTGGCGGCCAGCGCAGGCTCCTGCATACAACAATAAACCTTGATTGTATGGACTTGGCAGGGGCCTGCCACCTGATGAGGAAGCAGGCACAGGCAGAGGCACATACAAGCTCTGATGGCAGATGCCTGAGGCACACCAGTGGCAGTGGGGGGGAGGGAGGGGGTGGAAGCGCTTACCAGTGTGACCTAGCGCTTACCAGCTTTTTTTTTTACCCCACGCTCACCAGTGTGCCCCCACAAACACCAGCTTTTTGACCCCCTACTCACCAGCTTTTTGACCCAGCGCTCATGCTCCAGCGCGGACATGGTGTGGGGGACGGGGTGCTCCAGCTTGGCCAGCAGCTGCATGGCCTGCGAGGAAAGAGGTGGTCATCTGATGATCAAGGTAGGGATCACAAGTAGGCAGCTCAAAAGTGGTGAGCTTGGTATCCCTCGGGAGGGACCATTCAGTTGTGCGCCCCCTGCCTGAACGGAGCAAGTGCAGGCACACCCTTTCCTTGTCATTTTTCAACACATCAAAATCTCGTGCGGCGCAAATGGAAGGGGCTCTTGAAGTCCGAAACAAACTCCGAGCAAGCCCTGCTGTCATCAAACTGCGTGGGCTTGCTTCCCTCCACAGCCTCAAAAAACTCGTGGGCTCGCATTTGATACGTCCAAGCCGAAGTTGTTGAGCAACTCCTTCCCCAAAAACCCAATTGTGGCCCATCACGTCCTTCCCACTGTCCTGAGTTGCGGCTTGATGGTGCCAGTTTCCCAAGAGTAGCTGACAGGCATCTTGAGCCACCTGAACTTCAACCAATGCTACTTTGAGCAGGCCGCACGCGCATTCTCACGCGCACACAAAAATCTTAACTTGCATGCATACAAGCATGGAAACCCACCCTGAAGTTGCGCATCATGCCCGTCACGGTGCGCGCAAGCAACTGGCCCCTGCAGCTTGCCCAGACTTGGAGCTCCATGCGGAAGTCGTACAGCCAGTTGCCCTGCAAGGAAGGCCCACACGCAAGAGTACATACCATCATATCAAGGTACTTTGACCCTTGCACAGGCACCAGTCTAGGGGGGAGACCAACAAATTAATGAAGGTGTATCAGACCAGAGGGTGCAGCAAGCAGCAGGGCTGACGACCCCATGCACAGGCGTCCTGCTAAAGGGAAAGACCAACACATCAATCGATGCACATGCAAAACTACAGAGGGTGCAGAAAACAGCAGGGCTGGTGACCCCATGCAGAGGCGCCCTGCTCGTGGGAAAGGCCAACACATCAATTTGCACACACAATACAACAGAGGATGCATCAAAGCAGCAGGGCCGGCACCGACCAAAGAGAGAAGCCGCACAGATGAGGGGTCACAGGCACCCGGACAGCACCTGAGTGAAGTCGCCCTCGTTCAGCAGGTTGACATCAATGTCAGGAATCATCATCTTCATGCGCTCCTTGAAGTTGTTCCAATCCTTGGGGAACATTGTCTGCAGGTGAGCACAGGCATGAGCTCTCGTGTGTGTGTGTGTGTGTGTGTGTGTGTGTGTGTGTGTGTGTGTGTGTGTGTGTGTGTGTGTGTGTGTGTGTGTGTGTGTGTGT
>LKMJ01001930.1_pt1 | contig 18710 bp, 23 predicted proteins | sample 643391 | NCBI WGS metagenome assembly LKMJ01 (sample SAMN04112250, study PRJNA286221) | soda lake metagenome | biome: soda lake; feature: Kulunda Steppe; material: water; isolation source: sample PL-Br10 brine of Picturesque Lake | place: Russia: Kulunda steppe | collected 2010-07 | reverse complement strand
GGTTCGAACGAGTGGAGAGATGACAAACTCTATTGTGGCGCTCGAAGAATGAGGCCACGTGAACGAGCGGACGATGGCGTATCTTCGCGGCCGGTTCGGCGACTACTACCGCAGTGGTGCGGTCGAACAGCCACCGGACGCCCATGCGCGGGAGTGGGGCTATGTCCCCTGGACCAAAGGACCTGGAGAGACGTACGTCCGCCACAACTCCCTGCTCGACCTGGGCGACCTCGACGACTTCCTTGCTCGTGAACGCCCGCGACACGTTTACTTCTCGGCTGGCCGCTACGACGAACCAAGCGAGAAGACGATGGACGACAAGGGCTGGCAGTCGTCGGACCTCATCTTCGACCTGGACGCCGACCATCTCCCCGGGACGAGCCACGACGACAGCTACGCCGACCTCCTCTCTGCGTGTAAGGACGCGCTCTACAGACTGCTCGATTTCCTCCGCGACGACTTCGCTTTCGAGGAGATGCAGACCGTGTTCTCCGGCAGCCGCGGCTATCACGTCCACGTCAGAGACGAGAACGTTCAACAGCTCGAAAGCGACGCTCGGCGCGAGATTGTCGATTACGTCAGGGGGATCGGACTCGAGTTCGACGCCCTTGTCGACGAAGAGACCGTCGGCGGGACCGTCGGCCGCGAGAGCCCGGCCAACAACCGGTATCTGCCCACAGACAGTGGCTGGGGGGAGCGCATTCACGGGGAACTGCTCTCCGTGATGAGTGAAGTCAAAGAGATGGACGAGGACGAGGCTGTGGCGTTCCTCCAGCAGTACGACGGCGTCGGCCAGAAGAAAGCCGAGACGGCCTACCGGTTCGCACAGAACCGGTTCGTCGAGATAGCGGAGGGGAATCTCTCGGCGCACAACGTCTTCGAGAACCTCGCGAAACAGTTCGCACCCGCCGTCGTCGAGAATCAGAACGCACAGATAGACGAGCCGGTCTCTACCGATACGAACCGACTGATTCGACTGCCCGGGAGCTTACACGGCGGGAGCGGACTCGCGGTCACGACGATTCCACCCGAGGAACTCGACGCCTTCGACCCGCTCGTCGACGCCATCCCCGAGACGTTCCAGGGACACGATATCACTGTTGAATTGACAGAAACGCAGACAGTTCAGCTCGGTGGCGATAGTTTTACACTGGAGGAGGGTGTTCACTCTGTTCCAGAGTATGCCGGCGTGTTCCTGATGGCTCGGGGGCGCGCCGAGAAAGGGAAAGAATGACACACGAGGTCGAGATACAATGGATTTAACCGAACTTCAGTCGGTGCGCGACCGAGAGCGCCAGACCGACAAGCTCCAGCAACTGCGGGAGTCATTTTACGCTGATGCCGGGCGATTCATCCAGCAGTTGCGCTCGGAGCGCGACCGCGCCGTCGAGCGCGCGGACGACCCGTTCGACTCGGCCGAGGTTCGACAGCTGAGCGACGAAATCAAGACCACTCAGCAGACCATCGAGGCAATCTACGAGAAACGCGTCGGCAAAATCGTCAAAGCCGCATCGTTCGCGGCTGCGGACCTCCCGGCAGAGGTTGACGGGATGACCGCCGAGGAACAGGCGCTGTTCGACAACCTCGTCGGCAACATCAAGGACAACCGTCAGCACGTCCTCGCCTTGCTCGACGGTGACGACCCGGCCAACCCTGAGGGAACGGACTCGTCACCAGCGAACGCCGACCCGTCGGCAAGCGGAACCGAACCACCAGTTAATACGCGCTCCGAGTCGCCGACAGAACCAGACCACCCGAACGATACAGGGACCGGGTCTCGACCTGAGCCCGGTCTGTCGGAGTCGGATGCCAGTGACGGCGTCGCTGCTGCCGACGTGATGGGCAGTGCTGACCCGTCCGGGGAGGGAACATACGGACAACCCGACACTGGGGCAGGAGCTTCGGACAGCGAAAGCAATCCCGACAGTTCGATAACAGTTAGTGAGGGGCCGGACACTGCGCTGTCACCCGAGACGGAGTCGGTGCCGCCATCGAGCGAACCGGTCGACCCGCCGGTCCGGAAGGATGGTGGCCAGGATACAAGCCGTGGCACGGAGAGTGAGACGCAGTCCGGAGCAGACGCGGCGGCCACCTCGGAGACGATTGACCGACAGCGCGTCCAGATTCTCGAAGATGTCGACACGTTCCTCGGGTTCGATGACCGCGATTACGACCTCGAATCCAACGACGTGGTCTCCCTGCCGAGTACGAACGCCGACATCCTGCTCGAACGGGGCGTCGCCCGGGAGCTATAGGGACGATTTCGGCCCATCAAGGAGGCCGTCGATTACTGATTCACTGCACGGAGTCGTGCTGTAAGGCGTGAAAACGGCCGGTAAGGGCGGCTTACTCCGGGGTAGGAGGTCTCACTTCGTCGCCCAAAAGGTTTTGACAGAGCCGTCGGAACGTAGTTACCATGGTTGACGTACTTACAATCGGGTTGGTTGCGGGCGGTGCAGTGTTGCTGTTCTCAGGGGCAGCACTATCAGTGTACGGAGCAGCGCTCCTCGGTGCAGTTCTCGGTGGTGGTGGCGGCTACCTGGTTGCGCCGACTATCGCAGGTCTGGCAAATCTGGAAGGCACAGTCGGCGTCGCTGTCGCTGTCGTCGCTGGAGCGATTATCGGTGTCGGTATCACGTACGTGTTGCTGTCGATGGCTATCGCCGCGATGGGGTTCGTCGTCGGAACCTATCTCGGCGTCGTCGTCGTCGACCCCCTCGTCGGCGGCGAAGCGCTGTACGTTACTGTACTCGTTGGTCTCGGGACTGGTGTGGCCCTAGCGTTTCTCGGTATGTTCATGACACGGACCACGATGGTCATCATCACCTCGTTCATCGGGGCGGCGCTGGCCTCCCAGTCGATTACCCACGAGGGCATCACCACGGCTGCTGAGGGGTTCCCAACGCTCGATGGGATCGTCTTCGACGCGACAGCGCCGATATTCCTCGGGCTATTCGTCCTCGGTATTCTCTCCCAGGTCGGACTGTTCAAGCTCGGATACGTGACGAAGATTGCGGGTCTCTTGCCGGGCGCGAACGTCCTCCGTGACAAGAAGGGCACACAGGGCTGACGCCGACACGCTGTATTTTCTTCAGGTTCGACGTTGCACCGCTATCCCGAGGTTTAAGTCCGATGCCGACGCCAGTATCACCGTGGACCCGTCGCGCATCTTCGAGGAGTTCCCAGCACCCAGCTACCGCGGCGCCCAGAAACAGGCGCTCGCGGATATCCGCGACGCAATCGCCGAGGGTAACGATGTCGTGCTGGTTCGTGCACCAACCGGCAGCGGTAAGTCCCTGCTCGCTCGCGCCGTCGCCGGCTGTGCAGCCACACCCGGTGAGGCTGCCCCCGAGGAGCCAATCGGTGCGTACTACACGACGCCGCAGGTGTCACAGCTCGACGACGTGGCTGGAGACTCCCTTCTCGAGGACCTGAACATCATCCGCGGCAAGAACAACTACAGCTGCATCCTCCCCGGCGAAACCTCGACGCCGGTGAACCGCGCACCCTGTGTGCGAGAACGGGAGTTCGACTGCCAGGTCAAACACCGCTGTCCGTACTTCTCGGACCGGGCCATCGCCGCCAACCGGTCGATTGCCGCGATGACGCTGGCGTATTTCATGCAGACCGCCGGCTCGGACGTGTTCGGGATGCGTGATGTCGTCGTCATCGACGAGGCACACGGGCTCGGGGACTGGGCAGAGATGTACGCGACAATCGACCTCGGCCCCGAGACGGTTCCGTCGTGGAACGACGTGAAACCCGATAGAATCGACGACCTCGAAGATGCCGTCGAGTACGCGCAGTACCTCGTCACCATCTGCAACCGTGGGCTGGAGTCGCTGCGCGGAAACATCGAGCTGACCGGCGAGGAAGTGGCCAAACGCGACCGCCTGACAGAGCTGCGGTCGGAGCTCTCGTGGTTCATCGAGGAGTACGAGAACCCCGATAGCCCGACGACGTGGGTCGTCGACCAGCCCGATGGTGAGGGAACGTCAGTGACTATCAAGCCGATGAACCCCGAGCGATATCTCTCACACACCGTCTGGGACCGCGGCCGGACGTTCGTCCTGCTGTCAGCGACGATTCTCAGCCGCGATGCGTTCTGTGCGAGCGTCGGACTGGACACCGAGAACGTCGCGCTGGTCGACGTACCACACACGTTCCCGGTCGAGAACCGGCCGCTGTACGACGTGACGCAGGGGAAGATGACTTACGAGCAACGCGACGAGACGCTCCCGAAGATTGCCCGGACGCTCGTCCGGCTCATGCAACACCATCCGGACGAGAACGGCCTCGTCCACTGTCACTCCTATGCGATACAGGAGCAGCTGGAATCGTTGCTCGACCAGTTCGGCGTCTCGCCTCGCATCCGCAGTCACGACAAGGACGACCGGGATGGCCAGTTAGAGGCCTGGAAGCGAGGGGACGACCCGGCGGTGTTCCTCTCCGTGAAAATGGAGGAGGCGCTCGACCTCGAAGGCGACCTCTGTCGCTGGCAACTGCTCTGTAAGGCCCCGTATCCGAACACGCGAGACTCCCGCGTCGCACACAGGCTGGAGGAGGGGCAGTGGGGCTGGTACTACCGGGCGACGCTTCGGACTGTCATCCAGGCCTGCGGTCGGGTGGTCCGCTCGCCAGACGACTATGGCGCGACGTATCTCGGCGACTCGTCGTTTCTGGACCTCTTCGAGCGCGCGGGGACAGCGATGCCGGAGTGGTTCGCCGAACAGGTCGACAGGATGTCCGAGCCGGTCTTACCCACGTTCTCACCGGATACCGCGCTCAGTGAAACGAGCAAGGGGCGACAGTCCTTCCAGCAGAACAGTCGGCGGTCTGGCTCACGGTCGGCGAGCGACCGGGCACGCGACCACCCACTTTCGGACGTCTGGGGCGAGTGAGAGTCAGTCCGCGGGTCGATACAGCTCTCCGTCACGCTCGTCGAGGAGCCCTCGGTCGACTGCCAGGTCGATAACCTGTGCACACTCGGACCGCTCGAGGTCGTACGCGTTCGCCGCGACGACCTCTATCTCGTTTCGCTCGACTGGGAACTCCCGATTCTGTAACATCCGCATCACCCTGTTGTATTCGAGCGCAGAAATCGTCGTCTTCGACTGCGTTTTCTCGGCTGGTTGTCCCTCGTCCACCGGTGTCGACTGACCGTCTTCCTCGACTGATTGAGCCTCGTCCGCTGGTGTCGGCTCATCGTCTTCCCTGGCTTCGTGGGTAATCGGGTCGTCCTCCGGAGCCCCGTCCGGACTCCCGCTGGCTGAAGCGACCTCATCGTCGCTGGGTTCGTCACCCACCGATGTGGTGCCTGTCCCGTCGTCAAGCGGGTCGTCGTCCGGGAGTAACTGGTCGTCTTCCATACGTCCGTTGGTCTCGAATTCGTCGCGGTCGCCGATTTCGAACTCGTTGTCCCCCGCACCTTCGCCCTCACCAATCTGGAACCCGTCGTCTTCGATATCCAGCGTATCGTCGACTGACAGCTCATCGTCCACGCCGGTCTGCTCGTCGGCTTCGTCCGAATCGGCGGTTTCTGTTCGTTCGAACGCTGTGTCAGCTTCGTCGTTCTCACTCGGTTCCTCAGCGACAGCCCAAGCGCCGGTATCCGTCTCGCTCGGGGACGTGTCTCTCCGAGCTGTCTGGTCAGCGCTGGCTGTTCTGACGGTTCCAAGGTCGGCGGCGTCGAGCACGACGGCGAGCTTCTCCTTGCAGGACGAACAGAGCGTGACCGTCGTCTGGTCGTCGGTCGACTCTCGACCGACCAGTTCGTACGTCTCCACGGGTGTCTCTAGCGCGCTCCCACAGAAGTAACACGAAGACAGGTGTGCCATACCTTGACGAGTGGAGCGGTCGGAGTAAAAAGCCAGCGCAAACTTCGGTGCTCAGCCGTCGGCGTGAGCGAACACGAACGCCCGAAGCAGCTTCGCCCCGAGCGTGGCGGCCTGTCCGTCGTCGCGGTCGTTGACTTCCACCACGTCGAACCCTGCACAGTGAGGGGCGACCGCCCTGACAACATCGTGCATCGTCTGGGGCTCCAAACCGAACGGCTCCGGTGTCCCGGTCCCCGGCGCGAAACCGGGGTCGGCAGCGTCGATATCGACGCTCAGATAGAGTTCTTCATCGTCGAAATCGGGGTCCCACGAGGACACCTCCTCGGGTGGAAGGACTGTTATACGCTCGTCAGTCTCCGCGCGCTTCCATCCGCTTTCGCTCCCGGAGCGAGCGCCCAGGAGCACGATTCTGTCGGCGATGTCGAGCGCGTGGTGCGTGACGGTTGCGTGGCTGAGCGGATTCCCGTTGTACGATTCGCGCAGGTCGAGGTGTGCATCCAGACAGACGTACACGTCCGGCTCTATCCCCTGTAGTCCGCCGACGGTGACGGTGTGTTCGCCGCCGATAAGCATCGGGACGGTATCGTCCTCGTAATACTCCCACACTGTCCCACGGAGGAAGTCCAGATACTCCCCGGCATCGTCACCGGGACGAATCGGTCCGTGGTCGTGGACCGCGAGGTCGGTAAACCGCTGGCCCGTATGCTGGTCGTAGTCGGAAAACGCCTCGGCCACGTGCTCCAGTAACCGGGGGCCGAACCGTGTTCCCGGCTGGAACGTCGTCGAGACGTCGAGTGGCGCACCGACGATGGCATACTCCGCAGCCTCTCGGTCGTCGCGAGCGCCCGGAAACATCAGACGATTTTACGCTGCTCCTCGTGTTCGAGGAACTCGATTTCGTCGTCGGGCGAGAGGTTCTCCTCGCCCTCGGTACGCATGACGAAGTTGTCGTAGGTCTCCAGGTCCATCACCTGAATCTCGTTATCTCGAACGTCGAGAACCTGTCCCTGCTTCCGGTTGATGATGGGAATCCAGATCTTCGCGTCGACCGGCTGGGAGAGCGACCGCTTCTGACCGTCGTAGACCCCTTTCGCTTCGATTCGGGCCTTCGCACTCCCGTGCTTTCCGGGTTTGGCGGTACTGTAGCTCGTGATTTTACACGGCACGTCATCAATCATCACGTAGCTTCCCTCGTCGAGCTCTCGAACTTCTGACTGCTGCTTTGCCATGTAGCCGGGTTGACTACGTGTGAGTATAAACGGTTTGGAATCGAGTCACGTCTCAGCCGACCGATTCTTGCCTGACTACTGGGTCGCTCGACCAGCCGACACCGAACAGCTATGACTGGTCATCCGACTCGATATCATCCAGTATTCGTGATTCGACACGCTCCGACTCCGCTGCAGGTACACCGACTGCGGCGGGCGCCTCCTCGCGTTCTTTCTCGCGCTGACGCATGCGCTGTCGCGTGAACTGCGGCTTGCCCCTGAGCGTTCTCGATTTGGTGAACGAGCGGTAGAGAATCGCGCCCGCGACGACCGTTCCACCAGCCATTGCGCCCCCGACCAGCAGCTCATCGAACACGTACAGAAGGGTGCTCGAAACGATTCCAGCGGCCACCAGGAGTCCGAAGAGTAGCCGCCTTGCGAGCAGGTCGAAGCACTGTCTGTCGTCTTCGATTTCTGCGGTGACGTGGACGCTATCGCGCTCGATACGGTCGAGTGCTGACTCCAGCTTGGGCGGGATGCGGACGGTTGCCGCCGCGGACTCCCGTAGCTGCTCACCCTGGTCGCCGATGTACTCTCTGACTCCCTCCTCGATGTACCCCTGTTCACCGAGATACGATGTCGCGACGCTGATGAAATCGAAGTTCTGGTCTAGCGTCACACACACCCCTTCGACGACAGTTGCCACTCGCAACACCAGTGCCAGGTTCGGCGGAAGCCGGAGGGGAAACTCGTATATCGTATCTTCGAGCTGCTGGACGATCTGCTGGACTCTGTACTGCTCGATATCCTCGCCGCTGGCGTCTTGGATGGCAAGCTCCGCGACGTCGGCCATCAGCTGTCGGTCGGCCTCGGGCGAGAGCGTTCCCATCTCGGTGAGCGCGTCCAGAATGGCGTCGATGTCTCGTCGGGCAATCGCTCCGTAGAAGTCGACGATACGGTCCTGAATGAACGGATCGACGTAGCCGCTCATCCCGAAGTCATAAAAGACGAGCGTCCCGTCGTCCGTGACGGCGAGGTTCCCGGGGTGGGGGTCTGCGTGGAATACTCCATCTTCGATTATCATCTTCAGGTAGGTTCGCTGGAGGTGTTCGGCCAGCTCCGTGCGGTCGACCCCCTGCTCGTCGAGGCGGTCGAGGTTCGTGATCTTCGTTCCACCGACGTACTCCATCGTGAGCACGCGCCCCGTCGAGTGACTCTCGACGACTGCAGGGATGCGAACTCTCTCGTCGCTTGCGAAGTTCTCCTGAATCTCCGTGAGCATCGCCGCTTCGCGTTCGTAGTCCATCTCCTCACGAATCGTCTTGGCGAACTCGTCAGCAAGCGTCTCCAGCGAGAACGAGCGTGCCTCGTCGACGAACCACATCAACAGCGGCAACAGCCAGCGGATGACTCTGAGGTCGGCCTCGACCAGGCGCTCGACGTCCGGGCGGCGGACCTTGACGGCGACCGAGTCGTCGCCGATGCGTGCGACGTACACCTGCCCGAGGCTTGCCCCGCTAATCGAATCGGTGTCGAAGTCGTCGAACTGTTCGTCTATCGGGCCGAGTTCCTCCTCGATAACCTTCCGTGCACGCTCCCAATCCGCGGGCGGAACGTCGTCCTGTAACCGGGCGAACTCCGTGAGGTACTCCGGGGGCAGGATATCAGGCCGCGTCGAGAGCAGCTGACCGAGTTTGATGAACGTCGGCCCCAGCGTAATCAGCGAGTCCAGCAGTTTCGCGGCGCGGTCGCGTCGCTGTTTTGGGCTGACCTGCCGGGAGCTGCCGACGATGAGAAACCGACGGCGGTCCCTGGCGTAGGCGACCAGCAGCGGGAGGAACTGCCAGCAGACGACGACGAACCGCCAGTAGGCTCGTAGGTTCACCGACACCTCACCTCACTGCTCGGTCACTGGAATCGTTGTTTTGCCCCCACTCGTCCGTTTTGGGAGTGTCAGTTCCAGAACGCCTCGCTCGATAGATGCTTCCGCTTCCGCTCCCGACGCGTCCATCGGCACCGGCAGCTCGAACGATAGCTCGGCTTCACGGTTCTCTCCAACTCGTTCGAACGCCGATGGGACGGCTGGTTCGCGTGCTGCCTCCACGTAGAGGAGGCCGCGTTCCAGCGATAGCTCGACAGCATCGGCTGTAACACCGGGGAGGTCGAGTACGAACAGGTACGAGTCGTCGCGTTCCAGTACGTCGGCGAAGACGGCATCGGGTAGCTCTCGCAACGCCTCACGAAGCGCTGACATATGCCACTCTTGGGACGCAGGTGCGAAAAACCCCCCGGTGTTTTCTTCGGTCGCGTCGCCTCAGAACTCCTCCAGAGACGAGATACGCCGGTCGGCTCCCATCGAGGAGAACTGACCTTCGTCGCGGAGGGTGGAATCGAGGCGTTCGTACACTCGTCGCCGGACGTGGACGGAGTCGATACCCGCGTTCTGTGCTGCACCGATATCCTGTGGGTCGTCGCCGATGAGGACGCCAGCGTGACCGTTGTGACCGACACCCAGGTCCGCCATCGCGCGCTCGACAGGCTGTGGGTCGGGCTTCCATCCGAGGTCGTCCGTACAGCAGACAACGGTGTCGAACCAGTCCTCGATGTCGAGCGCTGTCAGCACGGGGCCGGTGAGATACTCCTGACAATGTGTCACCACACCGACAGGCTCCTCGAGCGCAGGAACGAACGCCGTTGCGTCGTCGTAGAGGTACGTCGCCTCTGCCCGGCTTTCGGGCTGCTCGACCTCGTGAAACACGTCCCAGAACTCCGCCTGCTGGATTCCTTTCTCGGCGAGCAGCCCCTTTCTCGCCTCTCCGATACCATACCACAGCAGCTCTGCTTCGTGGTCCGTGAACGGGACGTTCAGCCGTCTGCCCACGTCCTCGAAGACATCATAGATGTACGACTGCTCGATGTCGACCAGCGTGCCGTCGAGGTCGAGCAACCAGAAATCGTACGGTGAACTATTCATCGGATTCAATTACTAGGTGCTAAACAAAATAAGTACCTTGTGCCTGTGCTGGCAGTAGCTCTGTCCTACTTGTCTCCGTCTAGACAGGCCCACACTGCGGCGGGGTCGACTGCACCCGCGACGTAGCTGAAACTGGCCAGCAAGAGCACGACAATGACCGGGAGCAACCACACGGACGCTGTCGGCAACACGTCCTCATCTGGATTTCGAAGGCGACTCCACCTCTCGGTGGATGTTTCGCTGTTGACCAGCATCCCGACACAATCAGAACTACCGGTGACGTGTGCCGAGCGCTACTCGTAAATCTCGTCGAACCGTTCAGCCAGGTCAATATCCTTTCCCGTTATGCCACCAGCATCGTGGGTCGTCAGCCTGACTTCGACCTCTCCCCACGTGATGGTCATCTCGGGGTGGTGCCAGGCCTCCTCGGCGACGCCACCCGCGCCGGCAGCGAAGCCGACGCCATCGAGATAGGTGTCGAACTCGTACGTGCGGACGATTTCGTCGCCCTCGCGGCTCCAATCGTCCGGAAGCTGTGCGTCGATTTCCTCGTCTGAGAGCTGGTCTGCCATTACCTGATGTTCGGCCGGCACTCTCAAAACAGTTTGGCTGGCGTTTCGTCGAACTACTACGCGAACTCCGTGTGGGGACAGGGAACCAGTTCTGCGACGACCTGTGTAACTCTGAGTTCGCCGTCAGATATCCGGGCCTCGAACGGGCTCTTGTACGCGTCGCCGATGCGGAGCGTGTTCGACTCGTTCGACTCTTCGTCGACCAGCTCTCCCGTGAGCGTGTACGTCCCGAACTCCTGTGCTTCCGTCTCGATGCTCCGTACTCCGTCCTCGGCCGGAACCAGCACCTCCGAGTCGAGTTTCAGCTCTCCATCTCCCGATTCGAGCCGTAGGCCGACCGTATACTCCCGGTCGTCGTCGTTCTCGACGGAGACACGGTACGGTTCGGGCATCCGAACTGCGTCGACTTCGGTGAGCTCGAGCCTTTTACTCTCTCCGTCAGACTCCACGGTTGGCTCGTATGGGGTACCATCTTTGACGATGGAGGACTCTCGTGTGTTCACCGCGCGGTCGAACAGGAGCAGATCGCTCTCGTACGGTCCGTCCTCGATTGCGGTATCTATCTCTGCCTGTATCTCCTCCGGGACGGAGTTGTACTGCATGCTGATGAGATTGCACTCCTCTAACTGGTCTGCATACTCGGGGACTGACTCATCAGTCCCGTTGTGCGTATCATCTGTGCCCGACGCTCCCGTGCTATCTCCGACACACCCCGACAGCCCGGTGGCGAGGGTAACGCCACCGAGTGCGAGCAACGTTCTCCGTCTCATACCCTGGAGTTCAGTGTGCACCCTGGAGTACGTTCAGATGGGTACAATCGTCGTTGTAGTCTCTCTGGGCGCTCAGTCGTCGCCGTCCCCTCCGGCCAGTAGCTGCTCTCTGATACCGGCAGGTATCTCGTCGATGTCGGAGTCCAATGCGGGCGAGCCGCCGTCCAGATTCGGGTTGAACAGGCGGAGCGCGGTGTGAATCGTCGACCAGTCATCTTCCTCGGCGGCGTCACGAAGGCTGTTGGTCGGCGGTGCGAGCAGCTGGTTGACGATGGAGTCGGCCATCGCCTCGACCAGCTCGCGCTGCTCTCCGTCGAACTCCCCTTTCTCGAAGGCGGTCTCTAGCTCTTTGGCCTTGATGCGCTCTGCACTCTCGTACATCGACGAAATGACGGTATCGGCCCGCTTTCGCTTGTACTGGACCAGCAGCCGCGAGAACTCCTCGTCCACGATCTCCTCGACGCGAGTGGCGGCTTCGTGGCGCATCTGTCTGGTCTTCTCCGTCACCGATTCGAGTTTATCGAGGTCGTACACTTCAAGATGGGATAGCTCATCCGCGCTCGGCGGGATATCACGGGGTCGCGTGATGTCGACGATGAACGTCTGGCCGAGCTGTCGACACGCTTGCGGTTCGAGTATCCAGTCTGGGCTTCCAGTTGCCGAAATAACGATATCGTGGGGTGCCAGCGTCTCGGCGAGCTCGTCAAGTCCGGCGGCTTCGACAGCTGTTTCCTCGGTGTCGAGCTGTTCCGCGAGGCGCTCTGCGCGTTCGACGGTCCGGTTTACCAGCACCAGCTCCTCGACCCGCTCGACGAGGTGCTTGGCCGCGAGCGTTCCCATTTCACCGACGCCGACGACGACTGCGCTGGTCTCTGCCAGTCCCTGGGTCTCCTCGGCGAGTTTCACCGCAGCGCTCGCAATCGAGACCACTCCGTCGTTGATCGCCGTCTCGTTCCGGGCGCGCTCGCCGACCCTGATTGCCTTCGTGACTGCCTCGTCGAGAACCGGACCAATCCCCCTGGCGGTCCTGGCTGTCTCGTAGGCATCACGGACCTGACCGAGAATCTGTTCTTCGCCGACAACAAGCGATTCGATTCCGGCGGCGACGCGGAGCAGGTGGCGTATGCTCTCTTCGTGACTCATCTCGGAGCGAACGTCCGGCCCGACGCCATCAAATAGCGAATCGAGCGCTTCACGACCGGCGGCGACCTCTCCCGCGACGACGTACGCTTCCACCCGGTTACACGTCTGTAGAACGAAGGCCTCGTTGACGTCGTCTGTCACCAGAAGCCGCTCGACAGCGTCGCGCTCGTCCGTGAGCGACGCTGCTTCTAGCTCGTCGAGTGACGCGGTACTGTGTGACACACTCGAACCGACGACGACTCCCTGTTCGGCTGTCACACTCTCTCACCTACGCACCGGAGTCGGTTGTCCACAGTTTCGTTGCGAGAGTTCCATCTCCACCTATCTAAACCCTTCCAAACGCTACGCGGCTGACTCGTCATGCGATTCATACAGGTGTATATCTCCCAGTCGTACCGGCCTCGGTTTAAAAACCTCGCTGACTCTCACCCGGTGAGAACGACTGCTTGGGCCGTCCACAGCGGTGTCGTTTCACTCTTCGACAGCAGTCTCGGTGCCGTCGGTGTCACCACGAACGTAGGTCACGTCGTAGTCCGCTTCTTCCAGAGTTGAGAGCAGTCTGTCGGTGTCGATACCCGCTTCGAAGTAGAAGACGATATCGAAGGAGCCGTCCCGGAACAGCTGCTGGCACTCCCAGACGAACTCCTCGTCGTCGAGTGTCAGCCCCTGGTGTTGATTCGATGCGAACTCGGAGTCGTCGGTTCCCGAGTAGACGAACGTATCCATTGGGTCAAGCCCAGCGTGCTCGGCAATATACTCGCCAATCTCGATAGTGACCTGATGCATCTCGGGCTCCTCGTCGTTCGCCAGCGACGTGTCGACGATGAGCCCGTCGAGCTCGATATCGCCCGGTTGAAGCAGCTCCCACGTGCGCCGTACGAGATTCGACTCCAGTGTCTCTTCCATAGTTCGACCTACGCCCCGCTGGACATAGGGGTCACGATTCGAGAAGACAGGTGGTGGGTAGCTCCCTGTTAGAGCTACTGCTCACTACACCTGCGGTGGTTCTGGAGTAACCAGAGCGATACCGCTGGATTGCGTCTACAGGCGCTCGAGGTTCTTTGCCCGTGGGCCCTTGTCTGCTTCGACAATTTCGAATTCGACTTCCTGGCCTTCTTCGAGGTCAGGACCGCCGACGTCTTCCATGTGGAAGAACACGTCTTCGTCTGCATCGTCTGTGTCGATGAAACCGTAGCCGCCAGTGTCGTTGAAGAAATCAACCGTACCTTTCGCCATTGCACCTAACCAGATGCGACGGATGTATTAAAAGGCTGTGGTCCAGTATCCGTGATAGCTTCCAGTTTCGCGTCATCTGAACACAAAATTCTTATCGAAAGGCTGAGAAGCTTTGGTGAGACGAATGTCGCTACCAATGCGTGAGTGGGCAGAGTCGCTCTACGAGCGGGCACTGGAGAACGGAATCAGCCACGCGCCCACTCACGTCGCCGTCATCCAGGACGGTAACCGTCGATATGCCAGTCAACAGGGCGACGAACCCACCGAGGGACACCGTGAGGGGGCCGAGACGACCGAAGCACTTCTCGAATGGTGCGAGGAGCTCGGCGTCGAAGAGGTGACGCTGTACACGTTCTCGACGGAGAACTTCGACAGGCCGCCCGAGGAACGAGAGGAGCTGTTCGACCTCATCGCTGCGAAGCTTCGCGAGTTCGCCGAGGCCGACCGCGTTCACGACCAGGGCGTTCACATCCGGGCTATCGGCGAGACCCATCGCCTCCCCACCCGCGTGCAAGATGCTATCGCGTACGCAGAGGAGCAGACCGGGGAGTACGACCAGTTACAGCTTAACATCGCACTCGCATACGGGGGACGAGCGGAGCTACTCACCGCCGCCCGAACTATCGCTCAGCAGGTCGAAGATGGTTACCTCTCCGCCGAAGAGATCGGCGTCGACACCATCGAGGAGGCGCTGTACGATGGCCCCACTCACGACGTGGACCTCATCGTCAGGAGCGGCGGTGACGAGCGGACATCGAACTTTCTGCCCTGGCAGGCAAACGGCAACGAGGCCGCCGTCTACTTCTCGACCCCGTACTGGCCGGAGTTCCGCAAGATAGACTTTCTCCGAAGCATCCGGACCTACGAGCACCGCGAGCGGACGTGGCGACAGAGCCGTGCGCGTCGCGCCCGCGAGCTGATTCGCGCTCTCGGGTCTGAGTCGTGTCCCGACGCTCGGCAGACGTTCGAGCGGTTCAGAAACGCGCTGCCCGTCGCCGAACGAACTGACCCGGGCATCGACCGCACAGAGCCGGGCGAGCCCCAGGAAAGAGAGACCGAAGCTGCAGACTGACACCGCTGTCTGCTGTTTTTCGGCTCTGAGGTCGCAACCGTCACTGGCCGAACCGGCGCTGACGCTCCTGGTAGTCACGGAGCGCGCGAAGATAATCTCGTAGTCGGAGGTTCCGCCAGTTCACGTCAGTGAAGTACAGCTCCGAGTAGACGGACTGCCATATCATGAAATCCGAGAGCCGCTCGGCCCCCGTCTTGATGACGAGGTCGGGGTCGGTCGGGAAGATGAGTCCGCGCTCGATATCCGCTTCGGTGACAGCCTCGGATTCGAGGGCTCCCGCCTCGATATCCTCGGCGATTCCCTGCACGGCAGCTGCGAACTCGTGTTTCCCCCCGAGGCCGATACCCACCTGAACGGCGGCCTCGGCCTGGTTGTCGTCGTCCGGGGTGCGGACTGCGATGGTCCGTGGGGTATCGACGTGCTGAAACTGCCGTTCGAGCGTCGGAATCACCTCCTCGTCGAGAACGCTGACGTACACGACGACCTGCTCGGCCCCGTACTCGAACGCCCACTCGAGAAAGGCCGACATCGTCTCGTAGGCTCCGTCTTCGAGCAGGTCCCGCTCCGTAATCACGAGCGCTACGGTCTCCGGAAGCTCCTGGTCTGCAACGCGGATACGAGTCGCCAGATACCGGTCGTACAGTCCCACAATCGGGACTCTGGCGGAATAGGGAAAAATACCGCTGTTTCTTGCTCGCTGCCAGAGGCGAACCGCTGCGGTTCGGAAAGCGTAAGTGCTGGTCGGGAATATCCGAACACTGTGACTACTGCAATCCGGCGCGCAGCCGCGTTCGCGCTGGTAGGCTGTCTCGCGCTCGTCGGCCCGTGGGTGCTCGGCGTTCAGGAGCCAGCAATCGCGACTGTCGCAGCTATCGGCCCGTTCTTGCTCGTCGCCGTCTTCGCACTGACGATAGACCCGGAGAACGTCCTGTTCGAGCTGTTCGCCCGTCCGGCCGACCGACGCAACGGCGCGCTTTACGGACTGGCTATCTTTTCGCTCGCAGCAGCGGCGCTTGCGACGCTTACTGTCGGCTTCGGGATGCCGATTTCCGTCTACGTCGGGACGATTTTCCTCCTCGTGTTCGGAAATCTGACTGGACAGGTGGTCCGGGCTTACCGGTACGAACAGGTCCGGGCGACAGCAGGGTTCGTAATCGGTGGGTTCGTCGCCGCTGTGGTCGGTCAGTTCCTTACACTCCAGCTGACCGAGGCGACCGTCGATTTACCTACCGTCGCCTTTCTCGCAGCCAGCGGCGCGCTGTTCGCCGCACTGCTCCGACAGATGCTGTACCAGCGCGACGACGCGTTCGTGATGGTGTCGGTCGCACTGATGCTCTGGCTGTTTTCGACGCTTCCGCTCGACATCTCGCCGACTCGTATCGCCGTCGCCCTCGTTGTGACCGCTGTCCTCGGGTACGCGTCGTTCGCTCTCGAGACAGCGTCGCTTCCCGGGATGCTCACCGGCGTATTGCTCGGCCTGTTGACCATCGTGCTCGGAGATTACGGCTGGTTCGTCATCCTCATCGCGTTCTTCGGAATCGGCGGCCTCTCCTCGAAGTTCCGCTTCGACAGCAAAGTCGACCGTGGGATCGCCCAGGAGAACGAAGGTGCCAGAGGAACCGGGAACGTACTCGCCAACTCGCTGGTCGCGCTTGTGGCCGTGCTCGCGGGAGCTGTCAGTCCTGAGTTCGGCATCTCCGAGTCGGTGTTCTTCTTCGCGTTCGCGGGCGCTGTCGGTGCGGCGCTCGCTGACACCCTCTCGAGTGAGATTGGCGGCCTCTATGACGATCCCCGTCTTATCACCACGCTCGAAGTCGTCGAGCCGGGCACGGACGGCGCTATCACCTGGCAGGGCGAACTTGTCGGTATCACGGGCGCGGCTATCGTCGCTGGCATCGCCTGGGTCGCTTTCGACGGCCTCACCGTGCTCGGCGCTGGAATCATCGTCGCCGCCGGATTCGTCGGCATGACCGTCGACAGCCTCCTCGGTGCGACTCTCGAGGGCCGAGTCCTCGGCAACCAGGGCGTCAACTTCCTGGCTACCGTCGCGGCGGCGTTCGTCGGCGCTGGCTTCGCAATCGCTCTGGACCTCCCGTTCTAACATGGGTCACGTGAGACAGGCTCGGCCGGCTGACCACCTCCGCTTGCGGGCGATTCAGGAGACGACACTGGCCGAGTACTCGCCGGAGCTACTGGACACTGCGGTTCACGGCTCGCTCGGGTTACTCGTCGCTGAAGAGCTGGAACCTGTCGGCTACTCGTTGTTTCTGCCCGGTGACGACGTAGCAGTACTGCTCGAACTCGCCGTCGTGCCCGCCTGGCAGGGCGAGGGAATCGGCTCTGTACTGCTCGAAGAGACGTGCTCACAGCTCACCGAAGCGGAACACGACACAGTTCGGGTGACCGCCAGGACGTCCGACGACCGGGCCAGACAGTTCTACGAGCGACGAGGGTTCGAGCACGTGAAGCTGCTTCCCGGCTACTTCGAATCAGGTGACGGTGTGTTGTTATCACGACAGCTCTGAGGTGGTCGTGATGTCTGCAGAGATGGGCAGACTCCGGGGCGGTTCACGGTTTCAGCGGGAGCGGAGCGTGTCCGTTCGTCCGCATGACCTCCCTGTTTCTGTCCGGCCACTCGAACAAGCGTTCACGGAGCGGCTCTCCGTCCTTGGTTTTGGGGTCGTACAGCCCGACTGCCGCTGTGAGAGTCAGCACGAACCAGCCACCGTATCCGAGAAAGACCGTGACGGGGACCAGGACGACAATCGAGATGGACAGCTTGACAAAACGGTCGACGAACGAGCCGTCTGTCTCCTCAGCAGTTGTCATACCGCAGCATTCGCTACCTGACATGATAAATACCGTACCGCGTCTCACCGCCAGAAACCCTCAGGATTCGACGACAATCTGGCCCTCCATCGCTGTCCCCTGGTCGGGGACGTAGTGTGGGATACAGTAGTACTGGTAGATTCCCTCGTGCTCGAAGGTGTGCTCGAACTCCTCACCCTGGTACAGCGCGCCGCCGTTGTTCTGCCTGTAGGCATCGTCTGCTTCCTGCTCGCTGTCGAACCCGCCGGAGGCCCAGTACTCGGCCTCATCGGGGTAGGCGTCCTGGAAGGCAGTCACGGTGTGAGCGTGTGAACTCGTGTTGATGAACGTGACCGTCGCTCCGGGTTCGACGGTCAACTGCTCGGGCCGAAAGCTGTCGATGGTCATCCCGACCTCGTTGTCACCCATCGGGTTGCCACCGGCGTCGACACAGCCAGCGAGCGCTGCCGTGATGCCACCTCCTACGGTTGTGATGAACGTCCGGCGCTCCATGCTCGGGACTGGGGAGTGAGCTCATATAGGCACCACGATTCTTCCAGCCCCGTGAGAAAGGGAAACGCCTTTGCCCGAAACCGTCCCAGACACAGGTATGAGCAACGGGGACAGCGAAGACGACCCGGAGGACGCTGCCGATATCGAGCCTGCCGACCCGGCCGTGTTCGACGAACAGCTAGAGGAGGCCGCAGAGACCGTCGACTCCGCCGAGACGGAGGCAGACCTCGACGAGGCCGACGAACTCCTCGACGACATCGAATCTGACCTCGATGAAGCGACGTTCGCGGTCGAAATCGAAGACGAGGAAGACGATGAAGACGACGAGGAGGAAGAGAACCCGCGCGACGAGTTCGAAGACCGACTCTCGGACCTGCGCGACGACATCGAAGAGCAGCGCGGCCCATACGTCGAGGAGGTGACCGACGCGCTCGAGAGCGCCGAATCGACTATCACCACGAGCGAGTGGGCCGAGGAAGGCGAACCCCAGGTTGTCGATGCCGTCGAATCGTTCCTCGATACTGCGGCAGTCGTGCTCTCGGGGTCGTATGCAATCGGCTCGGAGACGCCTGACGAG
>LKMJ01001929.1_pt1 | contig 18713 bp, 24 predicted proteins | sample 643391 | NCBI WGS metagenome assembly LKMJ01 (sample SAMN04112250, study PRJNA286221) | soda lake metagenome | biome: soda lake; feature: Kulunda Steppe; material: water; isolation source: sample PL-Br10 brine of Picturesque Lake | place: Russia: Kulunda steppe | collected 2010-07 | reverse complement strand
TGCCCATGGCCCGCTCTGACACAATTGCTTGCCCATGGCCCGCTCTGACACAATTGCTTGCCCATGGCCAGGTGTGCATAATTGCTTGCCCATGGCCCGCTCTGACACAATTGCTTGCCCATGGCCCCGCTCTGACACAATTGCTTGCCCATGGCCAGGTGTGCACATCAGACGGCGCGCCACCAGCGCCACTGCCTCCCGCGATCAAGCGTGGCCTGGACCTGATGGCCCAGTCCGAATGGATTGCAGCCCTGGACTGCTTCAAGGCCGCCAAAGACGGCGCTGGCCGCGGAAGCAGCGGCGACGGCGGCGACAGCGGCGGAGGCGCCCCCGCCTGCGACCCTGTGCTCCATGCGTGCATGGCGCTGTGCGAGGCGGAGCTGGGGCTGCCACCCGCCCGCCCGCCCCAGCGCCCCACCGAGCAGCCCTCGCCGCTGCCGCAGCAGTCCCCGTCCCCCCTGCAGCACCTGGCGCATGCGCTACTGTGCTCCAAGGGCTTGCACGCTGGCATCTCTCTCAACGGCCCCACGCGCTCCTTTGCGCGCCAGCGCTCCCTGGACGGCGCCACCGCCGCGCACGCGCTGGCCTACCTGCTGCACCCCGCTGCTCAGGGCAGCCTGCCCAAGGTGCGCCAGGTCTCTCCCTCAAGCCTCTGTGCTGCTGCCACGGTTGGGGAGCGTACGAGCGCGGGAGGAACATATCGGTGGTGTGCTTTGGGAGTGTGCATGTCTGCCTGTGAAAGAGTGGGAAAGATGGAACGGGAGCTGGGGGTGGGGCAAAGGGGGAGGAGACGCACACACACAGAGAAAGAGAGAGAGAGAGATAGAGAGAGAGCACAGCAATCGGCTTGTTGAGCTACAGATCTGAATCTGGTATGCACCATGCGCGGCACTGCATCGGCGGCACTGCATTGGCGTGTGTCCTCAATGCTGTATGTGCGCCTGACAGGCGCATGAAAAGTGTGTCCTCAATACTGTATGTGTAGCCTGACACGCGCATGAAAAGTGTGTCCTGTCGAAGAGCCTGCTGTGAGGGTCTCTGTGACAGGACACTCTGATACCTGCAGTGGGTCCTGGCGCAGGATGCAATGTACATGAAGTGGGTCCTGGCGCAGGATGGAATGTACATGAAGTGGGTCCTGGCGCAGGATGGAATGTACATGAAGTGGGTCCTGGCGCAGGATGCAATGTACATGAAGTGGGTCCTGGCGCAGGATGCAATGCACATGAATTGGGTCCTGGCGCAGGATGCAATGTACATGAAGTGGGTCCTGGCGCAGAAAACACTGTGGGTTCAAGAAAGGATTGCTTGTCTACAGCCAGCCCTGGTCCTTGTGTTGCCCTTGGTCCTTGTGTTGCCCTTGGTCCCTTGTGATGCCCTTGGTCCTTGTGATGCCCTTGGTCCTTGTGTTGTCCTTGGTCCTTGCGTTGCCCTTGGTCCCTTGTGTTGCCCTTGGTCCTTGTGATGCCCTTGGTCCCTTGTGATGCCCTTGGTCCTTGTGATGCCCTTGGTCCCTTGTGTTGCCCTTGGTCCCTTGTGATGCCCTTGGTCCCTTGTGTTGCCCTTGGTCCTTGTGTTGCCCTTGGTCCCTTGTGTTGCCCTTGGTCCCTTGTGTTGCCCTTGGTCCTTGTGTTGCCCTTGGTCCTTGGTCCCTTGCCCTTGGTCCTTGGTCCCTTGCCCTTGGTCCCTTGTGTTGTCCTTGTGTTGCTAGGAGCCTCAGGGTTCTTTGCATTTTTGCACCACAGGCCTTACTGCAGAAGGCGCAGGAGCTGCTGCGCAGCAGGGCTCAGGTCCTCCGCAGCCCTGCCGCATCTGTGGCCGCTGCAAACGCCGCTGTGAGGCCAGGGGCGCAGCGGGCAGGGAATGCCGATGTGCCACAGGCGTGGAGAGCGCGCGCAAAGGAGCTGCCACCGCTGGCGCAGATGTTAGACCTCGTGGGGCTAAAGTCAGTGAAGGAGGACATGTTCAACCTGGCAGACCAGGTACGTTGGTTTGCTGCAGCTGAGGCCGTATGCACGACAAGGAAGCAGGGCAGCCTCTAAGCTACTCTGCCTGGGCAGGCAGGCTGCATTGTATTTAGATTGAGAGGATGTTGAAAACAGGTTGACGCTCAGAGGCACAGCACATCCAGTAGGTTTGGAAGGCACAAAGCTGGAAGTTTGGAGGGTCTTAGGCCATATCAGGTATAGATGGCATACAGAGAAACTGTGTGGTGTCGGCATGAATTGTGCGCTGTGGCTGTGGACAGGGAGGAGGAAATTGGCAGATCTCAGCACAAAATGGGAGGATGGCTAATATGGTAAAGTGATAGTTTGCGCTCTTTTGACTGGCTGCGTCTTTTCAAGTGTCTTTTTACAAAGGCCTATTGGCAGAGGCCTGTAAGAGTGAGACAGCCTGGCAGGGCGGAGTCTCTGGGCATCCTGCCTTGGGCATGATCCATGTTGCTGTCGCCTAAGCACATTCCCCAGTGTACATTCCCCGGAGCAGCCATCTACCATGTTGCTTACCTTTAACCCAGGACATGAGAAGGAGAGTCAGTTGAACCAACACCCAGCTCCTTGGAACAAAGCACACTCTTGTTGCTGTGCAGCCTGGGTGGGCAATACACACGCACCCATGCCTCATCAAAGATGGGAAGCCTTACCTGGGACCTTCTCCCATCCACGCCTGCGCCCTGCACACACAGGTGAACTTGGACAAGGAGCGCAAGCGGGACCTCAAACAGCAGCAATACAGCTGCATCTTCTACGGCAACCCGGGCACTGGGAAGACGACAGTGGCCCGCATCTACGCTGCCTTGCTGGAGAAGCTGGGCGTGCTGCCGGGGGGCAAGGTTGTAGAGACCAGCGGGGCGGCCATGGTCAATGCAGGCGTTTCCGATTTGAAGAAGAAGCTGGAGGATCTTGACAAGGGCGGCGTGCTCTTCATCGATGAGGCCTACCAGCTCAAGCCCCAGACAAATCCGTTGGGAGCGCAGGTGCGTGCAGATTTGAGCTGGAACAATCAATGGGGATAATCAGGTTCCAATGGGGGTACTGAGTTGTTGCTGAGATGGAGGGCTTCCAAAAAGGACATATTTACAAAGCTCTTGGAGATGGGGCCATGGTTCAAAGCAGGCGCATTCACCCTTCCGTGCTCCTTCTTGGCGACTACATTCTATGGTGTGTGTACGGTGGCGGTTACAAGCCGCACAAGAAGTTCTTAGAGGCCCACTATGCATGAAATATGCCCTTTCCGAGCTTGAAGCAATTTCCATGATGTTGTCAGATGGTAGGAGCAGCGTCATGGCATTCCAGACGACTGGTGCCAAGTGCTTATGCGCAAAGTTAGCACCAACACAAGGGCAAAGTCAGCACCAACACATGGGCATTTCTGCAACTTCAGGCTTGTCTTGACTTGTGCAAAAAGTCAACTGGATATCTCTGTGATGCACGGCACATTTGTTTGTCGGCAGGGTTAAAAAACTTGGGACGCACAGCACGCTGTCGATTGCATTACTCTATGTGATATCCAAGCCTGACTCCCATTTGTAGGGTTGAGAAGACAAAAGTGGGTTTGCATCCATTCATCAATACAACACTTGCACTTGTGCGTATCCAAAGATCATGGACTTCCTGCTGCCAGAGATGGAGAACCGCCGAGGACGTCTGGTTGTGGTGATGGCAGGGTGTGTGACTGCAGCTGCGTCATAGCAAGTCACCAGCCACTTCATTGCTATTAGTTTATTAATCCTGATGCAGAGCCCTAGATGCTGGATTTTTGCTGCGCTTTGAGCCTGACCGTTATATCCTCCTACAACACAATTTCCTGCATAAACCCCTCTCCAAATCCAACACACAGTCATTCATTTGTCCGTCTCTCTACAGATTTTTCTTCAATCGGTGCTGCAATTCTGAAAGCTGACACTCTCTACTTATGTAGCAAAGACCATCTCTATTTATGTAGCAAAGACCATCTGCAATATCAATCTCAATGCATTACAGAAGAAGCTTAGCAGCAATTAAGTCATAAATACCTCTATATTCAGAGCCATTCCTTCCGCCTTACATCACTTGGTGTGTTTATTCTTGCAATGTGAAGGACTCATCATAACACCATAATGATGCACAAATGGTGTCTTCCAGAGCTGTATTGTACAGGTCAATGAAACCTTGCCAGGCTCTGCTGAGTCGAACGTAAATGCTTTTGACTCTGCAAAGCCTGGCAAGTTTTCATTGACCTGTACAGTACAGCTCTGGAAGACACCATTTGTGCAGCATTATGGTGTTATGATGAGTCCTTCACATTGCAAGAATTTTGAATCCGTTTTGACTCCGCCAAGCCTGGCAAGAAATGTCTAAGCCAAGTTAGAGTTTAAGCACATGCATGTGCTGAGGTTCTTTGTGCTTATTGTATCAACAAGATGGGCGATAGCACTACAGCATACACATATCCAGGAGCCACCATGGGGAATGTTATGAAAGGCAGCACGATGGGGTTACCATTGTCCAGGTACAAGAAGCACATGGAAGAGGTCCTTGCCTACAATGAAGGCCTGCCGAGCAGGTTCCCTCTGACCTTTGATTTTGCGGACTATTCTGATGAGCAGCTGGCCGTGATGATGGAGCAGCTGGTGGAGAAAGGTGGGAGGGCGTGTGTGGAGGCACAGCCTCGATGCACGTGCGCAACCTATTTTGCTCAATCTGGGCATGCTGCGGCTGTGTCTTGGCCAATACTGATGTAGGCTTGAATCATGATTGATGGCTCCACTGCTAGATTGTAGACAAAAACTCACATGCTGACACTGAAAATGCTTGTAATGATGTGCAAAACAATTAAGCGCTCCCTTGCGCGATGATGTGCAAGACAATCAAGGCCTCCCATGTGTGACGATGTGCAAGACAACACTTATGAGCATGCGTGCGTGTGAATCTTGTAGGCGGGGGGCAGTGGCACTCCTCCAAGGGCATGAGGTTCAAGACCACTCCGACCATCTATCAATTAAAGACACATCAGAGTGAAGAGTGATGCACATATTCCTGGCGTAAAGCTGGCTTGCAACCTAAACATTTGCTTGGCCAAGGCTGCTGCTGCGGCTGCTGTGGCCACCGCTCGCTGCTGCCTCTGTTGTTGCTGATCCAAAGCCTGCAGCCAGCCTGCTGTGCCATTGGGGGACATCTGACCAGAGAGTGTGTGTATGCTGGTGCTGGTGCTCTTGCCCTCATCCGCTCCCACGGCTCCCACTCCGCTCCCACTCCCACGGCATCCGCTCCCACGGCATCCGCTCCCACGGCCTCCGTCAAAAGCCAAGCTGGCAGACGATCTGAATGTGTGCCTGCAGGCAGCCCCCGCTTCAAGCTCGAAGACCCCAAGCATTTGCGCATTGCAGCACGCAGGCTGGGCAGGCAGCGGGGCACAGTTGGGTTTGGCAATGCCAGGGCTGTGCGCAACCTGCTTGAGTGGGCCATTAAGCGCCAGTCCGCGCGCGTGCTCCAGCAGAGGAAGCAAGGTGTGTGCTCCAGCAGAGGCAGCAAGGTGTGTGCTCTGATAGAGGACAACAAGTGTGCGCTCCAACAGAGGAAGCAAGGTTTGTGCAACCAACAAAGGAAGGCAGGTGTGCGTGCACCAGCAGAGGCAGCAAGGTGTATGTTCTAGAAAAGGGTGCAAGGTGTGTGCGCCAGCAGAGGAAGCAAGGTGCGTCCTCCAGCAGAGATCTCAAGGTGCGTTCTCAAGAGCGTGCAAGGTGCGTGCTCTAGCAAGGGAAGCAAGGTGCGTGCTCCAAAAATGGAAGCAATGTGTGTGACCTGCTTGAGTGTGTGACCTGCTTGAGTGTGTGACCTGCTTGAGTTGTGACACAGTACAGAGCAATAGGGCATAATAGAGACCACATGGCGCACACAAATGGCCAATGCACAAGGCGTACACAAAGGCACAATTCATTAAGACCAGACATTTGTGCACCCAGCACCCTCAAGACCCGGCAGCTGCAATTAATGGGACCCAAGCTCTCCAACGCCCTCAAGCGCTCCACTTTGCCATGCGCTCCACCTCATGCCTTGAATTCTATGGCTGCAGGCGGCACGCCTGACCCCATGCTGCTGGTGCGCGACGACCTGCTCGGGCCCAAGTACCTTGACTACAGCAGCAGCGCGGCACTGCGCAAGCTGCGCAGCATGCAGGGTCTGCAGTCTGTGAAGAATTCAGTAGACACGCTGCTGGGCCTGATCAGCACCAACGCCGAGCTGGAGGAGGCGGAGCGGCCCATCAAGAACATCTGCCTGAACCGGGTGTTCCTGGGTAACCCAGGCACAGGTGTGACGGCATGGTAACCCAGGCGCGGCATGGTAACCCAGGTACAGGTGTGACGGCAGGGTAACCCAGGCACGGCAGGGTAACCCAGGCACAGGTGTGACGGCAGGGTAACCCAGGCACAGGTGTGACGGCATGGTGTCACAAGTTTGATAATGGAGACACAAGTGTGATGGCAAGGTGGCACAGGTGTGACGGCATGGTGTCACAAGTTTGATAATGGAGAGACACAAGTGTGATGGCAAGGTGGCGCAGGTGTGATGGCGCGGACCTGCTCAAACAGGCTTTGCGTCCTCCCAGGGAGATCTGCTTCAGCAGGATCTACAAATGGTCAAGGAGATCTGCACAAACAGGCGCTGCAAACTGCCAGGCAGACCTGCTCAAACAGGCTCCGAGAGTCTGTGCCCTGCCAAGCAGATATGCTTCAGCAGGGTCTGTGAATGGTCGAGCAGATCTGCGCAAACAGGTGCTGCAAACTGTCAGGCAGACCTGCTCAAACAGGCTCTGCGCCCTCCCAAGCAGATCTGCTTCAGCAGGGTCTGTGAATGGTCACGCAATATCTGCGAGAACGGGCGCTGCAATCCGCCATGCACACCTGCTTGAACGGGTGCTACAAACCACTAAGCACAACTGTTTGAACATCCTCTGCAATCTGCCAAGCAGAGCCGCTTGAACGGGCGCTGCAGTCCGCCACGCACACTTACTTGAGTAATCAAACAGGCTCTGCAATCTGCCAAGCAGAGCCGCCTGTCTGGCCAAAAGACCCAACAGGCCAAAAGACACTTGCGCAAGGCCAAAGGGGCACGTTGTGGCCTCCAAAGCGGCCTGTGAGGCCAACAGGCACCTGTGAGGCTAACAGGCACCTGTGAGGCCAACAGGCACCTGCGCATATGCTCACCCCCCAGCCTGTCAAGCACACCTGCCTTTAAAATGTAGACACACATGCTCACCCGCCAGCCTGTCAAGCATCCTTCCCACATAACATAGACGCGCATGCTCACCCCCCACCCTGTCGAGCACACCTGTCTGAATATAGATGCACATGCTTGCTCCCAGGCCTATCGAACATACCTGGCAGAGCATAGGGGGTGCTTGTGGGCATTCCAAGCACATGTATAACGAGTACACATTCCAAGCACATATATCACGAGTACACATTCCAAGCACATGTATCACAAGTACACATTCCAAGCACATGTATCACAAGTACACATTCCAAGCACATGTATCACGAGTACACATTCCAAGCACATGGATCACGAGTACACATTCCAAGCACATGGATCACGAGTACACATTCCAGGGCCACAGCTGTACCGGTTGCAAGCTGCCACAGCTGCTGCCTGTGCATGGAAATGGAGGATAGTTATGCCCGAGGCAGTGAGCTGGCGCATGTACAGAAGGTCCAAGCAAGGTTTGAGACCTCCTGAAAATGTGTGGAAATGTTTTGGCAATCATATGGCATTGTGACACTGAATTGATCATTGTGGTGTAGCAATGTTTGATCATGATGGTGTAACATGCAGGCAAGACAACAGTTGCAGAGATCTATGGCCGCATCCTACATGACTTGGGGCTGCTGAGCAAGGGCGACGTGGTCGTGAAGAACCCATCCGACTTCATTGGCTCCGTGCTTGGCGAGTCAGAGAAGAAGACGGCAGCCATACTTGAGGCCACTGTTGGCTGTGTTCTGGTCATTGACGAAGCGTACGGGCTGCATCATGCATCCCATAATGGGAAGGGCGGCAGTGACATATACAAGGTGAGCAGCTTTCTGAGCTGCCATAAGCAAGACTGCTTGCGCTGGTGCAAGGATCTCGTTCAGCTTCCACTAATACCAGGCCTGCAGAGCTGCACCTTGCACTACTGTTGTTCTTTTGTAAAAGAACCAGGCCTGTAGAGCAGCCGAGTGGGGGGCAGCTTGCTGCAGAGCAGGATCTTTTCTATAAGCCAAGGCTGCTAACGTAGGTTAACCTAGTTTACCTGTACTATGGCACAAGGAGGTGGAAGGAGGCTGCAACCTTTTGACACAAACAGGTAGAAAAGTGTTGCAAGAAAGGGGTCAGGCATAGTGCCCCAGTCACAAAAGCAGATGAGAGCATACAGGCAGTGATGGTCGAGGAGCAGTGCAGTAAGCGGCTTGTATCAACTCAGCATAATGGAAGTGGATGGCATGCCTTGTTAGGGTTTTTGTGGTGGCAGGTCTACTATTACCATTGGTCATATCAGAGGGCGGTCTTCAAACCTGACGTAAGCTTATGCAGCTACCATAAGCATATGCCAGCTGCATGTTTTTGGTGCATCTTGATTCCTAACTTTTGAATGCCAGACAAAGGCACCACTGCGCATAAGCTTGCTTGTGCGTGAAAGGTATCCTTCCTGTGTCTGGACTCATGAGTGCAGACACTTTGATCTCCCTGATCTAATGCAGGTGGCTGTGATTGACACGCTGGTGGCAAAAGTGCAGGGAGTGCCCGGAGATGACCGGTGCGCAGGGTGAAAAGGTGCAGGGCAAAAAAGTGCAGGGTGTTGTAGGAGATGACCGGTGCGCAGCATGCAGGGTGAAAAGTGCAGGGCAAAGATGTGCAGGGAGTGCCCGAAGATGACCGGTGCGCAGTGTGCAGTGTGAAACAGTGCAGGGTGTTGTAGGAGATGACCGGTGTGTAGGGTGTGCCCGGCGATCACCTTTGGTGCTTTTCTCCTTCAAAAAACAGGTCCTGGTGCTATTCTCCTTTAAAAAGCGGGTCCTGGTGCTATTCTCTTTAAACAACGGGTCCTGGTGCTATTCTCTTTAAACAACGGGTCCTGGTGCTATTCTCTTTAAACAACGGGTCCTGGGCTCAGAGTGCAGGGTGTGCCCGGAGAAGACCGGGGTGCAGTGTGAGTGAGGATGATGTGCAGCAGTCAAATGATGTGCGGCAATCAGATGATGTGTGGCAATCAGATGTTGTGCGGCAATCAGATGATGTGCGGCAATCAGGTGATGTGCGGCAATCAGATGATGTGTGGCAATTAGTTGTTGTGCGGCAAGCAGATGATGTGCGGCAATTCGGGGTGCAGTGTGAGTGAGGATGATGCGCAGCAATCTGTGTTGGCTGCACGCGAGTGCCTGGGTCACGTGCAAACATGTGGCTTGTGTACATGTGGCTTGTGTATCTGAGCTGGAATTCACCAATGGCGGTGATTTGGCGTGACACCTGGGACCTTTTTGCACTTCAAGCTCTGTGTATGCGTGTATCTCTGAGACCCCGCGTGTACAATGGAGCCTGCAGCAAGCCTTATACAACTCAATGCCTGTTGAGGATCTATCACACCTTAAGGGCAGCCACAAGCCCCATGTACGCAGACAATCAGTCAGGGTGCACTGTCACAGCCACCACCGCCATCACAACTTCCACCACTTGCTCCTTGGCAGGTGCGTGCTGCTGCTGGGCTACAAGCAACAAATGGAGGAGATGATGCGGGAGGCCAACCCAGGGCTTGCGCGCCGCTTCCAGCTACAATCTGCGTGGACGTTTGAAGACTACAGTAGCGAGGACCTTCTGCACATCATGCGCGCCGCAGCCAAGCACAACTATGACTGGGACCTGCCCTACGATGCCCTGCGTGCGGGCATCAAGGTGCTGGACCAAGAGCGGCGCCGCCCCAACTTTGGCAATGCAGGGGCAGTGAACAACCTGCTGGCACTGGTGGGTGGTCTCCCTCCCCGTTTATTTGAGGGCCTGCCTGTCCGGACAACTTATGGGAATTACTTTGCCTGCTTCATTGCTTCGGATGGTGCTTGGCTGCTTATTTGTCTACCTGTCTGTTTATCTTCACGTTAAACAATGCTGTTCCACCTGCTCCACAGAGGGACAGGAATACAGATGCCAATGTTGCTTGTGATTGACACCATAACAAGCACAGGCCGTATTGGCACTGCTCAGGTGTTTTCAGGCACTGTGCAGGTGTTTTGGAAGGCACTGTTCAGGCACTGTTCAGGCACTGGAAGGCACTGTTCAGGTGTTTTGGAAGTGAAGGCAGGGACAGCTGCGCAGGCTCACAGAGCAAGCTTGCAAGGTGCAGGCGTTTCCTAGAGGAGGCACCTGTGAAACATCCATTCTGTCGGCAGAGTCACCACCCCAGAAAATGACACAAATCGTGTCACGAGATCCATACGCTTACCTGCACAATAGCACAGGCTAAGCCTGAGTAGGCCTTGTATGCAAAATATGAGTTGGCCTTGGCTGTGGGGTGAGGCCTCTGGTGCATTACATACTCCATCCTGCACCATCAACCTCAGTTTTGCCCCATGCCCTATATACATGATGCCCAGCACGCAAGTTTTGCAGCCAGCTGGCCCCTAGAGCACATGCACCACCCAAAGTACACGCCAATCTGTGCCTCCAGCTGGAGCTTCACCTGAAAATGTCCTAATGTGTGCACACTGGGGCGCCTGCACTGCCCTCAGCCCTTTGCCTGACCTACCTGCAGATTGCTCTGTGCCCCAGGGCGCGCTGCATGCACCAGCATCCCATCACCTGGCTCGTTCACGCTGTCTGCTGCCTTGCACACAGTTGAGCACTGCAAGAGCTTATGCTTAAGAGGGTGGCTGGCTTGCAGGCCGCCCAACGCATGGAGGCACGCTGCAAGCATCTCAGCCCCACTGCCCGGGCTGAAGCACTGCCTGGACCAGAAGACTTTGACCCTGAGGGCATGCAGCCCAAGCAGGACGGTGCTGCCATTTTTGAGGACCTTGTTGGCTGCCGCGAGGTGTGGGCATGAGATGGGCACGTGCACCTACCTGTTTAGAGCGGATACCTGTTGCAGGGAATTGGGAACATGCATGAGCGCACTTGCAAACAGGCACACGCATACAAAAATAGACTGATGCACACAGGCAGACTGATGCACACCAACAAAACTATGCACAGGAAAGTGAATCCGAGGTGTACCTCCATAGACTTCATGATTTGGGCATAGATCTGTTTCTCAAGCTTGCGGCGTGGCCCTACAATCCGGCACTGATGGTGCATGGCTGGCAGGTATTTGCCAAGCTGCGTGAATGGCAGGCCACCATCTTGGCCAGCCAGCGCCTGGGCAAGGATCCTCTGCAGAGCTTCGAGCTGAACTTCCGTTTTGTCGGGTCACCAGGTGAGACTGCACTGTTGAAGTAAATGGAACAATGCCTTTTGTGGCAGAGTCTTTCCATTAGAGGGTCCCCAGGTGAGAGGTCACCAGGTGAGACTGCACTGCTGAAGTAAATGGAACAATGCGTTTTGTGGCAGAGTCTTTCCATTAGAGGGTCCCCAGGTGAGAGTGCACCGTTGAAGTATATGGGATATTGCATTGCGTAGTGTGGCAAAGTTTTTCATTCAGAGCGCTGTGATGTGAAGGTAGGTGAAAGGATGCTGGCTTGCGCACTGAGGCAGTGCAGGCTCTGATGCTTGAACTTCATTCAAGAAAACATGCATGAGAAAGCACTGGTGTTCATGGATACTGGCAAGCAAACAAGGCCTTGCAAGACGATGTATCCGGTGTCTGATAAGCTTGAACAGACCTGCTGTTAAGGCTTATCACAATGGTCCTTTGTATACCCGGAGCTGTCACAGAGACTTACCGCAACCTTCCTATGCATGCCAGGGACCGGCAAAACGACCGTAGCCCGACGTGTAGGCATGCTCTTCAAGAGCTTGGACCTGCTAGCCAGTGCAGATGTGGTGGAGTGCTCAGCCAGCGACTTTGTGACCGGCTACGCAAACCAGAGCAGCGGCAAAACGCGCAAGGTGCGGCAACCCTTGCAAAGTTTGCCTGAGCATGCAGCATTGTCACAGGCTTTGCTGATCATGACGTCATCAGTGCTGTATGCTCTTCTGTACATAAACATTAAAAGCATTGAGTCAGCTGTTTGTGGCCGCTGAGCAGCAAAGCCAGGCAAAATCATGACAACAATGATGTTGTACAAAGGCTTTGGCGTACTGATGTACCTTAGCCTAGTCGTCTAGCCTTGCCATGCACATGTCCTGGGATTCCCAGGCTGGGAACACCTCTTTTGACTAGGAGAGACTTTTGAGAAAGACCAGGTACCTCAAGAAGGCAATAAATGGCTAGATCCTCCCTTTCCATACACTTGCTGTTCCAAGCAGGTCTTTGAGGAAGCTTTGGGGCGTGTGCTGTTCATCGACGAAGCCTACAGGCAAGATGGGCCTAGGATTCACTGCTGAAGTCGTGCTTTTTGCTTGTTTTAGATAATGCCGTGCTACAACTGTTTTGGACTAAAAATGGTGGATCCTTTGTAAGGGAGTCTTTGCTTTTACTACCATTTAGCATGTACAATGGCAGTCTTTGGACATTCACATGAGATGTCCACATTGTTTCTGAGTGCAAGTGGTCTTAGCATGCACAAATCTAGAGACCTGTTCACTGTCATTACGGCCAATTTATTTAATCACACTGTCAATGCTGAAGCTGTATGCCTCCAAGGCCTAAACATCTTGATTTCTAACATCCACAAAAATGTGTTCAGGCTCAATCCCCGGAGTGGCGGCCCTTACATGTCTGAGGTATGTGGTGTGGATTATTATTTCTTAAGGGTTGCAATTCAGCCCCCCAAAAAAAGAAAACTCAAAATTACGCAGTCAGTGCACCACCCCCTTCTTAAATGAATGAAGAGAGCCCCCAAGACAACAAGCAATTCGCAGCATTTCCCTTGCAAATGGCTACTTGTGGTGATGCAACCAAACTAGCCATATCAGGGAGGCAGGTGTCTCCAGGGGTGCGCCATTGCATGCCTTCCTCAAAAGACTCATTTACTCCAATTCATCACACAAATCCCTGCTCTACTCCTGGATTGATACTTGTTACATTTATATACTAAGGGTTGCCAAGATTAGCAGTTGTACGCAGCATACTGGCTTACATGTGTGCTGCATTGCCAAGAATATGCATATGGAAATATATGCGGTATCCGGAAGCCCTGAATGTGCTTTGTTGACACACTTTTGCGCACTTTGTGAATGACCAGCTGCTCTTAATGCTGCTGATCACGCGGAAAGCAGGTCTTGGACGAGATGGTGCAGTTGCTGACGGAGGAGAAGTTCCGGGGCAAGATGGTGGTCATCTTGGCAGGTAATATGGTGTGAGTGCGTTCAATTGTTTGATTAAGCAGAATGAATGCAAGGCAGGCCAAAAGCAGCATGGATGTGCTCGTAAATACTCTTCTGACCCTTATTCAATGCTCACGCAGTGCCTTGTCAACATTCACTCAATGCTCTCGTCATTGGCAGGCTACGATCAGCAGGTGGACGAGCTCATGGCGGTGAACCCAGGGCTGAAGAGCCGTTTCAGCGAGAAGCTGTGCTTCCCTGACTTCAGTGTCGATGATGCGTGCAGCCTGCTGGTCAAGCGGATTAGCAAAGATGGCCTTCAGCTGCACCCCACAGCTGAAGCCGCCCTGCCTAAGCTCATGGAAAAGGTGGTTGCTAGATGCAAGCACACAGATTCACCTGATGGGGCTCAGCTAGGCATCACACACCTGATGGGGCTCAGCTAGGGGCTAGGGGCTAGGGGCTAGGGGCTCAGCTAGGCATCACACACCTGATGGGGCACCTGATGGGGCTCAGCTAGGCATCACATACATGCCTGCTTGGCTGCTGGGTCAGGTGTGCTTGGTTTTCTAAAGCCTCGGAATTTTGAGCTAGCATGCTAACACCCTCAAAACGTCCTTTGTACACATCTAGATGCTCCTGCCGCCTGATATGTAGAATGATGAGCAATATGCTGGGCATGTATCGTTGTTATTATTTGTTTGGTTGAAGCTGCAAACCTTGCTGCCCGTGGATGATAATCTTGCATTGCCATCTTGCTCCTGTACATACTGTGCTACAGCCCTCCCCCCTTGCACTGTTTGCTCCATATGCAGCTTGTCAATGCGCCTGGCTGGTCAAATGGGAGGGACATAGAGATATGGAGCAAGCGGCTGTTTCGCAAGGCTGCTCAGCGCTCAATGACTGAGAAGAGTGAGGTGAGACTTACTCTTTCCTTTCAATGGCTCTCAATAGCTCTAAATGTCATTGAATCAAAGGGCATTCATTTCATGGACTTCAGATGCCATTCATTTCAATGATTAGTTCTCAATTAAAGGTTTCAGGTAGTCAAAGCATACCATTTGTGCACTTTTGTGTCGATCCTGCTCCCTTAGCATCTTGCTTCCTTGGAAAGGCAATCAGTGCAAAGTATCAAAGACAGTATAAGCTAATGAGATTCTCTGTAAAAGCTCTTGAATCTTCAGGTAAAGAGTGCTACAAACTTATGATGAGCGACAAGTATAGTAAGCGAGCCCCACCATGCCACTGCAGATATTTTAAGCCTGCCCTCTTCCTTATTTCACTATAGATCTTTATTCCTCCATATATCTAATGCACCATACCTGGCAGTGTGCCGTCGATCCTCCATTGAATCTGCTAGTAGATTTCAGACTGTGTCTTGAAGTGATTGGGTTTTTGACGACACACAAACAAAAGAATCTGGCGCCCATGTCAGCGCAGCAAAGCCATCTAACCGTCACCAGGGTGCCCTAGGCTAGATTGACATGAAGCCATCAACATTGACATGAAGCCATTAACATTGACATGAAGCCATTAATATTGACATGAAGCCATTAACATTGACATGAAGCCATTAACATTGACATGAAGCCATTAACATTGACATGAAGCCATTAACATTGACATGAAGCCATCTAACCGTCACCAGGGTGCCCAGGCTAGATTGGCATGGATCTAGTCCCCTCAAGGGACTCCATAAAACTTTGAAAACCGTGCCTGCAGGATACCTGGGGCAGAGTTGCTCCATATCTGCCAAGGCTCTGCAAATTATCGTGGCAGACCTGGCCCCTTGCCTGCAGGATGCCCAAATCATAACAGCTGACCTGGAGGCCTCCCTGGCAGATATCCTGGACAGTAAGGGCAAAGACGTCCCTGGGCCACCAGCATCAAGCCCTGCCTTCATCACATCCCCCTGGGCAGCTCAGCCACCGGCCATGGCCCACCAACATGCGCCCCCACCTGCGCCGCCATCATCCGCGCTTGCAATCTCTGCGGCTCCTGCTGCTGCCGCCGCTCCGCCAGAGGTTGCCGCTCGTGCGGCCTCGCCAGAGCCAGAGCTTCAGCAGGAGGGGCGCGAGGAGGAGGCGCCCAGGGTTGCGGGCAGCTTTGGCGGCCTGAGCACAGACTTCCTGCAGGCGATGCAGTCCAGCTTGGAGGCCCTGGGCTACGACCTCAGTTCGGCTGACCTGATGCAGGAGCTTGCAGGTGCGCTGCTAAGTGGCCCACTCAGGACCGCTGCCGATGCCACCAATGCTTGATGGTGCATGGCCATAGTGATCGATTGCACCACGGGGCATGGCTGGGCTCTGTCCCTTCCACTGGATTGCTGCAAGGTCATGGGTGCGCCATTCAATCAAGAACGGCGTATGCAAATGTCTGACGTGCTGAGCCGCGTCTTGCTCACAGCAGCTCCTATGGCAGGCAAGTGGTCTGATAAGGCTTCTATGAGGCCGCAAGAAGTTTGTGGAGCTCACAGCACAGCGTTCTGCAACAGCAAAGGCATAGAATGGCTGCCTTGTGCGCACATCAGGACCTTGTGCCTGGATTCCAGGCCCTGCTACTGCCGCTATGCCTGAAAGCAGGTGACCTGAAAGTCTGAAAGCTGTTGTCTGGCTGCAACAAAAGGCACTTGAATGCCGCCTGACACATGCCTGCTAATTAGAGCGTGTATGGATGTTTCCTTGAAACAGTGGCCATGGGAGGAATGGACGAGGGTCCTTGACACGCCTGCTAATTAGAGCATGTATGGATGTTTCCTTAAAACATTGGCCATGGAAGGAATGGACGAGGGTCCTTGACACGCCTGCTGATTTAATCAGCGTGTATGGATATTCCATTACAATGGTGCCCGTGGGAGGGATGCACACACGGGTCCCGAGTCAGGACTCCCTTACACCAAATGTTGCTGCAGAATCTAACTCACGCCTTTGACTCTAGACGCTGCTGCTGACTTTGACCTTGACATTGGATGCCACTGACTTTGCTGTAAGCTTTGGGTGCTGCTGACCAAGAACTTGACCTTGACTCTGGTAGCTGACCCGACACATGCACCAAACGAGGTCAGCTGAGCAGTTGTTCAGAAGCCCCAACCCTGGGTGTGCGCGTACATGGCAGGCTCAAACGCAAGACAACGCCACAAAAGCTTAGACAATTGATGCTTTAGGCACAGCTGGTCTTCTTGGCATGGCTGCACGCTGCTCCTTTGCGTCAACGCATGCAAAATGCTATGTGCATGGCATGGCCTTCTCTTACTTTTCACAGCAACTGCCACGCAATGGTGTGCAGGTGATGCAACCCTGTCAGATGGCCCCTTGCTGTCCAGCTTAGCTGGTTCATTGTCAGGTATTTCCTCCCACCTTGGTGCGGTCACTTATTCAAAGTCTAAAACTATGGATCAGTGGGTGGCCTAGCTTCTAGTTTTTCTGAGCTCTTTTTTGAGAAGCTACGCTGCCCTGTGTTAGAGGTGCCACCTCCACTGATACTGAGAGGCATTCCCAGTGCACGAGCTGCAATAGTGCCCCCAGGTGTGGTGCTTTACACGTTCTGCCTATGTGCTTACAGACACTCCCACACATTGTACCCCTGCATCCAGGCAAGGTGGATGCAAGGCTGCTGCCAGAGCTGATACGCCAGTGGCAGAAGGCAATTCAAGAGCAGATGCAGCTAGAACAGGAGCTTGCCAAGAAGCAGCAAGCCCCCGTTTGGAGGTGTGCCGCGTGTGGGCGTTATGGCTGCCCAGTGGCCCCTTACATTGAGAGATACATAGAGATATAGGGCTGAGCAGGGAATGCTGCCCTCAGCAGCGCTTTCAACCTGTGAAAGAGAAGTAAGTAGGCGGATTTGCAGCAGCAAAATACAACTTGATCTGCCTTTCAGAAAAAAGAAAGAAATTTACATAGCCTGAAAAAAAAGTCTCTGCCATTCATACAATTTGCACCTTAGTACTACTAGTAGAAATGGGAATAAACACGTGTTCCTTTAAAAAAGCTCAGAGCCTGGATAGCATCCATGTAATACAACTTGGTAAAATAGTTCTGGCCCATGCATGTCTTGGCTTATCAAGTTTACTTTGCTTTTCTGCCCTTTGATATCGGCATGTCGAGTGTGTTTTAAAACAAAATTTTTTTTGTTCTTTGATACTTTTATGGAAGGCTGGTGTGTGTGTGTCATGCATGTGATGAACTAGTACAAGTGTGTACACTGCAGGGCTTCAGACAGGGCAATGTAAGGAAAAGCTTTTGAAAGTAGCTCTTCAAGGGTTTCAAGTTGAATTTTCTTGGTATGAAGGCCATCATCTCGAGCAGATTGCAGAGCTGTTTACAAGTTAGAAGGAAGAGATTGTTCTCATGGATCTTGCCAGGCTACATGCAAGGTTATACCTGGACACACAGGATGATCAGTTGGAAGTAGTTAACCCTGAACTGTGAACCCTTAGCCAAGTCTCAATTAATGAGTAATTATATAAGTTATTCTTTGTAAGGTATTCTGTCCCTCTTTCTGTACACGCTTCCAATACCGAGTTGGGCCCCGCAAGGTAGGCTAGCCGCTCTCACGGTGATGATCAGTCAGCCTAACCTTGCATATGGTATCGGACTGACCTCGGCCTAGGGATGTTCACTACAGTAGCAGTCGCGCGTTCGCTTTCTCCTGACTCGCGCTCACTCTCGCGGGTTCACACCCGTCCGCGTGCCCCTATTTCTGGCACGCCTGCGCCCCAATTTCTGGCGCCTGCGCCCCAATTTCTGGCGCCCGCGCCCCAATCTCTGGCGCTCAGGCCCATATTTCCGGCCTGCACAGTCCTCAGACGTCTTGTCGACAAGTCGGACTGCAGTACTGCAGCTAGCTGTACTACCCCTCCGCAGATAATGGAGCAACATATGAGCGACCAGCACGAGCTGAACCCGGCAAGTCACGCCGTAGCACATATGCCACAGAACCCTGGGGCACCTGCCCTTGGTGAGTTCGCAGGGGAAACAAAGTTGTTGAGCATAGCACCCATGTAGGACGGGAAGATGCTACATGGGTATTCATGCAGGGGAAACAAAGTTGTTGAGCATAGCACCGGTGCTATGCTCAACAACTTTGTTTCCCCTGGCCGCCAGAGCGGTCGGGGCAGGCGGTAGACTACTCGCTTGCACCGAGTGTAGGCAGAAGCAGACCTGTCTACACTATTTCTAACAGTCTGCATATATTTGCTGTTTTGTAATACCTTATTATTGCGAGGGAGGTTTATTGCGAGGGGCCTAAATCAATTCAATAATTTTTTTGCGAACTTTGAATCTTTGCGAGGGGTGGCCAAAAGCAATTAAACTTTGCGAGCTCCAGTTTGCGAACGCCAGT
>LKMJ01001928.1_pt1 | contig 18714 bp, 20 predicted proteins | sample 643391 | NCBI WGS metagenome assembly LKMJ01 (sample SAMN04112250, study PRJNA286221) | soda lake metagenome | biome: soda lake; feature: Kulunda Steppe; material: water; isolation source: sample PL-Br10 brine of Picturesque Lake | place: Russia: Kulunda steppe | collected 2010-07 | reverse complement strand
GCCGTGGATCTGGATCGCATCCGCGCCGATGCGTTGCTGGCGCTTGATCGCTCCCTGTGGGCTTTCCGGCATCGTCACGAGCACGCTCGTCACGAAAGGTGGAACACCGGAGACGAGTTCGCGCGCTCTCTGTGCTGAGACTTCTCGGGGCGTCTCGACGGGAACACCGCTGATGACACCGAGTGCATCCGCACCCGCATCGACCGCTGCGTCCCTGTCTTCGATGCGAGTGAGCCCGCAGATTTTGACCCGTGTCACGGTCATGCACTCACTCCGCACAGTTCTTCGAGTTTCGCGGCGGCTTCTCCGGAGTCGATGCCGTGTCTTGCGCGTTCGACACCTTCTGCGATTGTCTCTGTCTCACCTGCAATGTAGATTGCTGCGCCGGCGTTTGCGAGAATGATATCTCGCTTTGCGCCGGTGATCTCTCCCTCGATGATCCCACGCATGTCCGCGGCGTTTTCTTCGGGCTGGCCACCTGCGATCTCTTCGATATCGTAGCGTTTGAGCCCCAGATTACCCGGTGTGAGAGTATACTCCTCGATTTCCTCGCCATCGACTTCGGCGACGGTAGTCTCACCGTGAATTGCAATTTCATCGAGTCCCGATCCATGAACGACGAGCGCGCGGTCGACATCCATTCGTGCGAGCGCGCGTGCGATGACTGGTACGAGTTCGGGGTCGTACACACCGACGACCTGGGCATCGGCACCGGCAGGGTTGGTGAGTGGGCCAAGGACGTTGAAAATCGTCCGCATCCCGAGTTCCTTTCGTGGGCCGATGACCGCTTTCATCGCCGGGTGGAAAACGGGTGCGAGCATGAAGCCGATTCCTTTCTCTTCGATTGCCTGCTCGACTGCGGGTGGTTCGGCATCGACTTTCACGCCTGCTTCTTCGAGTACGTCGGCGCTACCAGAAGAAGAAGAGACAGAGTAATTGCCGTGTTTGGCTATCGGGACGCCGACACCTGCAGCGACGATTGCACTCGTCGTCGAGACGTTGATCGTATCGTAATCGTCGCCACCCGTTCCACAGGTGTCGACGAGAATATCCCGCTTTGGTGAAATTGTTCGGGCGGCATCCCGCATTCCTTCGGCAAATCCGGCAATTTCGGTCTCGGTCTCACCTTTCGCCCGCAGTGCAGTCAACAATGCGCCGATCTGGGCTTCGGTCGCATCCTCGAATACGAGTGTCGAGGCCTCCCGTGCTTCTTTTTGTGTCAGGTCTTCGCCGTCTGTAACGCGCTCGATATAAGATTCCATTGACATTGTGTGTCACCAATGAACGGTTCCGGTATGTAATGAACAAATCCGTACACTAACTTAAGCGTATCGCCCGGAAATAGTGCAGACAGACGTTAGCTGTTTTTGTCACTTGTTGGAAAAGAGAACACAATTACTAAGCCATTCCGTGTGTTGATGTCTCATATGCAGCAGGTACAGCACGCCGAACCGCAGGATTTTGAACGTGTGCTCACCTCGATGTGTACGGAGCCCCATCCGAAAGCACGGGAGGCAGCACAGCGGTTTCTGGCGACAAACCCCGGTGATCCAGGCACCTACCAGACAGTCGCCGACCTCGAAGACGAGGCAATCGACCGGCTGGGTATGGTCGCAGGGTTGGCAGAACCCTCTGGTTATATTACGAGTGGTGGAACGGAGGCAAATATTCAGGCCGTCAGAATCGCGCGAAATCAGGGTGAAACACGAGCACCGAACGTCGTTGCGCCGAAAAGCGCCCACTTCAGTTTCCGGAAGGCAGCTGAACTACTCGGTGTCGAGTTGCGAACGGCACCGACGATAAACCACCGTGTTGACCTCGAAGCGGTGAAAGCGTTGATCGACGAGAACACGGTGGGAGTCGTCGGCGTGGCCGGTTCGACCGAATACGGTGTCGTCGATCCGATTCCAGCAATTGCCGACCTTGCCGTGGATGCTGGGGCAGTCTGTCACGTCGATGCGGCATGGGGTGGCTTCTATCTCCCATTTACTGACTTTGACTGGAATTTTGCGCACGCAGAGATCGATACGCTCACTATCGACCCCCACAAGGTCGGCCGGGCGGCGGTGCCTGCCGGTGGATTGCTCGCCCGTTCGGAGGAGTTGTTCGACAATCTCGCAATCGATACCCCGTATCTCGAATCGACCTCACAGATTACACTCACCGGAACCCGGAGCGGGGCGGGGGTAGCAAGTGCCGTTGCAGCGATGGACGCCCTCTGGCCGGTCGGCTATCGCGAACAGTACGAACGCGCGATGGAAAACGCCGAGTGGCTCGCAAACGAACTCGACAGCCGCGGCCACGACGTATTCGGTCCGGAACTGCCGCTCGTGACCGCAGATCTATCGGTTCCGATGACAGACGAACTGCGCGAACGTGGCTGGCGAGTCGCGAAAACCGGGGCTGGTGAACTCCGTATTGTCTGCATGCCACACGTCACCCGGTCGATGTTGCGGTCGTTCGTTGCTGATCTGGATTGGTACTGATTTGCTTGGGGCTGGACGATCCATGCAGCCGGACGTGGCTTTTAAATAAACAGCAATTGGAAGTCCTCCCTGTGCTAGAACGTCTAATACTGACGGCTGTAAGAAACCGAGCAATCTCGCCACACCGGGGTGGCGAGGATGCTCACGAATTTACAGCCGTCAGTATAAGTTCCCGTGTGTGGAATGTGCCAATATGCCTGTCAATTGGGACGCCCAGCGTGAAATTGACCGCGACGTTGAGGAAAACACGGAGTTGTACAAAGCGCTGGCCGATAACGACGAAGGTTAACCGAACCGCGAGGAAAGCGAGCGGTGAGTAAGTATCCCGAGTGTATCAAATCGCTACATTAACACCAATTGGTGAAAAACTCAGGCCCGATGAGTACTATCGAGACAGGATCAATCCTTATTCTAATCGGCGTTGGACTCGCCTTGACCTACTTCGGGTACGAGGCGGCACAATCACTGTTGCGGTATGGCGGGATGGCCGCCGGTGGGGCCATCGGTGGCTGGCTTGGATTTGCCGTCTTACCGCGGATGGCAGGCGAATCCCTCACGAGTTCGGAACTTCTCGGCGGCGCAGTCGTGCTCTGTCTGATCGGCGCAGTTATCGGTCGAACGTTCGTGCCGAAACTTGGCCGACTCGCAGTCGGCTGTCTCGGTTTTACGCTCACTGCGATTGCTGCACTGGTGATCTTTTCGAGAGGGCAGTCGATGGAGATTGTCACACAGACACTCCCGCGAGCAGTTGAAGAGGGCAATCCGGAACTCTTTGCCGACCGATTTACCGATCTCGAATTTGTCGGGGGCATCTCCCCCGATATTGCCTTGGTCGGAATTTTACTCGTCGCAGCCCTTGGGGGAAGTCTCGCGCTTGCCCACAAAGAACTCATTCTGGCCTGTGGTGTGACAGTCATCGGTGCGCTGTTGCTCGCGGTGACGGTCCCACTTTTGTTTACTGGCATGACACTAGAGGAAGAAGTTGCCGCAACGTTCTCCGAGTTCTGGTTCATGCTCTTTCTCGTGACGGGGCTCGTCTTCGAGTTTCTGCGCTATTCGGATGAACTCGATCCGGGTGATTTGCTCAAGCTAGTCAAGTGAGTGCCAGCCACTCGGTTGCCCATCGAAGCCTTCGATACGGAGTTCAGACTTGGTTTCAGTCTGGCGAATTTCGATTGCACCATCACAGACGTGTTTCAGGGTGTACTCGACCTGTGGATCGTGCATCGATGGATCGAGGACGAACACACCGAGCCCACGAGTTGCAGCGACACGGCCATCGACAGTGTGAACAAAACGCATCGTCGTGCGGAAGTTCGTATACAGACAGAGAAGTGAGAGCGAATCGAAAAAGTATCTGATTCGTTCGACACCACGTTGTTGGAGTGCAGTCGAGAGAATCGAGCTTTTGATGCTGATGCCAGTTAGATCGCCAGTGTTCGAAACGGATTCGATCCGCACAGCAGGTGATCTTTTGATCTCACTTTGGCCGGTTGCGTCGATAATGCCGACGTTTGAGAGATCCCGCCCTGGAAATCTGTCCTGAAAATCTGCAGCAAGCGATCGTCCGTCGGTCCCTGTCGAAACGAAGACGATGCCATCCTCGTGGTCACCATCGAAGATGAGTTTGCGCCCAAACTGTGATGCAATGCGGCCAGGCCCGATGACAAGTAGCGTCTGTCCCGCTGAAATCGGCTCAATCGGGAGTGAAGGAAACACGAACTCGGCCGAACTCATCGTTTCCTCCCCCAGAGAGCAAAGAGATCACTGACAAGGCTTGCAAGTTCCTCGATATAGGCTCTGTCTTCGGCGCTGAAGGTCCGCCCGCTGTCATCGTAGACAGAGAGCACACCGACAGCAAGGCCATCGACCGTTATCGGCGCACCGAGATAGGAAACGATACCGGCAGACTGGACCGAGTCGGTATCGGTAAACCGTGGATCTGTACGCGTATCCTCGACGGCCATACTGTTTGAGTCCTCGACGAGCGTATGCGTTGCAAACGACTCCTCGCGGAGGCTGGGAGCGAGTTCGCTGCCAGCTTCGGCGATTGGCACCTGTCGTTCTCGCATGAGGAGTGTGATTGCGCTCCCGGTCGCACCGAAATGTTCGAGTGCGAGCGTTGTAACCCGTTCAAGCGGTGTGGAAAGCTCATCAGCAACGGGAAGTGCCAACTCTGTCGCGTCGAGTCGCTCGGGTTCGGACTCCGGGACGGGATGGGCAGTCTGGGTTAGCTCTGTCCCAGCCTGTTCGATCAATGCAGTAAGTGTCTGCGTTGCACTGGGCGTTTCCTTCCCGACAAACTCGACGACCACATCCTCGAAAGATTCAGTCACAACCGTTTCCGAATGCGTATACAGAATACAGCCTGTTGCCGGGTTGGTTTCCCGAACACGCTCTGCAAGTTCGAGCCCGTTCCCATCCTCAAGGCTGTAACCCGTTACCACCACATCCACGGACTGGTTGACGAGTGCATCCTCCGCAGTTGCTACCGAGTCTGCAGTCAAAACGGAGCTATTTGGGACGTTCTGTCTGACAAGATCGGCGGTTTCGAGCCGCGTCTTCTCATCCTGATCGACCACCAGTACCACTATCTCACTCATTATCCAGAGTCGAACAGCCAGCCGTATATGGGCGTTGTGCTTATTTTGTCGCCCAGCCAGCGAAGTCGACATCCGTAATCTCGAAGCGTGCACCGCCATCGGTCCCGTCGGTAACATCGACAGACCAACCGTGTGCATTAACAACCTGTTTGATGATACTCAACCCGAATCCAATACCGTTTTCCCCAGTGGAATACCCGTTCTCGAATACCGCATCTCGGTTCGCAGGTGCGATGCCAGAGCCATCATCCTCGACATAAAATCCCGCATCGAGTTCACCGACAGTCACAGTCACGTCCTCGCCACCGTGTTCGACAGCATTTCGCGCGAGGTTTTCGAATAATTGCTGGAGACGGCTCTCGTCAGCACGAATGGACTGGTGAATATCGACTGTCAGTGTCGCATCTTTCGTTTCGACTGTCTGCCAGCTTTGTTCGACCAACTCATGTAGTTCGACTGTCGTCACATCGAGGGAAGAATCGCCCTCTTGAGCGAGTGTGAAAAGGTTCTCGATCAGAGCCTCCATCCGACCGTGAGCGTGTTCGATGTGATCGAGATGGTCGCTTTCACACTCGTCTTGGAGTAACTCGAGGCGTGTCGTTGCAACGTTCAGCGGGTTGCGCAAGTCGTGTGAGACAACGTGAGTAAACTCCTCTAGACGGTTGTTCTTTTCTTTGAGCCGTTTTTCGTACTCTTTTCGCTCGGTTATCTGGCGAATGTTGAGGACGACACCTTCGATGAGTGGGTCATTGAACCAGTTCGTCCCGTGGGCTTCGAGCCAGTGCCACTCGCCGCTTGCAGTTTCAAATCGCGCCTCGACACTGGAAGCGTCGTCCGGGTCTTTCAGCAACGTCTCGAAGCCCTCGCGAAACTCCGGACTCTCCTCTGGGTGGACGAGGTCGAACATATTTTTACCGGCAAATTCTTCCGGCGAGTAGCCAAGAATCCGCTCGACTGCTGGGCTCGTGTACTCGATTCGACCATCCATATCGAGCACGGCCACGATGTCACTGGATCCTTCGAGAAAGGCCTGATGGCGTTCTAACTCGTGTTCGGCCTTCTTTCTGCCCGTGATATCGGTCAATGCACCGGAGAACGTGATCGCGTTTCCATGCTCGTCACAGTCGACGTGGCCACGCGCGAGCACCCACCGAAGTTCTCCGTCGGCGTTCCAGACACGATACTCCTGTTCGTACTCGCTACACGTTTTGATTGTTCTGTCGATTGCTTGCAGGACTCGATCACGGTCTTGTTCGTGGATCGAAGAAGTGAACGCCTCCAGTGGAAGTCCGTTCCGTGCGGCCGCTGGATCGACACCGAACGTTTTGGCAAAGGCTGGCCCAACGACGAGTTTGTCCTCCGAGATTGACCACTGCCAGGTTCCAACCGTCCCAGCTTCGAGCGCATTTTCAAGCTGTGATTTTGCCCCCTGTAATGCCTGTTCGTGGGCTTTCTGGTCTGTGATGTCCTGAATGTACCCTCTGACCACGTTTCTGTCATCGTCGGTTTCGACTGGACTACCTCGGGTCCGAGCCCAGCGTCTCTCGTCATCTGCTGTACCGAGGCGAGCCTCTAGATCGTACGCCTCACCCTTTTCGAGTGCCGCTTCGACTGCTTGTCTGATTTTTTCCTGATCTTCGGGGTGGAAAAGCTCGATTGCTTCCGGAAGCGTTGGCTCGAAGGTCGAATCTATCCCGTGGATTCGTTTGGTTCCATCAGTTAAGGTAAGGTCTCTAGTGTCATCGAACTCCCACGCACCGAGGTCTCCGAGCCGTTCTGCTTCGGTAAAAAAGTCACGGATCCGCTCGAGTTCTTGTTCGTGTTCAATACGCCCGGTAATATCCCTGAAATACACCGAAAGTGTCGTCTCTGAGGGATGAGCATGTACATCGAATACCGTCTCAAGCGGCGGATAATCGTACTCGAAGGTTTGCTGTGTCTGTGTCTCCATCGCCTCACGGTACTTCGTTTCGAGTTTCGAGTCGACGACGTCAGGAAATGCCTCCCAGACGACCGACCCGAGGAGTTCTTTGCGGTCACGGTTGAGGACACGACAGGCCTGGTCGTTCACGTAGGTGAACCGCCAGTTAGTATCGAACGCATAGAATGCATCAGTCATTTGCTCCAGATGCTCGGTGAGTTGACGCTCGGCCCGGTCGTTCGAGACGGCGTTTAGAATCCGTTTCGAGAGGATAGTATGGTAAATAAGCACTTCTTTTTTCTCGATATAATCCGACACACCTGCCGAAATCGCATCACTGGCAATCTCTTCAGAGCCTCTGTCAGTATACAAAATAAAAGGGAGATGTGCGTTTTTCTCACGAACCGCACGAAGAAATTCGATTCCGTTCGTTTCGGGCAGATCGTAATTAGAGATTATGCAATCGATGCTATCAGTTTCGAGACGGTCTAGCGCAGCCGGTCTGTTGGTTTCAGTCTCGACTATAATACGGTCAGTTTCGTTTTCGAGTTGTGTCTTGACACGGTCGGCGACTGCCTGACTCTCGTCAACGTGCAAAACACGGACTTTTCCACTCAGTTCGTGGAATATCGGTGTTTGGGGACTCATTCGATGATATGCTCTTTGTGTTTGTGAGTGGTCAGTCGGTTAGCTCAACACAGAATATTATTTCGGTTGTTTCACCCGAAAGAAACGAAGATCCACAAATGAGAAATTGAAAGCAAATTCAGAGGTTTATGGCCACAGTAACTGGTGGACCGGACACAATCGTTTAACCGGTACATTATGACACTCGTTCCTACGTGATAGTACCACGTCCTCCAGAAATAAGTAAAGTGGTGGTTTAATCAGTATGGCTGTCATATAGTTCAGAGAGATTCAAAATAAATAGCCCGAGACAGTCAACCTATCAAGCAATCTGTGCATCGACAACGACGTGTCTGACTCCTTCGCTGTAGCCTTTGATATCGTTGACCGCGTATTCGGTAAGTTCTCGGCCTGCATCGTCTGCTGCATCTCGAAGCCGCCCGACTGGTCGGTCCGGGACGAGTGTTTCGGGCGTTGCTTCGTGCATGTGAATCGTGCCGTCGGGGGCGAGTACTTGCAACGCATCGGCGAGATACTCGTAGGCATCGTAATAGCCCATCACGATCCGGTCGAATTCGAATGCGTCAGTCGCGTTACCGATCACATCCCGGTTATCTGCCCGGTAGGTCTCGACCGAGTCTTGAACGCCGTTTCTGACGACGTTTTCGACGAGATACTGGAACGAGGCAGGGTTACGTTCGATTGCCGTCACATGGGCACCGGCCTGTGCCATCGGGAGTGTGAAATAGCCAATCCCGGCAAACATATCGAGGATGCGTTCGCCCTCGTAGGTAATATCCCCCATTCGAGCGCGTTCAGCCTTGTTTCCCGGTGAGAACATGACATCGGCAAAATCGAGTGCGTACTCGATGCCGTGTTCCTGGTGAACAGTTGCTGTATCGCCTTCGCCGGCGATCACCTCAGTCGCGGGTTCGCGGTGTTGTCCACTGATTCCCTGTCTGGCGAGAACTGTATCCGCACTGCCGTGAATCGCAAGGAGTGCCTCACCGACGTCCTCGGGTCGAGGCGCATCGCTCGTCTCGACCAGAATGACACTACCGATAACCGCCCACGAACTCGGTGCACTGTCGAGTTCGTCCTCGCTCCAGCCGCGTTCGCGGAGGTGATCGGTAAGCGATCTGAGCCGGGGTTCGCCAACCTCTTCGATGAGGTCGAGTACCTCCGTCTGCTGTGGTGGCTCCGTGACTGGAATTGCAACAGTATCTGTCCCACACTCGTAGACGCTTCGGTCGTCGTCGTACACACCCTCCGCACGCAACGATCCGATGGCTGCCTGCGTACGTGGCTTCTCGACGACTGCCGAAAGCGTTTGCTCGGCCATTGGAGTTGCCTATGTCCTGCCCGTTATATGAGTTGTTGTACATCGCATTCACGAAACCGTTACGGATAACGAAAGCATTATACTATCTCGTGATGTACGGTAGCAATAGACATGACCCCAGAAAAGCTCCGCCAGCGTCTGGATGAATCGGAAGGACGAGTCGACCCCACCGAATACGTCGAGGCACTCACGTACGTTCGGGATGACGGTCGTCGGTAAGTGCACAGCCATCCAACCACCACCCTCCTACCCACCCGCCAGCCACCGCTGTCCGTCTGTTTTCTCTTCGCTTCTCTTTTCGGTTCTACTGATTTCTCTCGATTCTGGCGTCAGAAATGTAAGGAGTTGATAGTGATTGCTGTGACTCTTTACCACCGGAAGAAACGAGTTCTTCCGAGACTCGCAAAACCCCGTTTTGCTCACCAGAAGGGAGACGAAGTCTCCTAGGCAGACGGCCATGGGCCGTCGACGCAGGGAGGTAATAATCCGTGAGTTTCAGACCGCGAAGCAACCGTTCAGGTGACGTGGTCACGAAAATAATCACAGCAATCACTATAAGACGGCTAGCAAGCGACGAACAGTCGACAGTATGGCGATTTCGGTAGTCTCAAGACGACCGCCACCCACGCCGTGTGCATGGACGCCACGATCAGGACATCGACGGTTCGGGGGCAAGCACAGGTACCACCGTCGAAAAGTTATACACACCGCGCGATTCTCGCAGGCGGATACGCTGATAGCACAACGGTCCACGATCCACTGTTAAGCGCCGATACGCGAGCCACGATCCGGGCGGTCGAGGCTTTCGGGGGAACAGTCACCGAAGATGAAAATACACTCGAAATCGAGGGATTCGACGGTACGCCGTCGGTTCCTGCAGACGTCATCGACTGTGCAAACAGCGGAACGACGATGCGGCTGACGACGGCAACGGCGAGTCTGGCTGACGGGTTGAGTGTGCTCACGGGTGACGAGTCGCTTCGCTCACGGCCACAGGGGCCGCTCCTGCGTGCAATCGACCAACTCGGTGGCCGGGCCGAAAGCACCCGTGGAAACGGACAGGCACCGCTTGTTATCGGTGGTCCAATCGGCGGCGGCAGCGTTTCTATCCCCGGCGATGTCTCCTCGCAGTACATCACCGCGCTGTTGATGGCCGGCGCAGTCACCGAAGCAGGAATCGACATTTCACTCCAGACGGAACTCAAATCTGCACCGTATGTCGATATCACGCTCGAAGTTCTCGACGAATTTGGAGTGTCGGCACGAAAGACGGGTAATGGCTTCTCTGTCAGTGGCTTTCAGGACTACGATGCTGGCGACGGATACACTGTCCCCGGCGATTTCTCCTCGATTTCGTACCTGCTCGCGGCGGGAGTGCTTGCAGGAGACGAGCAGTTGACGATCACCGGTGCGTATCCAAGCGCACAGGGCGACCAAGCAATCGTCGATATCGTCCGCGAGATGGGTGGCGAAGTCGACTGGGACAAAGATGCAGGAGAGATAACAGTCACACGAAGTTCGCTTTCAGGAATCGAAGTCGGTGTCGAGGATACGCCGGATCTCTTACCCACGATTGCGGTCCTCGGTGCAGCGGCAGACGGAACGACGACCATCACCGATTGCGAGCACGTCCGTTATAAGGAAACTGACCGCGTGCGGGCAATGGCCGAAGCACTCGATGCGATGGGTGCAGTCGTCGACGAACAGGAAGCAACGTTGACGATCCACGGCGGCGAGTCGACGCTTGAAGGCGCAACTGTCGACGGACGAGCCGACCACCGGATCATCATGTCACTTGCTATTGCTGGATTGGTCGCAGATGGCTCAACGACGGTAACTGGCTATGAGCACGTCGATGTGTCCTTCCCCGGCTTTTTCGACCTCCTCACTGGACTTGGTGCTGACATTTCGACCTGAAAAGAACTGGGTATAACATGCTGACCGGATCGGTACCCAATGATATATTTACGAGAAGAATACTCAGAAAAGAACTCGCCCATTTATTATCCCATTTATGAAAATAGCCCAGCATATATAAACGGCCATAATTATATATAATATTGGATTATTCATTGACAAGAGTTAAGTGTTCCTGTTGATAAGCTTCACCGATGAACAAAGAAAAAAATTCGCTCGATAAAACAAACCGCTACGAGCGGGCAAACCTGCACGAAAAAATCCACCGAGCGCTCGCAAGGAAACCACGTCGTCAAGTGTTACCGTACCTTCTGATGCACGAACAGAGTACGTTAGACGAACTTACAAAAGTCCTCTGTGGCTGGGAACTAGAAGCCGATGTGATGGTTTCCCAACAACAATACGAACAGATTCAAATAAGGCTGTATCACGTGCACCTCCCGCAACTCGCCGACGCCGACCTCATCAAGTTTGATCCAAGCGAAGGCAGTGTTGTGCTGACAGACACAGCAAAAGAAACCGAGCAGTTCCTGAATGGCATTCTCGGTGTAGATTGAACGAAATCAATGCTCGAATCATTCATCGAAGACATCGAACGTCGACACAAGCGATTTACAGTCTATAGCACAGACGAGACTGGTCTTCCAGACCAACTTGCAACGCGAAACGTGACGGTTGATCACCGGCAGTTACCTCCTAGTGGGCCAGATGCCTTCGTTGCCATCCACGACGATGAAGACTTTGCTGGTGTCATCAGTATGGCTGATCTGCAAGAACTCCTTTCACCACCAATTATCAGACCGGGAAACCGCGATGAACTAACTTCCGGATACCGTGCGCTTTTCGATGTTTTAGAAGAGACGTTATTCGTCTCGATGACTCGCAAGCAACTGCTTGCAGCGAGTCGGGAAATCGAGGACCGGGCTCTCCGGGTCGGGCGAGGCACGTTGCGTGTCGGTTTTCAGTCACTCTCGATCTTCGAAACACAACAAAAGCTGTATAGACAACTTGGCAACGAAACCGACCTCAATATCCGTATCTACGGCGAGCCAGACCGGAACGTACCAGATACCGAGAATATTAGCATTCACCAGGATATCGACGGAAGCCTTCGCCCATACTGGTTTCTTGCATTCGACGGTGGCGGGGACAGTGCGCAGGCGTGTGCACTTCTAGCCAGAGAACGCAGTGACCGCTATGCTGGGTTCTGGAGCTACGATCACAACCTCGTGCACGACATATTATCAACCATTGAACAAGCTGCGTGACTGTCTCACTGTGGGCTGCTGTCAGAGTCATTGTACGGGACACCCGGGACAACTGTCTCGTCATCGTACTTGGTGCTTACAGCATCAAATTCAATGGTGATGCGATTGCCGCGTGGTTCGTTTTCTTCGTAGGTAAGGCTCGCACCAGACCGGTCAACGACCAAGCGAACAAGCCAGAGACCGACACCGCTGCCGTGTGTAAGCTGCCCGATATCCTGTCTTCCAAGCAACACATTTTGGTCATTCGTCGAAATGGTAGGACCGGTATCGTCAATACGAACGGTCACAGTCGTCTCCTCACGGGTGAGAACAACGTGAACTTCCGGTGATCCATCCGCGTGGGCGAGCGCGTTTTCGAGAAGTTCTTCGAGTGCCTGGTCGACGAACGGACTGACAATCACTGGTGCCGTCTCGGGCAACTGTGCGGTGATTGTTGCATCGGGATACTCCTCGCGAATCGAGTCCATATGCTTTTCGAAACTAAGGACGAGGTCAACCTGCTTTCTCGAAACGTCCCGCGAGAGGATTCGGGTGATGATCCGCTGTTTGTCTGCCTGCTGGATGAGCTTGTCACACCGTTTTTCGATTTCCTCACTATAGGTGGCCGTCTCCCCATTTGTTTTTTCTTTTGTCATCTCGGCGTACAGTTTGACGACATTCATATCGTTTTTCATGTTGTGTCGCAGAAGACGGCCAAGCACCTGTAGCTGTTCATTGTTTCGCCTAGCCACTCGCCGCGATTGTTCTGCTTCCTGTATATGTTCACGGATCGAACTGCGCATCCGATTAATCGAGTGGGTGAGGTCACCGATTTCATCCTCTCTGCTGGTCGTAAGCGCAGTCTCGTAGTTGCCCTGTTCGATTTCTTTGGCCTTTTGTGATAGTGTCCGGATTGCTGTAGCGGTGTTACGCCCGAGTGTCCCCCCAACGATGACGACACCGACGAGTGCAACGCCGAGGAAGAAAAGTATCCCCCACTGAATATCTGCTCGAAGCTGATATGCATTCGTCGCAGGCGCGTGTTTGATAACGACCCAGTTTGTTCCCTCCACCGCTGTGTAGGCTGCAATATGATCTTCGTCCAGTTCGGATTGTTTTGTTGGATTTTCTGTGAACTGTCCCGTTGAATCGGCTTCGAGAACTTCCGGAACGTCTTGCATCGGTGTCTCGGGGATGTAGGGGTGAAAGTTGCGGTCATCGGCTGGTGCATTCGAAAACATCACTTCCGTCTGGCCAGCGCCCGGCCGAACAACCTCGGTGAACGTCTCATCAATACCGGAGCTGAAAATATCAGTGATTTCAGCAGTATCGAACTCGACGACAACGAGCAACTGTTGATCCTGGGAAACGACACTGAGCGAGGAGACAACGACCTTCCCGTCGGGGTTTATATAGGGGTCTGTTGTCGAAGCCTGAGTAATATCTGCACCACCCGTCTGGTCAATCCAAGGATCATTGGAAACCGTCCCGACGCGGTCTCGGTCCGTACTCGCGATAATTTCCCCGGTCTCAACAGTTCCGTCGCTGACGCCACTTGCGAGATGAATATCGACAGCCTCCCCCTTGGAAAACTGCGTTGCCAATGCCTGTTCGACATAGGGCTGATATAAGGAGTCGTTCGCAAGATGTGGGTGATCAGAAAGGCCAAGGAGCGTTCGCTCGTTTCCGTCGATCCACTCGCGTATCTGGTCTGCTTCGGCGTCTGCTTCCTGGGTGAGCTGCTGTTCAACATCAGTTTCGAGTGTCGCTGCGGCCTCGCTCTGGACGACAAACCCGACGACGCCAATAAAAATAATGACCAGAACGAGCGCGAACACGAATTTCAGGAAATACGACTGACGAATACGCACTGGCAGTAACAGCCGGTACAATCTGGAGGCGGCGATATGATCTTCGGATGTGTCTTCCTGGTCGGTCCTTTCCATCATATCGCCCCTTCTTGCCGGAGATAATCGCGAATAACTACCTGTGGGTTTTCATCATCGTAATCAACACGAGAGTTCAACTCCCGCATCGTCTCTGCGTCGGGAATTAGCTCTGGCATCCTGTTCATTTCCTCGATAATTGGCTCCGTTGTGACATCGTCGTGGACAATCCCAACGGGATGATACGGCGGCCAGAAGTCTTCATCGTCCTCAAGGATGGTCACATCGTCGATAGCGACGAGCCATGCACTGGTTCCATACCCGATCCCAAACTCCGCATTGCCGTCATCAACTGCCGAGCCAGTCGTTGGACCCGAGACGACGCGTTCGAATCCATCCTCATTTTCCCACGCCTGAATGTGGTCATCTTCGAATCCATAGTGATCGAGCATTGCTTCGAGTCCATCCGGTCGTCCCTCGAAGTCATCTTCGAATGCCAGTGTTATATCGTAGTTCCCCGCATTCACGTACTCGGCAAGGTCACTAAGTGAATGAATACCGAACGCATCGGCTGCCTCACTGGTGGAAAATAGTTCCCACGTATTCTCCCAGTCAGCCCGGTCGAGAATCCGGATCGGATGTTCCCTTTCCATTGTGTCTTTGAGGTGTGCATAAAGCTCATCCGGATCAGCAAAATCGTCCTCACTTACCGGTGGATGCTCTCTGAGAATCGACCCCATATAATCGTAGTAGGCGTGAATCTCACCGGCCTGATACGCCTGTGAATGTGCCTCGTTACTTCCCAAGCCCGTCGAGTCGATAACTGACATGGAAGTGTTGTTTTCGAGAAGCTCGTAGGCAAGATACCCGAGATTTTTTTGTTCGGTATATGTCTTCGATGAAACAACAACCTCCCTCTGCTCGTCGTCTCCTCGGTCTCCGCTTATCACGTCCCTTACACAGCCCGCAAGCGCAGTGATACCGAGTGCCACCCCTGTCTCTAGCACCCCTCGACGTGAGTTCCCCCCTCCAGTCATAGTAGCAGTTGGCCATACATATGTAATGGTAGTTGTTATATATTATCGTAGCAATCATTGTTGATAATACAATATCCACAAAGTACTTTTTAGAGATATATCGATGGCTGTTAAGAGTCGCAACCGGGGTAGGCCCTTCCGGAGTGGGAGAGATTCATGCCCCTTCGAATCGAATGTGTACGTATGACAGTCAGTTTTGATTTCAGCGATGACGTGGTCCTCGTCACTGGCGTTGGCGGTGCACTCGGAAGTGCCGTTGCAGAAAGTTACCTGGAAGCCGGCGCAACAGTCTGTGGTGCTGATCTGGCCGGTCCGAACGACGAGAGTTTTCTACTCGACAATCCTGACCGGATCGATTTCTACCAGGGGGATTTCACCGAAGAGTCAGCCGTCGAGGAGACAATCGAAGAAATCGTCGAGACACACGGTGGGCTGGATTACCTTGCAAACATCGCCGGCACGTGGAAAGGTGGCAACCCGTTGCACGAAACCGACGCCTCGACATTCGATTTTCTATTTGATATCAATCTCAAGACAATGTTTCTCGCTTCTAAGCATGCCTTGCCTCACATCCAAGAACGTGAGGGGGCAATCGTCAGCGTCTCCGCACGCTCCTCACTGGAGGGCGGCGAGGGCGACGGTATCTACCGGGCGTCGAAAGCCGGTGTCAGACTGCTCACCGAGACAATTGCGGAAGAAAACTCCGCCGTCCGGGCAAATGCGGTCATGCCGAGTGTCATTGACACGCCGATGAACCGCGAGATGATGCCCGATGCAGATCACTCGAAGTGGGTCGACCCCAGAGATATTGCTGCTGTGATGCTGTTCCTCTGTAGCGGCGGCGCAAGCGTCACAAGCGGCGCTGCGGTGCCGGTCTACGGCCAGGCCTAGTCACATCCACAGCAGTTGGGCGTGACGGGTGCCATCGACGTCGAGGACGTTTTCTTCCTCGACGAAGCCGTGTTCGATTGCAAGGTCGACGGCACGAGTTCCGACGATATTGGCGACCGAACACCGGGCGAGACTTTCGACAATTGCATCTTCGTTGGCGGCTTCACCGTCGTAAAAATCGGCGTTGACAGTCAGCGATATATCGCCGTTTTCGAACGTTTCGCCGATGAGACCGGCATCACAGACCGAGACGAGCCTGCCTTTCTGTGTTTCCCGTTCGTTGAGCAGTAACTCTCCCATGTTACTCCTGTAGACGGTCGTCGAGTAACTCCTGTTCGTTTTCCGAGCGCATCTCTTCTGCTTGTTCTGCGACTTCCTCGGCGCGTTCGTCCTCGCCGAGGTGTTCGAGCGCGATTGCTTTCTCCTCTAAGAGGTCAGCACTGCGATAGCCAAGTCGGATGGCGTTGTCGAAGGCATTGAGTGCTTCCTCGGCGAGGCCACGTTCGTTCAAGAAAAAGCCCCGGTTGTACCACGCCTGTCCGAATCGCGGGTCGAGTTCGACCGCCCGCTCGGCATGTTCGAGGGCTTCTTCGGTACGGCCAAACTCCCAGAGCGCGTAGGCGAGATTCGTTTCGGCTGTTGCTGCGTGCTCTGAGTCGTCGGCGAGATTGATTGCCTCGCGGTAGGAACCGATTGCGGCGTCGTACTCTTCGAGTTCGGCGTGTGCAACGCCTTTGTTTATCCACGCTTCCTGTTCGACTCTCTCGTCGTCGGCATATCTCGCGGCACGTTCGAGTGCCTCCGTTGCCTGCTCGTGGCGATTGATACGGATATAATCCAGCCCCACATCCACCAGTGTGGCCGCATCGACACTGTCCGACGCAACGTTTTCCTCGTCGAGTAAATCAGCGACGGCATGGGAGTCGACTGGATCAACTTCGTCAGTATCGACGGTAAGCTCTGGGGGATCGATATCGAATCCCTCGTAGGGATCGTCGAATCCCTGCCCCTCCGAGAAACTGTGATCCTCTGGATCGTTAGTCATGTGCCGACGTTAGCGAGGCGGAGCATTAAGGCCTGCGTCCCCAAGATCAAACTATGCGTCTGTTCGTCAGTGCGGACCTCGACGGGCTTTCCGAATCGGTTGCAGAGATACAGGATCTGTTTGCGGATGCCGACGGATTGCGGTTTACGGACCCGTCACAGGCACACGTTACGCTGAAGTTTCTCGGTGATACAGATCCCGATCAGTTGTCGGCGTTGACTGACGAACTCGAACAGGCAGTCGAAGACAGTGGTGTCGAACCCTTCAGCGCGGAGTTTGGTGGACTCGGTGTGTTCCCACATCTCGGTTATATCAGTGTCGTCTGGCTCGGTGTCCGCGAGGGAAGCGAAGAGTTGACTGCACTGTACGAGGCAATCGAGGACCGAACGACCGCACTCGGATTCGACCCCGAAGACCACGAGTTTACACCACACGCGACACTTGCACGAATGGACCACGCAGGCGGGAAAGCCCTCGTCCAAGAGGTCGTCGAGAACCGCGACCCGACTGCCGGCACAATCGAGTTCGAGGAGATACGGCTGACTGCAAGCGAGTTAACTCCCGATGGACCAGAGTACTCGACAGTCGAGCGATTCGAATTATAATTTTCGAACTGCGTCTTCGATTTCTTCACGAGGCACGGGTGAAATCCAGTCATCGGCAACCCACCGGTACTGTATCGTCCGGTCATCGTCGATGACGAATACGGCCCGCATCGGCGTCGAGGTGTTTGCCATCCCTTCACGCTCTGTTCGCAGATCGAACGCGTCCATCGCAACGCCATCAGTGTCGGCAAACATCTCGAATGGGCTGTCGAGATAGCGGATAAAGGCGTTTTGTGCGTAGGGGCCATCCCGGCTCACACCGAGGACAGGAACGTCGAACTCGTCCCAGTTGGCCCGGTCGTAGCGTTTCCACCAGTTTTCGTCGATAGCACTGAACGCAAAGCCAAAGAAAACGAGCACACCGCCGCCATCGAGTGCCTCTTCGAACGTCGTCGAACGAAACGTCTCACCCGTACAGAGCAGTGTCTCGAACGTCGGTGCCTGTTGTCCGTCAGTCGGTGGCATACCGGAATGCTCGAAGCCAAGCGGCAAAAGACCGCCGGCTACTATACAACCAAGGCGGCTACTGGATTCTAGCTGGTTTTAAATACTCGAAATGCGACAGTCGATCTATATGCAACGGCGACAGTTCATCGCAGCGGCAGGGGCAACAACGACACTGACACTCGCGGGCTGTCTGGGATCCGGTAGCGACGATGCTGGCGAAGATCCGGAGTCGACCGTCGAAGCGTTGTACGAGCGGTCTGACGATCTCGATGATGACGCAAGCCCTGACGAGGTTGAGGACGAACTGGACGACCTCCTGCACAGCGAATCACCAATCCGTGCTGCTTTCGACATGATCGATGAGGAAGGTGTCGACGAGGGCGACGATGAAGAACTCGATGAGGTCGAGACAGAGATTCTCGACGAGGACCTCGACGAAGACGAACTTCAAGAGGAGTTCGATATTCTCTTGGAAGAAGAAGCCGCGGAGGTTGGGTTCGGTATGGACCTTGCCATTGACGAGGAAACTCTCTCCGAGATTGCCGAAGAGAACGCGGTCGTCGAGGCGACTGTTACTTCCGATGACGGTGATGAAGAAGAAGAAGAGTGGCTAGTTACCACCGAAGGCGGGGACTGGGTTATCTTCTTATAATAGTTGTT
>LKMJ01001927.1_pt1 | contig 18722 bp, 18 predicted proteins | sample 643391 | NCBI WGS metagenome assembly LKMJ01 (sample SAMN04112250, study PRJNA286221) | soda lake metagenome | biome: soda lake; feature: Kulunda Steppe; material: water; isolation source: sample PL-Br10 brine of Picturesque Lake | place: Russia: Kulunda steppe | collected 2010-07 | reverse complement strand
TTGGTTCGTCTTCCTCATCGTCATCCGATGAAAGACAGCCTGCGAGTGCGACTGTTCCTGTTGCGCCGATGAGACCAACGTAGGTCCGTCGATCAAGACGTTTCTGTGTCATCTCATCTTCATTGAGCACAGGATGATTGTTTGTTAGTTGTAACGTAGTAACCAAATTATTTCGGCAACTACTAGGCTAATCACTCAACGAAACCGTATTTTGATCCAGTATTTCTGAATATACGTACTGTATTACTCACACGTCGTCGGAGTCGGTCGTGCGGTACAGTCGTCCGGAGTGTCGACGACTGTGTCGGCCTCAGTACTGCATACAGCTTCGACCGTCCTCAGTAACAGTCCTCTACCGCCTCGTATGGACTGTCTACCTACCGGACCAAACGGAAACAGAACAGGTAGCACCGCTGTAGTCACCTTGGCAGGCCACATTTCGCTAAGCTGTTGGGTGATCGAAGCCAGCATGTCAGAAACGAGGCCAGCCGAAGCCGCATTTATATAGACGCTCAACCCCGGCGACGGGCGTCAGTTAGCTTCGCTTGCCGATTTCTTCTCGAAGGACGCTACTGACGGTTTCGCCGTCAGCCTTCCCTCTGAGTTCGGCCATACATTCGCCCATGAGGCCCGAGAACGCAGCCATTCCCTCGTCGGCGACCTGCTCGCCGTTACGCTGGACAACGCCTGCGATGATGTCTCGGACCTCGCTGTCGTCAACCCCACCGAGTCCGGCCTCCTCGATCGCCTCCACGGCGCTAAGTCCGGGCTGGTCGGCGAGCACTGTCAGCACATCGCCCACACCCTCTTTGGCGAGGTCGCCATCGGCAACGAGTTCAAAGACTGACAAGAAGTGGTCATCCGAGAGGTTCTCGACCGAAACACCGTCGCGGCGGAGTTCGACAACCGTACTTTCGAGCACTGATGCGGCGAAGGTTGCGTCGACACCGCGGTCGACGGCCTGCTCGAATAGCGGCATCCGCCGGCCGTAGGCGACCTGTTCGGCGAGTCCGGTGTCGAGGCCGAATTCGTCCTGATACCGACCGACTTTTTCGGTGAGGAGCTCTGGTTCCTCGATTTCACTCGGATCGGGTTCGACCGGAGGGACGTCGGTTTCGGGGTACATCCGTGCAGCACCGGGAAGCGGCCGGAGGTAGCGTGTGGTTCCTTCCTCGTTTGCGCCACGGGTCTCCTCTGGGACGCCCTCAATCGCCGTTTTGGCGCGTTCGGCGACCGCCTGGATGGCGAGGTCGGCGGTTTCGGTGTCGGCTGCGACGATGGCAACCGCGTCCGACTCGCTCGCGCCGACCGCCTCACGGAGGGCGGCGACTTCCTCGTCTGTGACGCCATAAGCCGGCAGTTCGTCGGTATGGAAGATGCCGCCCGCACCGTTTCGTTTGGCGTGATCCGAAAACTCGGTTCCGAGCCGTCGGTCGGGCTGGAGTTCTCGGCCGACGAGGCCGTCGAAGCCGAACAACGGAACCGCCGTGACCGCGCCACCGGAGCTGAGTGCACCGCCGATGACCCCGGAGTCTGTGTCGGCAAAGACGTCTGTGACAGTTTGGGTGTCGCCAACGCTGGCCTCACGGGCGTTGAGTTCCTCGGCAATGTCGACGAGTTCAGCCTGCCGCTGGACTTCCTGTTCGACGAGTTCATCGATCTGATCGAGCGCCTGAACCCCCTTGATCTCGACGCGAGCACCGTCTGCAATCGAGACGTTGACATCCTGGCGAATCGTCCCGAGACCGCGTTTGACCGTCCCGGTCGACCGCAGAAGCATTCCGATCCGTTTGGCCGCTTCTTTGGCCTGTTGTGGGCTTCGGATATCCGGTCCGGTCCCGATTTCAACCAGCGGGATTCCGAGTCGGTCGAGGCTGTAGAGCACGCCGTCATCGTGCTCTTCGACGCGCTGGGCAGATTCCTCCTCGAGTAACAGATCCACGATTGAAACAGGCCCATCGCTCGTCTGGATTTCACCCTCCTGTCCCAGCAACATGGTGCGCTGGAAACCCGATGTATTCGAGCCATCGATGACCAGCTTTCGCATCACATGTAGTTGGTCGACAAGGCTCATATCGAGCAGCGAGGCGATCTGCATGGCGACCCCGAGGGCTTCGTCGTCGACCTCGGTCGGTGGTTCGTCGTCCTCTTCGACAAGACAGGTGGTATCGTAGGCGAGATACTCGAACTCGCGGTCGACGCGGCTCTCTTCGAGGGCGGCATCATCGAGTTCGCCCAACTCGCTTTTTGTTGGATGGAGAAATCGGGTGATCGTCCGGTCGGACTCCTCGGGCTCGCGAATCGCGGTTGGTGAATCGCAGAACAGCTTTGTTTCGGTATCGAGCTGTTGGTGGATTTCAAGGCCAGCGACCAAGCCGAGTGACTCGTAGTCGTACTCGGAAGTACTCATTGGGCGAAGGTGGGTGACCGGGGCGTAAAAAGGCTGTAGATACGGTCCGCACGAATCGAGTCGAACGCAACTATTCCGGAGCCGGGGACGACTCCGGGGTTGGGACAGTTACAATGCAGTACGGAACGTTAGGAGCGTACGCGCCGAAGTCCTTCACCAAGCCCTTGGGAGTCACAGTCGTCTCCGGGGCACTCGTAATGCCAGCCATCACGAGTGGCCTGCCCCTCGGGGAACGTCGATCCGCATTTTCGGCACAGTAGCAAGTCGCGTCCCCGTGTCTGAAGCTGAGGCATAGTTCGTAATTCCTTAGGTAAGGGCTTGAAAATGTCGTTTTGGGGAGCATCGGCCACTAATCGGTAAGCATGCCCTCTCGTCGGGCGATTTTGTCCGGCTTGCGGCACCCACTGTACCCAATCAATCAGATTCCGTACTTGTAGCTACCCAAACAGTAGTTGCCAGTTGGGTTGACTTACTCGTCAGTTCCCAAAATCACTCGGTGCGTCATCGCTTCGGGGTCAAGTACCTCGTCGGCTTCTTCCTCGGTGAGATAGCCCTCGTCGATAGCGACCTGTCGAACCGTTTTGTTTTCGGCCAGTGCTTTCTTGGCGACTTTCGACGCCTTGTCGTAGCCGATTGCGGGATTGAGTGCGGTAGCAAGGGCCATCGACTGTTCGACCTGTTGGGCACAGAACTCCTCGTTGGCTTCGAGTTTGTCGACAAACCGTTCGGCGAAAATTTCCGAACCGTTGGCAATGAGCGTTGTCGACTCAAGCAGATTGTGCGCTAGTACCGGCTTATAGAGGTTGAGGTCGATCTGTCCCTCGCTTGCACCGGCGGCGACGGCGGCATCGTTGCCCACAACCTGTTTGTGAAGCTGATTGACCGCTTCGGCGACGACCGGATTAATTTTGCCGGGCATAATCGACGACCCGGGCTGGTTTTCGGGCTGTTCGATCTCACCGAGCCCGTTTCGCGGACCCGAGGCCAACAGCCGAAGGTCGTTCGCGATTTTGTTCAGCGACCCTGCGACTGTCCGAAGCGCCCCGTGAGCTTCGGCCATCGCATCGTGAGCGGCCTGTGCCTCGAAGTGGTTGTCAGCCTCGCGGAACGGGAGGTCGGTTTCCTCGGCAATGTATTCGGCAGCGCGCTCGGGGAACTCGGGGTGGGTGTTGAGTCCCGTGCCGACCGCCGTACCACCAAGTGCGAGTTCGGCGAGATGCGCTTGGACGTGTTCGACACGCACAATTCCTTTCTCGATCTGGGCGCGGTAGCCACCGAACTCCTGGCCGAGTCGGACCGGCGTCGCGTCTTGGAGGTGGGTACGGCCGGTTTTGACGACGCCGTCGAACTCGGCTTCCTTGTCGGCAAGTGAGGCTTCCAGCGTTTCGAGCGCCGGAACAACGTCTTTGGCGACTGCTTCGAGCGCCGAAACGTGCATGGCGGTCGGAATCACGTCATTGCTCGACTGGCCGTAGTTGACGTGGTCGTTCGGGTGGACAACGCGGTCACCGATTTCTGCGCCCATGAGTTCGGCCGCACGGTTGGCGATGACCTCGTTTGCGTTCATATTCGAGGAGGTTCCCGAGCCGGTCTGAAACACGTCGACGGGGAACTGGTCGTCGAGGTAGCCGGCGATGACCTCGTCTGCGGCCTCGATAATCGCGTCGGCAACGTCGTCGTCGACGAGCCCGAGGTCGCGGTTGGCTTGGGCGGCTCCCTTTTTGACGACGCCGAGCGCGCGGATGAACCGGCGGCCGAAGGTGATCCCCGAGATGGGGAAGTTTTCGACGGCCCGTTGGGTTTGGGCTCCCCAGTAGGCGTCGGCTGGAACCTGCATATCACCGAGACTGTCGGATTCGGTTCTGAACGTGTCTGACATACTCACTCCAAGGGTCGAATCCGGGGTAAAAGCTACTGATTGCGGTTCATACTGAGCGTGGGAACTGCCTATTCGCCGTGTTTATTGTAGGCGTCGGGCGTGTAGGTCTTGATTTCGAGGGCGTGGATATCGGTCGTCATTTTCTCACCCAGCGCATCGTAGACGAGTTGATGCTGCTGGACGAGACTTTTGCCCTCGAAGGCGGGCGAAACGACGACCGCGGCGAAGTGTGAATCCTCGAAGTTGTGATCGACACTCCGTGGCTGGCTGACGGTTGCCTCGCTGTCTTCGATTGCGGCCTCGATTGCGGCCTCGATTGCGGCTGCGTCCATACCATATAGCGAGGGTCGACCGACAAAAACGCGAGGACTTTGTCGACGGCCACTGGAGGTGACACCGTGGCTCACCTCGAAGACGTTGTTGCCGACCGCCTCCGAACGGAACATCATGAGCTATTAGGCACGATTAGTGACTGTGCTGATGCGGTCGCCGCAGGCTTCGAGACGGCTGTCGGTGACGCCCCGGCGACGGCCAACCGCGAGAAAATCAGCTCGCCGTTGCGGACGACGCTCTCGAAAGCGGGTGTCTACGCACAATTACCCACGGTTCTAACTGACGTGGTTTCCGAGGCGGGCTACCGGCTATCTGCATCACCGGTCGCCGCCCCGCCCTACGTCGTCATCGCGTCAACCGGTCCCGTGTTGCGGTCGACGCTGCCGTCGGGACGGCTTGTGATTTCGATCCGTCTCTTCGAGCCAGTTCAGACTGACCAATCACTGGTGTATGTCTGTCGGCAACCGGAAACGGAGAGACCTGCAGTCGATGTCGAACTACGGTAACGCTGGGGCTATAACAGCAACGAACGTCCCGCTATCCCCACTGGTCTAAGCCAGTTTGGATGACCGAGGATTCGATCCGCTCGAAGCCGCGATCGACTTCGCTTTCGTCGACTTCCCACTGGTCGGTCACGTACGCGCGGGCGGCGTCAAGATCCGGCGAGATTGAGCCATCAATATCGTATTCATCGGTGACTGGGGGATCAAAGAACAGTTCGCGGATGCGGTCGGCAAACTCGATATGCTCACCGCGGGCTTCGAGAACTCCGAAGAGATCGCCATGTTCTTTGACGAGTTTGACGCCCGTTTTCGGGCCAATCCCGTTGATTCCCTCGTTGAAGTCAGTGCCACAGAGCATGGCGATATCGACGAGTTGCTCGTAGCTGATTTCGTGTCTGTCGAGCGTCGGCTGGAGCTCCATCAGTTCGGGATGGCCTTTACTCGTCAGTCCTCGGAGGGTTCGGGGTGCACCAAACAGCAGGGTGTCGTAATCCTCGCTACCGACGAAGTCGACATCGCCAATTTTGTTCATATACGACGCTTGAGCCTCGCCCTCTGCAGGAGCGTCAATGTACGGCACGTCAAGTAGGTCGAGGAGTTCGCGAGTCGTCTCCTGAATCGTCTCGGTGAGTCGAACCGTCCGCGCGGAGAGTCGGGCAGCTTCGAGTGCGTTTCCGGCCTCTTTGGCTTCTTTAAGTTGCGCTTCAGCATCTTTGCGTGCATCTCGTCGTTTCTCGACTTCGTCGTCTTTGAGCTCGGTCACACCCCCATCAAAAACGAAAATTGGGGTCAGATCGTTCTCAAAGAATTTCGGCAGGCCCTGAACCACACCAACGAGGTTGGCGACCTCGGTTCCGTCACCGGTCGTGTAGACCGAATCGTTCGTCCATTTAACAGTCGTCGTGAGATACCGGTAGAGCCAGTTGTGTGCGTCAACGGCGACTGTGCTCCCCTCGATATCGGCAAAGGGGCATTCAGACAGCGCCGCCAGCGAGCGAAGATCCGCATTTCCCATAGCTCTGTTGAAGCACCCGACCGATTTGAAACTCCCGAGTGCTGGTCAGTCAATTTCCTCAGTGGGTCCGCCCAAACCGGCACCGACCGCCGGAAGCAACGCGGGTGGGTCAGATTCGTGTCTAGCCGCGAGAAACTCGCGTTCGGCGGCCGATAGATCCGACCGCTCGCGGAATAGCGACAGCCCGCGTTGATACCGCGTTTTCGCCGCGTCTGCGGTGGTGGTTCCGGCTGCCTCGGTGTCGTTGCTTTGCGGTGGGCTGGCTGTGGGGCGTTCAAGAACGAGTTCGGCAAGACCGGTTTCTTCGCCTGTATACGCAAATCCAGCCTTGTAGAGTGCCTCATACGAAAAGACGTTGTTGACAGCGATCCGAGCCCGGTCGTAGCCGCGGTCGGCTGCCCGCCCGGTAACAAATGCCGCCAGTCGTGGACCTAACTGGCGGCCACTACCGCGTAGCTCCCGCCGGACCGTGAGATACCGAATCCAGAGCGTCTCAAGATCGGTCCGGTCCTCGTTGAACGCGACGGCCGCGAGAACGTCGTCGGCGAAGTCGGATTCGCTGAGGCCGTCGGGGAGCGCGGGCAACTCCCGCATGTTGATATCGGCTGCCGCATCGCTCTCGCGGATCACTGCCACACCCGCCCGTCCGGTGACGAACTTGCCAGCGTAGCTAAACTGGCGGTAATCAAGCCGGATCCGTGGTTCGTCTTCCGGCCAGCCGAGGACGACGAATTCCATACAGACTGTCGGTGCGCAAGCGACAAGAGCGCTGTGTCAGCGAGGCGCTTTTCGGCGTCCACTGGCGGGTCGCTGTCGGCCACACCGCCTGTCGAGGGCTGCTTTCGCAGCCGGTAACACGTGTGTTAGCGCGAACTAAAGTGTCCACAGGACGTTACTGTGTACAATGAGCGACGCACCACCAACACCCGGCATTCATCACGTTACCTGTATCGCGGGCAACCCACAGGAAAACCTCGATTTCTGGGTCGAAACGCTCGGCCTCCGGCTCGTCAAGCGGTCAATCAACCAGGATGATCCATCAACCTACCACTTCTTTTTCGCAGACAGCGAGGGCACCGCCGGCACGAGTATGACGTTCTTCCCATGGGAGAACATGCGACAGGGAAAAGTCGGCACCGGACAGGTCTCGCGGACCGCGTTCCGGGTTTCGACAGGCAGTCTCGATTACTGGGAAGCGCGATTCGACGACCACGGCGTCGAGTACGACGACCGTGTCGAGCGGTTCGGCGGCGAGGTGCAACGTCCCTCGAATGCGAGCGGCGAGAAGCCGCGAGCAGAGACCGTGCTCCCGTTTTACGACCCCGACGGCCTCCCGGTCGAGCTCGTTGAAGTGGAGATTCCTGACGACGACCCAACGGTGCCATGGACGGAATTCGTCCCTGAAGCGTCGGCCATCCGTGGCTTTCACTCGGTGACGCTCTGGCTGGGCGACCCCCACCAGACTGCTGAGTTGCTCACGACAATGGGCTTCGAAGAAGTCGGGACCGTGCAGTCGCCCGACGACACGCCCGGCGACGAGCGAACCCGCTTTGCGGCCAGCGGCCCGGTCGGCAAATACGTTGATATCCTCCCAACAATTGAGGGCGGCAGACAGGGCCACGGAACGGTCCACCACGTCGCCTTCCAGACGCCGACTGACGAGGACCAAGCAGCAATGCGGAAGGCTATTCGACCCCACGGCGTCCGCTCGACCGCCCAGATCAATCGCCATTGGTTCCGCTCGGTCTACTTCCGTGAACCAAACGGTGTGTTATTCGAACTGGCGACAAGCGATCCGGGGTACGCGAGTGATGAACCGCTCGATTCACTCGGTGAAAAACTCATTCTTCCGGGGGAGTTTGCGGGGAAACGCGAGCAGATCGAAGCCGGGCTGGCCGACGTAACGATCCCCCAGGCTGAGTAGACCCGAGTAGGCGACAGCAATCTCCGCAAGCTACAGCGAACCAATCGACACTCGGATTAGCCGGTCATCAGTCGGCCCTTTATCACCGCGACCGTCGGTATTGCTGGTCGTCAGATACAGATACTCCTCATTCGGACCGACGGTCACCGCTCTGAGTCGGCCGAAATCGCCACCGAAATGCGCAACGAAGCTGGTGACTTCACCGTCGACAACGCCAGCCTCGTAGAGCCGTTCACCGCGCAGACCGGCGAAAAAGACGCTGTCGTCAACGTACGTCGCTCCGGCCGGAGCCCATGTCTCATGCTGCCCGGAGTGGAATACCGGCGACTCCATCTCGGGGTGGGTTTCTGTACCGGTGATGGTCGGCCAGCCGTAGTTCTGCCCGGCGTCGACAACGTTGAGTTCGTCTTGTGCGGTCGGGCCGTGTTCGGTCGCCCAGAGCCGGCCTTCGTCGTCCCACGTGATTCCTTGGGCGTTGCGGTGGCCATACGAATAGACCTCGTTATCGAATGGGTTGTCCTCGGGGACTGAGCCATCGGCCTCCAGGCGGAGAATCTTGCCCGCCAGTGAATCGGTGTCCTGTGCTAAATTAACCTCCGCAGCATCACCAGTCGTAACGTAGAGCAGTCTGTCGGGGCCGAAGGCGATCCGGCCGCCGTTGTGGATGCGGTCGCTCGGGATGTTATCGATGATTGTCGTCTCGTTGCGCAGTTCACGCTCGTCGAAATCGACCTCGAACCGCCGCACTGTGTTTTCGACCGAGTCGCGGTCAACCGTCTGGTAGACGTACAGCTGGTTGGTTTCCTCGAAGTCAGGATGCAGGGCGATGCCGAGCAGCCCGCCCTCGCCGAGGAACGGCTCGTCGAGGTCATCAAACTGTTCGATTACGTGCGTTTCGCCGTCTTCGATCAAGAGCAGCCCACCGGTTCGCTCCGTGAGCAGATACCGGTCTTCATCGAGTACGACGACTTCCCACGGCACGTCGAGGTCTTCGGCAACGACCGTATACTCGACATCGTCGGCGGCCACGCCCGCAGTCGCCCCGGTTTCAGTCGGCGTAAAAAACAGGTGTGTTGGGATGCCGACGAAAGCGACGACCGAGACGCCAAGCAGAATGGTGAGGCCAACAGCAACGGCACCTGTGCGTCGATCCATGTGAGATAGTGAGTAGTTGGTCAGTATGCGCATAAGCATCTCGGTGGGTTGACAGCAGAGCAACCACTATACGGCGTGCTCACCGAACCAGTGGTATGCACGGACTCGGAGACGTTCGGTTCTTCAACCGGCTGGCACCGCTGTACGATCTGGTGATGCCGGCGGCTGACCGCACAGCCCTCCTGGCAGGACTCGCCCGTGCGAATCGACCGGTCGAGCGACTCCTCGATCTGGGAGGCGGTAGTGGTCGTGCAACAATCGCCGTCGAGGCCGACCAGCGGGTCGTGGTCGACATCTCACGTGAGATGCTTCAGCGAGCGCGCACGCGACAGCCCGGTCAGACAGGCCGACGGCCGCCTAAGACTTCGGGCGGTGACACCGTTGGCCCGCTCTCGGCTGTCCACGGCGACGCACGGCGGCTGCCAGTCGCCGACGACGCGGTTGATGCGGCACTGGTCGTCGACGCCTTCCATCATATGCCCAATCAATCGAAGGTGATCGACGAGGCATACCGCGTGATTCGCCCTGACGGGGTCTTCGTGATTCGTGAGTTCGATCCAAGCCATCCGCTCGGCTGGCTGCTCGCACGTGCCGAACACGCAATCGGCATGGATTCGACGTTTCACAAGCCGGCCGCACTGGCTGAACTCCTTGCTTCGGCGGGCTTCGACGTCTCGATTCTTGAGAGTGGTTTCGAATATACGCTCGTCGGGACGAACCACTGAAGATTTTACCTATCAGTCGAACAGTTGGATATGCTCGCACTACCGGCCGCGCTCAATGGGCGCGTCGATTCGGCTGCGTTACCGCTTGCAGTCGGTGATTTACTGGCGATCCTTGGGGTACTGACTTATGGAATGATACAACACAGCACATTTAGTCCCGAGCGTGCACTCAGCGTCTATGCGCCGTTTCTCATCGGCTGGATCGTCGCCGCGACGCTGATCGGTGCGTATGCCGCCGGTGCAGCCGAATCCGCAAAGGCTGCGGTTCCACTCGGGATCCGGTCGTGGGTGCTCGCGGCGCTCATCGGTTTCGGGCTGCGATGGACGCCCGTCTTCGACGGTGGCCTCGACGCCATTTTCGTCGGTATCACGCTCGTGTTGACAGGTGTGTTGCTGGGTGGCTTCCGCTGGCTCTTTTTCAAGCTCACCGGCTGAGACGGCTGGTGTGTTGTCGCTGCTGTGCTGGCTTCTTTACTGTGACCGCGTCGAGAACACACGAACGCGCTGTGAGATCGATTCCGTCGACGACAGTCGTCGTCGCGAACTGTTTTGTGAGCGCGTGGGCAGTAATTGCTGGCCGTGTGGAGGTCATTGAGTAGTGGGATGATGGAGTGAGCAGTCACCGAGACAGCTGCGCTGCAATCTGACTGCTGGTTGGAGGTTACCTGACGGTCTGTCTTGTTTGACAACACGTCATGAAATAGCCACTTCGGATCAATAACACGCTGAAAGACAGAATATATGCGCAGACTTTCTATCACCGTAACTGCGCAACTCGGTAACAGGATACCACTCGCTATTTTGGTCGCTCAAACCGCTGTAAACACTCGATAGAGCTGTTCTAAAGCTCATATCTTCTCATAACTTATAGAAAAGCTACCCCGATTCACCTCGAAAGCAGTCAGTCATCTACCGCAAAGAATTATATACCGTGCATCCATAGTATAGGTCGTATTATGACCCGTTACTACGACTATGTGCTTGGCCTCATTCCGCTCGTGATGCTCGGACTAACTGCAGTTCTTTTCATCGCTGGCATTCAGCTGACACTGGCCGTGCCGGTCGGAGCCGGGGCAGCGGTACTCATCATCGGACACGCGCTCTTTGTTAGAGTCCCCGGCCAGTCGGAACCAACACTGAATGCGACCCCCAATCCACAGCAGTTCAACGCTGACTAAGTGTCCCACATTGCTTCGGCCCACCCTGATCTCTCTCACCGACCGCGATTCTCCCTGCTATTTTTTCTCACTGGCTTCCCAATTATGCGCAGACGATGACCGAAACCCTGTTTCTCAGTAGTGCCGACATCGCTGGACTTGCAGCCCCAGCCGACTATGTTGCAGCCGTCGCCGACGGCTACCGACAGCGCGGTGAGCGAGCCCCGGCCGAACCACGGACGGCGTTTTTCAACGACGATCCACCGGGCATGCTGACCAGCTATGGAGCGATTCTTCCCGAGTCGGGCGTGATGGGTGGCTACATGTATTCAGCCGGCTTCGGCGACCGCGACGCGTGGTTCATGACACCGCTATTCGATGCCGACAGCGGTGCCCCGCTTGCGTTGCTCGACGGGGCGAGCATGAACCCATTCAAAACCGGTGCTGCTGGAGCCGTCGCCGTCGATGTCCTTGCCCGCAGCGACGCTACAACGGTTGGCATCATCGGCTCGGGAGCCCAAGCTCGCGGGCAGCTCCGGGCTACTGCAACCGTTCGCGACCTCGATTCAGTCACTGTCTATTCGCCGACCAAAGCCAACCGCACCGCATTTGCCGAGGAGCTAACCGAGACACTTGATTTGCCGGTCACAGCGGTCGGATCGAGTGCCGACGCCGTCGCCGGAAGTGACATTGTGATCACCGCCACAACCGCAAGTGAACCCGTCTTCGACGGTGAGCTGTTGGATCCCGGAACACACGTGACCGCAATGGGGCAGTATACTCCGAACAAGCGCGAACTCGATACCGAAACCATTGCTCGCAGTATCTACGTCCCCGACCTTCGAGACCGAGTCATGCAGGATGCCGGTTCGTTTATTCATGCAGTTGAGACCGGCGTTGTCGACGAATCGCACATTCATGCCGAGCTCGGCAAGGTCGTCGCCGGCAAGACGGTGGGCCGCGAGAACGAGACCAGCATCACGGTTTTCGACAGCGGTGGAACCGGTATCGAAACAGTTGCTGCAGCCGCGATGCTCTATGAACGAGCACGCGAGCGGGGACTCGGCTCGACGATCGATTTCGCACCGGCTAGCGAGGCGCTAACGGGGACGTAAGTCGGCTGTTATCGGACGCGTTCACCGCGCCAGACCAGCGGAAAGGCGGCGAACGCGAGCCACGTTGCGCCGATTGGCAACACCGCGGCAACCGCAAGCGTCCCGAAGAGCTGCCAGCCGAAGGCTCCTAGCCACGCCGCTCCGTAGATTGTCAGCGAATAATAGATACTGCGAAGCGGGACTGAGCTGAAATCTCCGAGTCGTGGATAGTCTCGTGCAGGCAGATAGCCCCCACGGAACATCGCGAGCCAGAGCGTCCCGAAAATGATTGTTGTCAGCCCGGCAATCGAGCTTGCATCGAGATCATAGACGGGCCAGTAGAGCAGCACGAGGAGTGCAGGACTCCCAAGAACCGACAGCTCAACACCACTGTAGAAAATGAATTCGAGCCACCGCTCAAGTCGCTGTGTCAGTGATCGGTTCGTCGAGGTAGCATTGCTCACGGCAGAGCAGTCGAACGCGGACCGCTAAATCGTTCCGACTGCACCGCGACGCCACCATATGAATTGGAAAAGAAATTGTAGCAAGAGTTATTAAATTTTATTTCTAACTTAGTATTCATGGATCAGTTAGTAGCGACGGTTGGCCGGCTGTCACCAAGCACAGCTGACCGATTCGGGTTTGCGAGTAACGCCCTAATTTTGGGAACCTTTTTTAGTGTTTCGGTCGCGGCTGTCTTTGCAGGGTCGGTTGCAACACAGCTACTGATCGGAAGTCTACTGACAGTCGGTACTGGCGGTCTCCTCTACTGGGGACTGTTACGGCTCGCAGACTGGGTTTTGAGAGCCGGCCAGGGAAGCCCGACACCGACACAGCGGGAGCTCACACCAGGAGCAGCGAACCCACAAAACGGAGTCAGACACGCTGTGGACGGGGGTCGACGAACGGAGCGTGCCGACTCGCATCGGCGCGAATAACGAAAAACCGGCGTGTCGTTCTGACAGCGTTCTACTGCAGCCGATACCGGAGCAACGCCGCAATTCCACCGAGATTTTTGAGCTGGGTGCCGGGCTGGAATTCCGCCGAAAAGACCGTGATCTCGCCGCCTTTCTGCTCGACCGACTCGATGACGTCGTTAACATCAATCTGCCAGTCACCTTCGCCCTGTCGCTCGTCACGAAGCCGTTGGTCGAGCACAAGAAGCTCCTCTACAGCACCGAACTCGGCGGCCTCGTTGACCTGCTCGATTCCGTAGGCCGCCTTCGCGCCGTCAGCGATTCGGCGCATGAGTTCGTCGATTGTCTCGGCTTCGCGCGCGATCCGGGTTTCGTCTTGGACTTCCTCGACTGCCCCGCGTTTGAGAACTTCGTGGACGCCGCGGCCGCCGGCGCTTGAGGTATCGACGACTGTGATCAGGTCCTCGAGGTCACGGTGGTTTTCGGCCAGATAGTCGTGGGCGTCCTGTTTCGTAAAGCCCGGACCAGCCAAAATGATCGCGTCCGTATCGAGATGGCCGAGCGCACTGCCGAGTTCGGTGAAGAGCTCCTCGCGTGGACGCGAGAACTCGCCTTTGCCGGTTGGTTTGGTAAACGAGGCGTATTCGTCGACGCCGTACTCTTTGACCAAGTGGATGTAGGCCTCGCCCTCCTCGATGGTGGCGATAGCGACATCCGGGTTGTCAGCGGCGGCTTCTGCCTCTTTGATCCGCTCGATTTGATCGGCTTTGAAGTGTTTCTCGATAGTGAGCTCTTCATGCGTTTCGACGTTGAGCGTGTGGTGGTGACCGAGTTGGTCTTCTCGCGAACAGCTGGTGATAACGCCGCCAACGCGGAGTCGGTTGGCGAACCGGGCGAACTCGACGGTTTCGACCGCAATGGTAACCGAGAGATGTTCGCGCTGGCCACCGGTATCACGCATCTGGTCGTCATCGCGTTGAATCCGACGAGTAGTATCACCTGAGACCAGATCACCCGGTTCGAGCACATAAGAAAGATGCCAGAGGTCGTCGACGGTTTCGGGGACGAGCGTCATCCGCTCTCGGCCCTCCTCGCCACGACCGCGGCTCGCAATTCGCATACTGACCCGTTGGGCGGGCGGCTAACAACCCTTGTGTTCTGGAGTTTGCGATTTCAGTCGGACTCTACAACCGGCGTGACAGTCGTTTGGCCGAATCCCGAGTCCAACAGCACCCCGTGGGCGCTTTCGCGCTCTTTCGCACCGGTGGAGACCTCCACGAAGACCGCGTTGTCTCGGGCCGCCCCGATTGTATGACCGCCACAGTAGCTCAGTCCCGACCGGATACCCTGCAGAAACGCCTCAGTGTAAGCTGCAAGTGGCCCCTTGTACGGCGTGAGTGCGTCAACACCTTCACCGGCTTCGACGGCGATCTCTTTGTCCTCGCGATCGTCATTCGCACTGACTGAGGCCATTCCGCGAGAGCGTTTGAACCGCTCACCGTTTCGGGAGACGACCCGACCCGGGGCCTCGTCGGTCCCGGCGAAAAACCCACCCATCATAACGGTATCCGCACCGGCCATGAGTGCCTTTGCGGCGTCCCCGGAGTTCGTAATCCCACCGTCGGCCATGACCGTAATGCCGAGTTCGTGCGCGCGGTCGGCACACTCGTCGACGGCGGTGAGCTGTGGATAGCCCGCCCCGGCAACCTCGCGTGTCGTACAGTGCGAGCCGGGGCCGACACCGACTTTAATACAGTCCGCACCAGCAGCGTACAGGTCCTCGACAGCTTCAGGGGTGACGACGTTGCCAGCGACAATCTCGGGATCGTACTCTTCGCGGATTTCAGCAACGGCATCGAGTGCCCGTTCCATATGGCCGTGAGCAACATCGAGAACGATCGCATCGCCTCCGGCATCGAGAATTGCCTCGGTGCGTTTGAGGTAGTCCTCGTCGATGCCGACGGCGGCGGCAACGAGACAGCCGGCTCTCGACACCTTCCGAACCTGTTCGGCCTGTTCGGCAATCGAGAGGAACCGATGGATAACACCGAGACCACCCAGTTCGGCCAACGCCGTTGCGGTATCGACTTCGGTGACAGTATCCATCGCTGCACTGACAATGGGGATATCGAGTCCCACTGTCGGCGTCAGCTGTGTCGTAAGGTCCACGTCGCTTCGGCTATCGACTGCCGAGCGCTGTGGAACCAGCAATGCATCTCCGTACGAGAGTCCGCTGCGGATCTCCATTTGTAACCTTGACAAAGAACGTGGGTGTTGTTATTATCACTATCCCTTCCGGTGCTCACTGCCTGAGTACAAATAGTTTAATGGCTGGCTTGTCTCTGTTCAAGGAACACACGTCACGTCGTTCGGATCTTCATTTGTAACCACCTCGTGCTTCGTGACGTGTGGGATCTATCTTAGAGAGCGGCTGTGCCGTCCGTCTGACCCGACGTTTTCACGGTCCTGAACAGATTAGAGGTCGAGCCCGCGAATGGAGACGCCGGCACCGGCCTCGTGGTCTTCACTGTTTTCAACACGGCCGATGATCCGACCACCAGTTGCGTCTGCCAGTGCCGTGGCGGCGTCTTCGTCGCCAACGGCGGCGACAAAGCCGGTCCCCATGTTGAACGTCGTGTGCATTTCCTGTTCTGAGACGTTGCCTTCCTGCTGAATAAAATCAAAAACGGGCTGGGCGTCAAACGGGTTGTCGACAACGTACCGGTTCGCACCGAGCCGTTCGAGGTTCGTCCAGCCGCCGCCGGTGATATGGGCCGCCCCGCGAGCGCCGTATTCCCGGAGTGGGTCGAGCAAGAAGGTGTAGATTCGGGTTGGCTCAAGCAGTGCCTCACCGATGGTTTCGTAGCCCTCGTAGGGGAACTCGTCAGTGTAGACGTAGCGTTGGGTTGCGGCCGTCCGCGCGAGCGTGAGGCCGTTGGAGTGAATGCCAGAGGACGCCCAGCCAACGAGGGTATCGCCCGGAGTCGCCTCGCCGTCGAACAGCGCATCTTTTGCGGCTAATCCGGCGCAGGCACCCGCCAGATCGAGTCCCGAAACGACCTCGGGCATGACAGCGGTTTCACCGCCGATTAGCTCGATATCCGACTCCTCAGCCCCGGCGGCCAAGCCTTCGCCAACCTGTTCGGCAAAGGTTTCATCAGGTTTATCGATGGCGAGATAATCAACGAAGGCGACAGGCCGGACGCCCGCGGCGACCAGATCGTTGACATTCATTGCGATACAGTCGATGCCGACCGTCGAATAGTCGCCAAGCGCCTCCGCGACGAGCAGTTTGGTGCCGACGCCGTCGGTCGCCAGCGCAAGATAGCGGTCCCCGATGTCGAGCAGCCCCGCATAGTCGCCGTCGCTTTCGCCGACCGCGCCGATGAGCGCGGCAGTGGCTGCCTCGCTGGCTTCGATATCAACCCCGGAATCCGCATAGGTGAGTTCTACGTCGTCAGCAGCGGGTGTCGGACCCTCATCAGTCATGTCTCAAGGGGGGCGGAGCGAACACAAAAACACGGTGATTCGCCTGTTGGCGACACTGATAGCTCAGATTTGGAAGCTGAGTCCAAGCAGCAGGACTGAGGCGATTGTCAGAACCACGCTGAGGGCGAACGTTCCGACCCATACGAGTTTGCTCCAGCCGATGACCGTCTTGCCGTCGAGTGGGCCGTAGGGAATCAGGTTAAACGCGGCCAAAAAGAGATTGATGATAATCCCGAACCGGCCGAGCACCTCGACAATCCCGATTCCAAGCCCAACGCCAGCGACATAAACGGGGACGAAGATCGCCGCGAGAAGCAGATTCACCACGGGGCCAGCGATAGCGATGTGGCCGTGTTCCGTGTCGGTCAGATAGCCACGGTGATGAACCGCACCCGGTGCTGCGAAGATGAATCCAAGGAGTGCGGTCATGATCGCCAAAAACAACATATTGTAGTCGGCGCGGAATTCGGCGATCTGACCGTATCTGACCGCAACAACCTTGTGGGCGACCTCGTGTAAGAGAAAGGCCACGCCGGCGGTCAGCAGACTCACGACAAGCAGTACCACCAGTTGCGGCCCCACAAGCGCCTCCAGGCTCCGGCCACCGCCGCCGAAGAAGATGGCAAATGCGAGGCTGAGTGCGACCCATGCGATCAGCAGATCGCGGACCTCTTTATCACTAAATTTGTAGCCGCCAACGTCGTATGCGGGACTCATTGTGTGCTCCAAGTCATCGAAGTATCTCTGTTACAGTTCATGTGATCGTCCGCCAAATCAGCTCTGCACTGTTGCGTGCACCTTCGATCATCAGCCGTGAAATCCCGTCGACGCCGCCGAGTTCCGCACCCAACAGTGGCAGAACGTAGCTCACAAACAGGATGCTGGCGATGATGCTGCCGATGTTCGTCAAGGCAACAACCATGATCAGTTTGAACAGCGGCACTTCGAACATCTCCGAGACGATTTCGCCGACCGGTTTCGTCTCGTCCGAGAGCAGTCCATTCAGCGTCGAAATATCGCCAACGTTGACCGTCAGATGCCGGAGTTCGACGTAGCCAGCGAACCAGCCCGGCGCAAGCGCGGGATTGATCGAGGTCATCCAGGCGACTGCACCGCCAACACCTGCTGAGGACCATCGTGCACCCGCAAGCTTGGCGAAGCCAGCCGCAAAGATTGCGTTAATCAGGAACCACGCACCGAACAGTCGGAGCAGGAAGCCGTCTTGGACGCCAGCCATCGCCAGGAGGATGAAGAACGTGATAAAGGCGACCGAGAGCACGACCCCGATGATCTTGCCCCACGGCAGCCGGCTGCCCTTTTCTTCGCCGACGAGTGAGTCCATCGGTGGCAACGTCGAGGGATCGGCGAGATAGCGTTCGATTCCCTCACGGTGGCCCGCACCGACGACAGCCATCACGTTGTAGCCAGCCTGTCGGAGACCGACCAACTGGTGGGCGATATAGGCATCTCGCTCGTCAATGAGCGCTTCAGCACCGCCGGGGCTGAACTGCCGGAACTCCTCCATCATGACGGTGACGACATCCGCATCAGTGAGATCGTCAATATCCATCTCGTCGATGCCACCCTCCGGTGGTTCGGTGGTCCCGACAAGGCCGATAATGGCTGCTGCGATGAGGCCAAAGAGGAGCCCCCCAGCAAGCCCGAGGGCGAGACTGCCGATAATGGTGATCGTAAAGTCACCGAGGAACGAGCCGATAAGGCCGTCGGCAACCCCGAAGAGCCCACCACCGATCACGCCAATGGTCATCCCGCTGGCGATGGCGGCCGCGAGCCGCTGGTCCCCCGAGAGTGCGACTCTGGCGGCTTGGTCGACGACGAGTGCCGTTGTGAGCCCGAGAATCGCGGCACTGGCCGCCCGGAGATAGACGATATCAGTGATGCCGAACGCACCGCCGAAAATAGCGAGTGCGGGGCCGGCCATGAGGCCAACAATCAGGCCAACCATGATCCCAACGACCCGGCTGTCGGTGATGCCGAAGGCGAGCCCACCGACCATCCGCAACTTTTCGGTAATCGTCATTCGCGCCCAAAAGCGCTGAATCGTCTGTTGGATGTCGCGGTCGACCAGTGCAACGTCGATCCCGTGTGCTTCGGCCGTGT
>LKMJ01001925.1_pt1 | contig 18729 bp, 18 predicted proteins | sample 643391 | NCBI WGS metagenome assembly LKMJ01 (sample SAMN04112250, study PRJNA286221) | soda lake metagenome | biome: soda lake; feature: Kulunda Steppe; material: water; isolation source: sample PL-Br10 brine of Picturesque Lake | place: Russia: Kulunda steppe | collected 2010-07 | reverse complement strand
TGTGTGTGTGCACGCGTGTGTGTACGTTTGTAAGTAAACCTTGTAAGTACGCCCCCCTTGTATTATTTTGGTCGTCGCAATTGTTCTCACCAGACCCCGCAAAAATAATCAATGCACGTATTAATGTTCTTTAGCGAAATTATTTTGGGTGTGATGGACTGGAATGAACCACACCTCGTTTCAGGTTGAAGAGCACTCAAAGGGCTCCCTTAACAAGTTCTTCATTGTGCCGCCGTTACAGATGCAGCATGATGGTGGGTATGGGGAGGCCAGGAGGTCGATACAACCTTTCCCCTGTTTATGTCCACTTACTCCTTAGGCATACATTCACGATAGCCTGAGAACAGGCCATTGTGTTGTCTTTGCTGTAGCTTTGTGAGGAGTTGCTCATTTTTAACCCCGTGTAGCTATTCAGAGCTCCTGCAAATGGTTGGCACATAACCCTTCCTAGCCCTTTTTCTGCACAGGACACACCCAACAGCAGAGAGAGCCTCTGGAAGATGCAGCATGCACAGTACAGCGAAATAGGGAGGTCTGTGAGGAAGGAGGAACCAGTATTTCCCGCGAGAAGGGGAATTCTGTAGCCGAAGAAGAGCTCAGGTCTGCACCCTCAGCCAGCCAGCCAGCCAGCCAGCCGGACACCTCAGAGTCCTCCAAACGACCCAGTCATGACAAGGCATTCAGTCATTTCAGCGGCACTCCTGCCTCCGGTTTAAGTACACCTGCAAAAGGGGTGCAAGGCAGGGACCACCTATTTGGAGGGTCATTGCCCGTGGCACAAGTGGTGGAGTCTACCCCTTCAAGCAGTGTGACGTACAGCGAGGAGCGCGCAAACAATGGCAGCACCTCTCGTCATCCAGGGTGGAACTGCTTGAACCTAGGTACTTCATCAGTTCCGGTAAGCATGCTGTCTATGGTCTGGTTTGGGTTTACCCCCTCACTCACTGGATGTCACAGACATTGCCTTATCAGGGGGGCTGTGGTGAGAGCATTTGTGTCCAGTCTCACCGCTTGCAAACACCATCTGATTGGCCTTTCTTTGCCTTGGCAGACCTGTCACCTGCGTCAAGCCTGCAGAAAACACCTCCACACACGAGTCATGTCACACAAGCCATGTGCCACTGCGTCCTATAGGCATCCAGCTCCATACCTGAAGCCCCTGAAGAAGAGCCACATGACATCCAGCAAGCCTCCAAACCAAATAAAGGCACCTCCTTCATCAAGCATGTCAATGCGTTGGCGCGAAAGAGCGCTGTGTACCAGGTATCCACCTTGATGCATATTAACATGGCCTCTGAAGTCTAAAACCCTTGGCACTCAAAAGGTGGTCTTGGAGCGTTTAAAGCCTCTGGTGCTGCCCTGTGAGCTTTGAAGAGGAGTATGGATGTTTGACAAGTATGGCTTGGTGCTCTGGCTGCATATGACAAGTCCTTGCTTGAAGACTGTGCTCTAGCAAGGTGAAGTCGCTTAAATACACTTTCCCTTGTCAAATCTTTACTTTGAGCCAAATCTTGACCCCAAGACATTTCAATGACGTTGGAACTTGCAAACGCTTCCCGGCGTGGGTTAATGTACCTGGGCACGAAATGTCCTTGCAACAAGCGCAGCTTGAATCCTTGCCGCATCGCAGCTTCTCCATTTCTTCTCTCATATTAATTTGATTCCTACATTGCTCCACACTGCACTGCAGAGAAGGAAGGCCTGCACCAATGCATGCCTGCTGATAGGCCCCATCTTTTTTCCTCTCCTCATGCTCGCCTTGCAAGAGGCTACCAATGCCCTCTTCCTTGGTCGAGATGAATTTCAGGTATGCATTTGTACATGTGCCATACAGGAGTCAACTGATCTGCAATTGCCTGAGTGATAAGATTAAGGAAAACCATAAACCAGGCACGCATGCATCCATGCATGGCCCTGTCCACTGATGTGCGGATGGTTGTGCATGTGATTGTACAGACTTACCATTTTATCTTTTTGCTCACCACTTTGCATGGACTTTGTATGCTCGCTCACTGTGCTAAAATTTTCAAACTCTTCTGAATTTGTTTTGTGCAGTGCGGATGCCAGTGTGTAAAATGCTGCAGGGCGGTGACGCTTGATGATGGCACAAGAAGGAAGGAGTGTAATGAGGTGAGATCCATGTCCAAATTAGTTGCTAAGAAGCAATTCTGAGGACCTCTCTTTAAGGAGCGGGCACAGGTCCAAGCTGAGGGCATGCATAAAAAATATCCTTTTGCAAAAGTGATTTAATAACACATCAGGCATACCATGACATCAGCCTCCTGTTCAGCTCTTGACATGCACAGGCAGCAACCATCACCCAGAATGGCTTCATTATTAGACCCAATGGTGTTGAGACTCACAAAGAGCTCCAAGGATGAGTCTTCTCTCCACCACTCGTTCTGCCTTGTCCTGATTGACGCAGATTGACTGCAGATTGATTGCCTTGTCCTGATTGACGCAGATGCTGCCTCGTCCTGATTGATGCAGATTGACTTTGGGACATGCGAGGATGATGGTAATGGGAAGTGCGAAGAGTTTGATGAAAGCCGATGCGGCATTCGGTACTCCTCTCCTGTCCAGGTACAGCCTGCATTGGTTTGAGATAAAAACTGGTCATGCTTTTGTGGAGTCTGTGCATCACAGGGTGCATCACAGGGTGCATCACAGGGTAGAGCTATTGTTCCTATCTTGCATCCTGAAGCCTGAGAGTAGATGTCAATTTGAAGCATAGACTCCCCGGTCGAGGAAGACCAGCAAGCATGCTTGATTTGAACTGCTGCACAGTGGCGGATACTCCTTGCCATTGTAAATGCAGGCAATTTGGTGCCCCATCAAGCGGCCAAGCACATGGCCGCCTGTCATGGATGTGAGTGCCTGCAACAGCTGAAGTGCTTGAAATGCTTGTCAAAGATCACCCTGAGTTGAAGTGCCTTTTGGGCCATTCTAGATCAAATAAGGTGCACTGAATGCATGAAGACAGCTTTGGAATGTTGCACAACAGCTGCTTCGAAGAAGCAGGGTTTCGGGCAACCTCAGGAAAGCAAGAAGTGTGTCAGGAGGGCTGCATGCCGGCCAGTCTCTTCCCGTTCTGCTGTGCGATTGCTTTTTCTGCTTTGCATGTGCCAAATGCTCCCTCCTCTCCTGGAACCGCAGATGCCAAGGGGCCGCTACTTTGCACCCCCCTATGGTCCCTACGAGGCCCTGCCCATGCTGTACACCTCCGACAGCGAAGTCCTGCCCATCGACTCTGACCAGCTCTCCCTAGTATCATCGGGCCAGGCCCAGGGCCCAGGGCGGCGGCTGCTCAGATCAGACTCAAATGCAGCCCTGGGAAAAACGCCTGGTCCTGACACCTGGCCCAGATTTGAGGCAGGTGCTGCAGCAGCGCAGGCGGGGCGCTCCCTGCTTGTGGACAGTTTTGTGCTGAGCAGCAACACCTCCGGCTTAAAGGACAACTCACTGCTGAGGACTGAGGCGAAGGGTGGGAACAGGACCGGCTGGATGAGCTCGCGTTTCCAGTTCAGGGATGATTGGCCTTGGGAGGTGAGGTGGCAAAGGCAGTGAGATCGATGTCCTTCCAGTAGTGCTTGCTCGCGAAGTGGTGTAGCCCATGAGGAACAATGTTTTATGTTTGTCAGGGAAAACTTGACTTTGCAGACTCGTGAAAGGATGCCATAGATCAAATTGCTTCCTGTCGTTATACTTCCTGGGCGCACTGAAGTTGACAGCTTTGCAAATCAAATTTGACCACTTGGCAAGCGCAAGTCCTGTGAATGGTTCAGTTACGGGCATCTTAAAGTGAAGGGCTTAAAATTTTCAGAGAATTGCCAGCTACTGACTGCGTGCTGAATGCGCACTGTTTCAAGGCATCGCCTTATGCTCTTCTCACTGGCTGGGACTTGCCTTCAACAATGAGCCCTCACACAGGCCTCACTCTCATGCATGCAGAAGGGCATGCCATCACGCTTTGAGTTGTAGGTGCCTTGGCATTCAAAATCACTGCCAGGACACACACACCCTCAGCTGCTCTGAATTTGTGAGCAGGCTGGTTGACCCTTGCTTTCCTGCTCACCAGGCCAATTACGTTTTTAGGGTTGATACTTACGAGCATGTGCTTTGCTGCTTTTGAACCGCCCTGCCAGGTTGAGACTGGCAACAACGGTAGTGCTGTTGACGTCCCGCAGCTGGTTGCAAATTCCATGATGAATATGCCACGTTCTGCCCCTTCCCTCAGCAATGCCAACCAAGTGCTCAACTTCTTACAAAACTTTATTGAGGAGCAGGAGGACGGAGGAGTGGTGAGACGCAGCAGGCTTTTGATGCTCTTGGCATTTTGCGCGTGAGGGCGTGAGGGCACCAATTGTTGAGGATCTGGGCTGGCCTTGTTCTGTTGCATGAGGTAATTATTACAGCCACTGCTGGCACTGCAGTATTCAGTGTTAAGGCACACACGTAGCCGTGCAAGGCTGGGCAGTCGATGGGTGTGTCTGAACATTTAATGGGATGCAGTCGTGGCCGGGCTGGCATCTCATCCTTATCTCCCGTGCATATGGCAACAAGGCGCCAGTGCATGCCCCCCTGTGCATGCCTGTGGTAACCATGGGGCAGCTCATGCCAGCTGTGCAAGCCTCTGGCAGAGTGACTTGAGGTGTGGCAAGCTGTGCGCCTGCCGCGTCCAAAGGTTCGCATTGTCCTCCTTGCCAGTCAAGGCGCCCTGCTTGTTCCTCATGTTGCTGCTGGGGGTGATGCACGCAGCTGGAACATGCCTTGCTCGCTTGCACCCAACTGGGTGCTCGCCAGCTTTCCCAGAGCTATATGCGTCTGCATATAGCTGTGTGCCTGCAGCATGCGCCCTGTGGTGTATGCGTCCACTACATGCAATTTCATGACTGTAACCCTCATGTGAACAGACAGCCCCATCCAATCTTTGGTGTGTGTGTTGTACAATGCATGCAGACCATCAACGCCCACCTGCTAGCCCAAGCGGGATTCAAATTTGCTAGTGCTCACTCCAGACCCATGCAGTACTACCTGGACACAAGCTTTGTGAACGAGTGAGTGCACAGTTGGTCGCTGGAATTTGTGGACTAGCGCAGTCCTATGTAGCATATTGATACAACAATTGCACATGCGTGCGCAATCGTGGCTGTGTATTTGGCTCTGGCACCTGCAGTCATAGGTACATGTATGGCTGTCCAGGGAATGCAGCTTACACACCGGCCTGTGTGCATGCTGCAAGTGTATTGACTGGCTAGCTCCGGCCGATCAACAAGCAGCAGACAAGGGCAAGTGCGCTGCACCTTGTTAGCCTCTGCTTTGAAGTTTTCATGCGCCTACCATGGTCAACAGAGCCTCTTTGGCCACAGTTTTTGAGAGGCTTGTGGGCGCAAGCAGTGCAAATACTGTTGTGTGCTGTTGATGTAGGTGCTGAGCTCTGCTTTTTTTTTCAGGTGTGCAAAATTTGAAACATAATGACCATCCTTGTACTCCTAATTTTTGGAAATTTGGTTCGCAGGGGCTCCGATACAGAGCTGGATGTTGTTATGGTGCTCATGCCCAACAAGACTTGTGCACAGCGCAACATGAGCTATGACATGTGAGTAATGGTCCCTTTCCAGTGCACATACTTGCAGCAATGCATCCTTATTTGCAACCTTGTTTTGCTTACCAGCTTTACTTGGTCAGAAGTGGCAGACTCCCATACTTAGTTCCTGTCAAGATGCTGTAGACCATGGCTTGCGGTGGAATTTGTGCAGATCTCCACACTGCCTGCTGGGCTATGATAACCTTTGAAATAGGATTTTGGGCCCTCACAACATGACCAAGCCAAGGGAAACTAGTGGTGTTGAGACCCATGGCAGAATAAAAGTGGAGTGGGAATAGAGAATACCGGTACATTCTCATGCAATGAATCATTGTGATGAAATTAGCTCATGGAAACAATTCACTTCACCTTTCCTCTTCGTCAAATGGGCAAAGACACTGTGTGACTCTCATTAGAATTTCCTGCATATGAATTGCCTGCAGCTTTCAAGTGGAATCTGAGAATACGACGGATCCTGAAACAGGGGAGCCCTCCAGATTCTGGGTTACTCGCGTCTATGACCCTGTCACCTTCTTTGTCAAATTTTTCGCGTACGAAATTGATGGCTTAGAAGGCAAGTATAACTTTTTTGGGTTTCACGACTTCGGGCTACTGTGAAAGCTATGCTTGCTTGCAAGAGAGGAGCCTGGGTCCCTGGCAGCAAGTGGCAGGCTGAGAATCACAGATTGCTTGTGACCAGTGCAATTGATGCTACAGTCGTGGCAAGAGATGGAGAGGAGGGAGTGTGTGTGTGTGCGTGAGCTGTGCACCTGCATGGCCGTATGCTTTTACCCAGATAGTATGCATGCTGCATGCATGCAAGGTACCTTCCTGGGCTGCCAGCTTCTTCGAACTCCTTACAGGCATAAGCATGGCAAGTGTTGTTGAGTGGGAAGGGCAACATGTGTAGAGGGACAAACAGGACAGCCACAGCTCGGCAAAGTCTGCACCCTGGCAATGAATCAGGCGCAACACCCTGACTATTGCAGAGTTCCTGAGAAACCAGGGCTTCCGCTCTGAAGAGCTGCTGAACAACTCCCTTGTTGAGCGCGTCATGGTGGCCTGCGTGGACGCGCCCACCAAGCGGCTGGATAGCCAAGCGGCTCTCGACGACACTCTGTTTTGTGGGTGGTACGAGGTGAGATTCTAAGTATTGTCTTGGAGATAGGCAGTGCCGGGCGTGAGAGGCATTTGAAATGGCTGTTCTATGGTTCGGTCGAATTGAGACATGCCAGCTGTCCTGAACCACAGGCTCACGGACTTTTGTACGCAAGTGTTACGTATGTGACACCTGCACAAACTTGACACCTGTTGCTAACATGAAACCTCAACATGACGCATAGGGCATGATCATGCAGATTATTGAGGTCACATGAGCAAGCACATTGTTGGCGGGTAGTAATCCATTGTATGGATAAGGGAGACAGATTGCTTTGGCATGCTGCGGCCCAACTAGATGGCACTCATGATTGGTCTTGCGCATGCTTGTCTGGCCTTAGTATGCACATTAGGAATGCATAGCAATTGTGTTTGGTGTGGTGCGTTCTTCCATCGCATTCTGGAAACATTGGCGCCATGATTCAAAGTTCTTGATAGCATTTGAAATGTACTGGAATACTAGTGATGTTGATGGTCACCCATCCTGTCGTTTTCAGCCTTCTGCGCAAGTAAACAATCTGCATCCTGAGTTATGTTTTAGCAAAGGCTACATCAGGAACTTTTTTCAGTTAGCCTGCTCCGCGAACAATCAAGTTTTGATTGTGTATTTGACTGGTCGTGCAAAAGTATTTCCACTGGTTTATGTGAATGTGACTGGTATAAGAGCATCTACGCTGGTTTTTGTGTATGTGACTGGTCGTACAAGAGCATTTCCACTGGTTTTGGTGCTTGGCTTGAAAGCATGTGATTGCACGTCTGATGCATTTGCACATGCAGTTTTCTTGTGTGTACATACTGTGCATGCCTTAATCGATGACAGGGGAAGCCAGTTGGCAAAGCCGAGTGCTTCAAAAGATACAACCAGAGCAAGTATGCTCCAACCGAGTCATACTCAGCGGCCTTCAACTTCGCACCAGGCATCAGCATCAACAATTTTACCACTGTGGTCCAGTAAGTGAATGAGTGCTTTTGTATCAGCTTTCCCGTGCCTACAGACTCTTGCCCCGAACCTTTCATTGATTGCCTACTTGTAACCTCCCATGTACTTGACAACACAAGGCTGGCACCATTGTTTTGCTGAATGCTTGGCATCTCACCAAAGAGCAGGGCTAAAGCTTGCACACTCATTTGTCAATGGGCATGCAACCATGTAAAATTGTTAGGCATGCTCTTCAGGGATGCCTACATTCATACAGCCTTACTCCTGTATTTACTCAACACATTATAGATAGCAGCTTGTGAATGGCTGCATGTGGAGTGACTGTTGATGCGCATGCATGCTATGCAGGCACAACTGCTCATTACGACTGAGAAGCAGATCACCCATGAGTGGCTTTTGCCGGTACAACTCCCTTCTGAATCTGGCAGTCCAAGGCTGGGACACAGCACTCATTGGTGAGGCTGTGCTACCGCATCCAAAACAGCAACTCAGCTTCTTCTCCAGTCATGGTGTTGCTCATTTCAAAAATTAGCCTAAAGCGCCTGCTGGCGAAAATAGCTCCAGTACTTGCAGTTGCCCCGCCGAAGTATGCTATCGCACCCGCATTGTTTGTCACAAAAATGCTGGGATACAAGGCCAATGAATTGATAGGGATCTGACGAATGACACTCAGTTTTCAACTCTGTCCAATCTACTGTGTGCACATGCCCACCCATGAGCCTGTGCGTCAAGATGGGGTCCCACACGCTCTCCATGCCTCCGAACTCGTTCACGATCAAGGCTGCAGCCCTGTGCTATGGTCACCTAGTGCCTCATTGTACGGTTGCCGCATGGTCATGTGTGCCCACACGTGTTCGAGATTGCATTTTCTGTGTTTACATTGTTTCTATCAGTTGCAAAACACACCTGGAGCAAGGTGAATACCTGCCTGTCTATGTGTGCCACATTCGTGCACACAAAGCCTAACACAGCAGCACACAATGAACACGGGCTTACTTGAGCACGCACACAATGGACACACGGGCTTACTTGAGCACGCACACATGCGTGTGGATGAGCAGGTCCTCCGCGCAGCCCCACTTTTACCCTGCGGAATGGGAGTGATGCCACAGAGGCATTGGAAGACTTTTTTGAGAACGGGGAGGCGGAGCAGTTTGAGAACAACACAGACTTCCAAGAAACACGTGACTTTTTCTTAAACAACAACGCCACAGACTTCATCAACAATCAGACTGCCCAGGTGCTTATGACCAAGTGCATGATGCTCGATCCACAAGTTTGAACAGGCTGCCGGTTGCGAGTCAGTTGTATAGCAAACCTAGCACAATAAGAGACTCACTCTGTGCAGCTTGATTCTTGAGGGCCTCTTGCCATACTTTCATGCCTGCCATGTAGTAGGACAAGTTGTTTGGCATGTGCATAAGTTCTGTCATGAACTGCTTACAGATTTCAAGATGCTCAGAACATCTCACAAACTTGCCCAGCTTAGTCCTAAAATGATAATGGCCCTGTAATAGAATGTACTTGTGGATGTTAGAACATGCCTGTGCACCAGTTGTAGATCAAGCATGTTTCAATTTGCCAATTAATTTGTAGCATACATGTGCTCGATCTCCAGGATGCGGCGCGCAGATTTTTCACCAACGAAACCGTGCAAGACGCTATCATAAGCAGCCCAACTCTGAGGAATGCTTCACGTCCATTCCTGGAACTAGATGGGGATGGGCTGCGGTCACTCTTTCGAAGGTGCTCAACTAGGACAAGCAAATGCATGCTGCTTGGGCTTAGCGTATACAAGCGCAGTTTACTGTTTATCAACCTTGAACCTGAAGCCTATTGGCACTCTTCTGATGGTGGGCAATCAAATGTGATTGAGATACATGTGCTGCTCATGGTCGTTGTATTTTACTTCAGTGCCTTTAATTTGACATGTGTGCCGAAATTCGGAAGTGAGCATGTGCGCACATCATGATGCACTTGTATGAGAGAGTGTGCAGTGTTTCTAACTTGCTACAGCACAGCGTAGAGCACCCTCGCGTGCTCTCATACTATAGGGACAAGCGGTGAAGGCGTCCAGAAGACAAAAGGACCAACAGAGCATCCCCAAGTCTGTCTTGGCTCTATCACATGTCAAATACTCACCATCACATGCCAAATGCTCACTATCTATACCTGACCTTCCTCGTGTACCCATGACATGAGCCCAGGAAATGCATGTTCCTGCCTTATGCACCTCTTGCATGCACACAGGGGAAACGAGCTGCTGGGTCTCATGAGCTTTCCAAAGCTGGAGGACTCCCTCTCGTAAGCAATCTCACTGCACGGCTTGGGAAAGTGCTCTCTCTTAATGATAGGAAAGGCCTCTTGTCGAGCTTGAATGTTGCATGCTTGGTCACAAGATTGCAAGCACATGAAATGGCATGCAAGGTCACAAGCTTGCATGCCATTTCATGTGCTTGCAATCTTTGGTGTCACAAGCTTTCATGGCAATGCTGACCTAGGCAAATGTGCACCTGCGCCTGGCGAGGATGTTGGCCTTCATATTACTCATTCTAGTGTATGTGTTTGAAGCATGAGCAATAGCCGAATGTGACCAAAGCCACGAATACACAAGCGCGCGCACAAACGCAGACACAAGCAAACATTCATGTTTGAACAACTGCACTAAAAACACGCGTGCTTACTTGGCAGACTGTACCTTCCCAACTGGCGAGCGCTTCCTCAAGATTATTGTCACAATGCTGCCCCTTGCCCTATTTGCCCCTGTCCAGGCTCGACTTCTCATCCCTCATAGGCCCCCTTTTCTACACTTGGGTTGTGCAGCTGGCGATGCCATCCATGTAAGCAGAAATGCTGCTTCATTCTTGGTGTGCAGCATGCCTGTCCCACTGGCTTGCAGCATGCGATCCAACCTCTGACCACACAGCGAAGGAGTCCCCATATGTGTTCTCCAATCCTGTCCTTGCTGCTTGCATTGACCTGACTTGCGCCCTGGTACCACCTTGCCTAGCACTCTATGGCGCTCCATTTTTTGCCGCTAGCACAAATTCTTTGCGCAATCACCCACCATGCTTCAGTGACAGGACAAGCTCACAGTAAGGAGGAAGGAGCAATGCTGATAGCAGGCACGCATGAATCAAGTGAACATTACACTTGGATCCATTGCACGCGGATCAGACTGACAAAACTGGCTGCATGCACAAATGGCTGTGTAAGCAACCCATTCAATGACAAATAGTGGATTTGCAGCAGAAACGCTGTTGCAGGAAGCAGTGCCCTGGAAATAAGCCTCGCTCCATTCTGCACCAAATCTTGTGTGCCTGCACCTCCTAAACTCATGTGCGTGCAGGCTGCAGCAACTTGTGTACGAAAAAGAGAAGCGGCTGCGAGTTATCATGAAGATGCATGGCCTTCCAGACTCGGCGTACTGGCTGGTGTCGTATGTCTGGAACTACATGGTGCGCGCAGGTGGCTGAGTTGCATGTCACTAGGTGGCCTGCCCTGAGATTTAGTGCACACGCCGAGGCCGCCTCAGGCATTGACCACTGGCAGGGCCATCTTGGATCTCTGCTCTCTTCCTGCGACCTCTGCAACCCCCCTGGGCACGCTGTGTCGTGTATGGCCATGACTCGACATGACATGACATGACCTGACATGACATGACCTGACATGACCACGCAAGCGTGTGTGGTGGACCTCAAGGGCACAGGGCAAGCTTTGTCGTGTGTAACTGATGGATATAACCACGCAAGCGTGTGTGGTGGACCTCAAGTGCACCATAGCTTCTTGGTGTGACCTTAATCAAGTGGTTTGAAGCAAAGCAGCGTGCTTATTCTTGGTTTTGGGTCCTGTGGGTTTTGAGCAATCCCCAGCTGGCATGCTTCCTCTGCGATCCTATGTACCGCATTCCGCACCAGAGGGTGGGCACCTTTAAAAAAGACCTGATACTGTGCCTATGCACAGGTGTACGCTGCTGGCATCATTGTTTTTGTGATCATTGGCTCCGCTGTTGGCCTGGAGTACTTCATACGGAATAGCTACGGTGGGTTGGGCATGTGCTCACAAGAAGTGCTGAAGCCTTCTCTGTAGCGGTGCATTCACGGAGTGGGCCCACAGCGGCATTTTGAAATGCCAATGCTGACAGATCTGCATGTACACACAGCCCGCCAAGGAGGGCGCCGGGCAGTGCACATTGGATATCCAGGAAATATGGGTACTTGGGCACACTAGAGTTGCTGATATGTCCTGCTCCATCCCATTGTCCTGCCAGCTATTGTGATGGCCTGCTCAGTCAAAACGGCTGCCAGCTATTGATATGTCCTGCTCCATCCCATTGTCCTGCCAGCTATTGTGATGGCCTGCTCAGTCAAAGCGACTTGTGTAGGAGCAAAGGTCGCCAAGTGTAAGTACAGCAAGCTACTCAGAGCTCTGCAGAACCAGGCACAGGATGAAGGATTCTGATTTTGTAGAGAAGCCCAGGGCTGCCCAAGCTTCATCCATGGTGCACCATGCCTTATCATCCGCAGGTGTGCAAGCTGTCTTCTACATCTTATTTGGCCAAGTCCAAATGGCCTTCACCTTCTTCCTCAGCTCCTTGTTCTCCAATTCCAGAACTGCCGTTGTTGCAGGATATGTGTGAGTGGCGACCCGAGACTCCATGTTCATTTGTTTGCCAGACAGTTTGTTTATGATAAGAGCACACCACCCTTCCTGTATGCCTGACTTGATAACCAACTTAGACAAAGATGTCTGTGCCTGGGGACAAGTATAGGTAAGAGGGCATGTCCGCCGACTCACTGGTTGAGAGGCTGCCCAGAATGTATCTCTCTGCGGTGGGTGGCAAGCTTAAAGTCAGAAGGGGATATGTGCACCTGCTGAGAGGCCTGTGTGATCACAGCAGCCTTACATTAGGCCAGGCTGTCTAGTTCATTATTGTATCCTGCCGCACCCACATACCCTGCGTCTGCTTGCACTCACCCAAACCTCAAAATAAGTGCCTTATCAATTTAAAATTAGCGTGTCATTTTCCTTGGGGAAGCTCTAATAACGCTTTTGTGTTGCATTCTCTCATGTTTCACCCAACGCAAGTGTGTCAAACAGGAACTTCCCAACTTCCATTAGCTGAAACAAACGTTGCCATCCGGCTGTAGGACACTGAACATTTATGCTTGCACATTTGTGGTACGAGCTTGTTTGCATTTGCTTGTGTTTACGCAGTGTGCTCGCCTTTCCAAGCACATGCATGCTCTTTTGTGCGTCAGGCCTACCCAAATGTGCACCTCTTGTGCCCTCCTTGCTTAATCCATGCCCTCTTGCAGCTATGTGCTTGCCTCGGGCCTCCTGGGCTTCCTTCTGTTCCAACCGCTCATGGATGAGGACTTCTGGTGGCTGTGGCTAATCCAGCTCATCCCTGCCTTTTCTCTCTACAGGTAGGGCTTTGCTACAAGGCATCTGCAGTGCATCTCCATAGGACCTACATTGAAGCTGTGCAATATTTCATCAGGGCATCCGTCAAGGGACCCCAGAGTACTTCATTAAGACTGTGCAGGACCTTCAAAAAACACGCACAAGATCTTCACAGGATGCCCGCAGCGATCACCCTTAAGATGAACTTTTTCTGAAACTTGTGTCGGATGGCTGGTCCCCATCACTGCTGCGGCGCTCTCATCCGGCTCAGCTTTGCCTGTGCCCTTGAAAAAGTGGGCTGTGTGCACCTTGGGCAGAGGGGCTCAGGGCCACACCACACTGCAGTAGAGGCCATCTCGTGACCTGCCCACAGCACTGGGCCCGAGGCTGCAGCCAAGCTTTGGGCTCTGTTTTGCTCCACACAATCACGTGCTCATTGATGTTGTGCTGAGTACAGCAGCAACACGTGCCCAGCTGCAATCCATTGCACCTCCCTCCCCCGAGCTTTTGGCGCAGAGTAAGAGAAGCTTTGCCAGCATGGTTCCTGGCCTCCTGCTACTGCTGCTGCTGCTGCTGCTGCTGCTGCTGCTTATTCCTGGGGGGTGGTTTGATGCTTCTTCTGTTCATACAAAATCGAAAATAATGGTATTGTAAAATCATGCGAACTTGCTCTGGGTCTGGCCTGCAGGGGCTTGTTTGAATTTGGAGCGTATGCCTTCAGGGGCGCATACAGCAACACCTTTGGCATGCGCTTCTCTGACCTTGATGATGATAAGAACGGGATGGTCACTGTGTGGATCATCATGGCTGTGGAGTGGGCGGTGTTCATGGTGCTGGCTTGGTACACAGAGCAGGTGCGCGTGCATATGTGTGCGTGCACGAAGAGGGAAGAGGTGTTGGCAGCCCGGGGCCAGAGGCTGTTTGCATGAGCTTTCAGGATGCAAGGAGCAGGTGTGCGTCACTGTCTATGTATGGTCATGGCCAGGCATTGTGCCTGCTCATGGTGCTGTCTGAATGTGTGGTCATGGCCAGGGAATTCGCCTGCTCATGGTGCTGGCCAGGTCCAGATGGGGCGGAGTCATGTTTCCGGCCGTGGGGACAGGTGCATGAGCAGGCTTGCTCTGCATTGGCTTTTGCTGTGGTGGTTACACACATGTCTGCACCTTGGGTCGTGCACGCATCAAGCTCATGTGTGAGCACCCTGTGCTGTGCTCCCAAATTTATTTAATGCAAGGCTTTGTTCTTTGAAACTCAGCCAAGTTAATCAGAATGCCAAACATGCATTTAATTAGCAGAGTGTTGGAGCATAAGTGACACTGCTTGACCCTCAAGGCATGCATTCAGGCAAGTTGTATGGATTCAGCGTACGTAGATTTGTACACTGTAGCACCTGGCTTTTTGCCATTGTGATGGACTTGCTCTACAGCCCTCTGCTACAGCTATCACAGAGGGTGCGTCTAGTTGGATCACTGCCAGCACAGCAGCGATCCAATGCAGCTAGCACAAACAGTACATCTCTTTGGGGTTTCTGCCAATACAGCAGCCTCACAGCTCTCAAATTCTTTGCAGTTGCCACTAAAAATGGACTTGCTGTTATGCTTGCTGCTGCAGGTCCTTCCCACTGGCAATGGAACACCTAGGCCCCCGCTCTTTTTCCTGGATTGGATGTGGAAGAGGAGGAGGCAGGCGAGTGTTGCCACCCTTTTTCCAGCAAGATGGAACTTAGAACCCTTCTGAAATCAGAGAGAGGGTGGTGTGTGCTTTATAAGAGTCTTTGACATAAGATTCTAACATGCAAGTCAGCAGAGGAGGCGCGCCCGCTGATCTTGGGCCATGGTGATTTGTGCCTTTAGTGTGGCTTTGTGAGGACAGTGGGGATGCAGATGATGATCAGAGCAAGATTTCCCGTTTTATGACAATGTTCAAAACAAGGGCCCACAATTTATAATGTTAAGAGCAAGGGCCCCCCTGTTATGAATACCCCTCAGAAGTCCTTGTCGCACTCCGGTAGCTTTTACCATAGCGCTTGATATGCCCTTCATTTTGTGCCAATTGTGCCCAATGCAACTGGTCCATCTGCAAAGGCCTGTTTTGCTTTGTGCAATGCCTCTGCCTTCCTTGTAGCCCTTAAGGTCAGCTGACTCCCTGGGCACTGCATTCCCACTTTGCAGGAGTAAAAGTAAGCACATGTGCATTGCTTTGCATGGTTTGCTCACACAGACAAGAATTTAGGCAGAAGAAAGCGGCTCGCAGATGGTTCCTTCTTGGTGGCATGGGGCACGCCCCGGCTGCTTCTGTTTGCCCCTCTCTCAAACCCTGTCTGTGTATTGCCACCCCATGTGCAGCAGAATGACTGGAACCATGAGCTGCAAGTGGATGATGTCGGCCAAGGTGACGGTGAAGGCGGCAGCAAAGGCACAGTCCCATCCACCAGTGCCGCCGACAAGACACTTAGTAGCAGCGTTGCCGTCACAATGCAACGCGATTTCAACACCACGTGCGAGGATGTCAAGGTGCGGGTGCTGCGCGGCTGGGGGTTGGGCGCGCTTCAGTCCGTCATGTCGCTGCCATAACAAGGCACTGGTGCTGCTGCTGCTGCTGCTGCTGCTACTGATGATGATGATGATGCTTTGCGCTGTTTGGAAGTGGTGGAATCACGAGGCAAGCTGTGTGCACACGCACGTGCCTTTTGTGCGTGATTGTTGATCGGATCATGGGCTGTGGTGCGCGCAGGATTCCCCTCTTGGGGCCAAAGGCATGAGGTCGCATAGCTTGTTAGGCCCGGTACCATAGGGCACAAGGCATGATGTCGCATAGCTTGTCGGGCCCGGTACCAAAGGGCATGCGGCATGAGGTCGCACAGCTTGTCAGGCCCAGCTCCAAAGGCATGAGGTTGCATAGCTTGTCAGGCCTGGGAAATATGGCACTGCCTGCTAAGTGCTGCATGCACATCATCAGAGCCCAGCATGTGCTGAAGCCGTCAGCTCGGTGTGCTGGTCCCTGCTCAATGGCTTTCCCAGACCACATCGCGTGGTTAGCAAGCATGCATCATGAAATTCTGTGGCGTGACCATAAGCCTCAGCATCACAAGTGTGGGGTCAGCGTCTTGGCATTTATCATGGAAATCTGTGGCATGCCCAGTAGCCTCAGCATTGTAAGCGTGCAGTCAGTCAGCATCTTTGGCAGTCCTCGGCCCCAGCACCTGGCCAACCGTGCTCCCGCACCAACGACTTTACACCGAGATGTGTGTGGTTCATGCCCAGCGATGGTGCACCCTGAAATGCATGAGCAATGTTGGCTTGTGTACTGCACATCAATATGTGGCGTGTTCAGTCAATGCGGGCTTCTATGCTGCGCAGGCAGAGATCGCGCGTGTGGAAGCTGTGCAGCACCAGGCCCCTGACAAGATGCCGGTCATCACCTCCATCCACCTCAATAAGCGCTTCCCTGCAGTGGGTGGGGCGGCACCTAAGGCGAGTGAGATAGTCTGCACGCGGGCACATGATGCGCACCCAGGCCTTGCGCGCAGGGGCTGGTACTGTGCCCCGAGGCACACGCTGCACGAGCAGGCAGATTCAGTGCGCCCGTGTGCAGGTGTTGCACGGAGGCGAGTCCTGCGCGTGCGAGCAAGCGATGTGCAACCAGGCTGTTGTCTTGTGCTGGGGCAGATGTTGTGCTGTGCACAGGCATGCAGGGTGTGCACAGGCATGCAGGGTGTGCACAGGCATGCAGGGTGTGCACAGGCATGCAGGGTGTGCACAGGCATGCAGGATGTGCACAGGCATGCAGGGTGTGCACAGGCATGCAGGGTGTGCACAGGCATGCAGGGTGTGCACAGGCGTGCTGGGTGTGCACAGGCATGCAGGGTGTGCACAGGCATGCAGGATGTGGGGTTACTTGCAAAATATTGGGTGTGAGGAGAGGAAGGAGGTACACCTAGAAGTCTTGGTGTGCCTAAGAATTGGGGTGCTTGGTGCTTGCAACGCAAGCAGCTGCCAGAGCACACATCAGTGTATTCCTCTGTTGTAGTGGAGTGCTTTGTTAATTTGTGCGCCCAACCTTGTCAATCAAATCGAACATGCAGATGATCAAGTCAGCACGGCTGAACGTGGCAGCAGTGGTGGAAGGCACTCTAAGTTGTGTGCACCTATGCATGTGTTTTGCCTTTGCCGTGTTTTATGACCGCAGCTGGCTGTGAAGGACATGACCATTGGCATTGCCCAGGGGGAGTGCTTGGGGCTGCTTGGGTGAGTCATCCTGTTGGCCAAGTGCTTGCTTGTAGACATTTAAACCTCTCCTTGTTCACCAAGTGCTTGCTCTAGGAACTCAGGGGATGATTCTATTTTGTAATTTATGCATAACTCAGCGGCTCCATGTGTGGGAGGGCGCATCATCTGATGCTGCGTTCTCAGGCCCCTTTTGACCAGAGCGGATTTGTATATGAGATTGTCTCTATAGCCATGATACCAGAAGTGTGTCAGCAAGATGGAGAGAAGGCTAGCATACACTCTTGGCCACGCAACACGCACATGTTAGTACCTAGGTATACACGTTTGCCTACGCGCTCAGGCGCACGAGCGTGCACACCTGCGTACGCATGCAAGTATGCTCACTCCCATCCACACACACGTGCACACATGCGCAGACATGTGCACACATACTCGCTCATGCACACATGCGCACACACATGCAGGCCCAATGGCGCGGGCAAGACGACGTCCATCAACATGCTGACGGGCCTGATCAGACCCTCTGGAGGGGATGCACTTATTGCGGGCTACAGCATACGCAGGGACATGCCCAAGATCCATCGTCTGATGGGCGTGTGTCCTCAGCATGACCTCACCTGGTGCGTGCTCTCAGCATGACCTCACCTGGTGTGGGCTCTCAGCACGTGTGTGACCCCACCTGGTGCATGCCTGGGGCGGGTGCCTGCATTGCCTGATTGGTCCAGATCAATCCCACCACCGACGATTGATGGGTCAAAGATTGCAATCGGTGGGTGTGCTGACCCTAAAGTCAAGCCTAGCGAGTCGACGCTGCACGTGCAGAGCCGTGCGATCGCGCGTCTTTTAATGCGATCCAGGCTCAGCTTGCACAGCATGTCGACCACAGCTTGCACAGCATGTCGACCACCCCTCTGGGGCTTTCATTGGGCTGTGGTGCTGCATCAGCCTACGCTACCTTACGCACAGCTTGCTTGGTCTCCATTTAGACTCCATCACTAGTCTAGTCCTGCACAGGCCTGTGTGGCTGCTCTCGTCGTTCACAAGTGCAGCCGCCATCACGCCATAAGACGCATACGTATGTGCATACCCACGCAGCAGGTGCGTAGGGCGCTTTGCACACAGGCAAATGTTTTGTACTGATGCCTTGTTGGGGGTTAGTGATGCCTTGTCGGGGATACCTTGTCTGCATCTCGTCAGCGCCATTGGCAAATTCATGCATTGCAACAGCATCCCCTTACGCTTGCTATGACAGCACCTCACGTGCAGGCTGGCCTTTTGCTGTGCTCTGGTGTGCAGGGAGGTGCTGACCGGACGCGAACATTTGCTGTTCTACGGCCGACTCAAAGGCCTCAAGGGTGTGTGGGGGGGAGGGGGGGGCTATTCTGTGGCTGACTCAAAGGCCACAAGGG
>LKMJ01001923.1_pt1 | contig 18735 bp, 17 predicted proteins | sample 643391 | NCBI WGS metagenome assembly LKMJ01 (sample SAMN04112250, study PRJNA286221) | soda lake metagenome | biome: soda lake; feature: Kulunda Steppe; material: water; isolation source: sample PL-Br10 brine of Picturesque Lake | place: Russia: Kulunda steppe | collected 2010-07 | reverse complement strand
GATAGCCACCCTGTGCGAGGACGCCCTCGCCGGGACCGACCCGTTCGCGGCCACCCGCCTCACTGAAGTCATAGTCCGTTCGTTCGTTGAGCCGTGCCGCAAACCGTTCGGTGTAGTGATCTGCCATGTGTTGTACCACCAAAATTCGCAATCCCGCACTGACCGGGAGTTCGCTGAGTACCTGTTCGACGACTCGCGGGCCGCCGGTCGAGGCACCGATAATCAGTGTTGGGTCGTTCGGGCACTCTGCTCCGACCTCGACGGTTGGTTTTGCTCGCTCGCTTGCGGTGTCTGCCGGTCGTGGCTCTGTGGCACCCTGGGAAACGTCTGCCTCTGCTACTGCTCGCACGCGGTCGACGATCTTCTCGGCCTGACTCCAGATGTCGACGGAGTTGTCTCCCGACGGTTTTGCAATGAAATCGATCGCTCCTTTTTCGAGCGCCTTAAACGCCGCGTCAGCGTTCTTTGTCGTGTGGGTGCTGATGACCAGCATCGGCATCGGGGTGGTAGCCATTACCTCCTCGATGACCTCATGACCCGTTTTCCGTGGCATCTGAATGTCAACTGTCGCCACGTCGGGTTCGTGTTTGGTAATCAACTCGACTGCTTCGACCCCGTCTTTCGCACGGGCGACGACATCAATGCCGTTGTCTTCGAGGATTCGTCCGAGTGTCTCTCGCATCACGGCGGAGTCGTCTACGACGATCGCTCTGACCATCAGAATTCGATACCTTCGGTTCGGGAACACACGGTGTGTCCCGTGGACGGCCGCCACCGTCTGCCGGTCGACTCCTGGTAGCAGTCGTCGTCCGTACGACGGCTGTGGGCTCCCGTCCAACATTGGTTCGTCTCGACCCCGCCGGTCCTCCGACCGAGTACCGTCCGACCGACGATCTCGACGGACGATCCACGAACTACCATAGGGCGAAGATTATCATGAACCCTGCATAAAGAATTCGGCCGACTGCGTGCGGCCGATCACCAGCAGGCGGACGGTCCCGCCAGTTATCAGTGGCCGTGTGAGTTATGTATGCAGAATAGAAACCCTCCATCCGAATGGCGGGATCTGCTCGGCTCTGTGTGACCAATCAGAAGGGAGGTGTCGGGAAGACGACCGTAGCGATCAATGTCGCTGGGGCGTTGAACGACCGCGGATCCAACGTGCTCTTTGTTGACCTCGATCCGCAGGGCAACGCGACTGAGGGGTTGGGGTTGATTGATGCGTACGACGCCGAGCCACCGACCCTGCTCGACGCACTGCTTGAGCCCGAGGAGTGTTCTCTCGAGTCGCTGATCTGTACACACCCCGAGATGGATGTTGTGCCGAGTAACGTCGATATGAACGCCGCAGAGATGTCACTTGTTCGGGAACCTGGCGGCGAGACTCGTCTCGAGACGCTCCTCAGCCAGGTCGAGTCTCAGTACGATGTTGTCGTCGTAGACTGTGCACCGTATCTCGGCTTACTTACCGACAATGCGATGTATGCGACGAAGAACCTCGTCATCCCGGCGCTCGCGGAGCCGACGAGCAAACGATCGCTCGAACTGCTGTTCGACTACGTCAGTGCCCTCGAGATGGAACACGAGATCGAAATCGACGCCCAGGCGCTGGTGGCAAATCGCATCGAGAATACGAACGAAGCCGATCGTATGCTCGAGTGGTTCGAAGACGCGCTCCCAGACGTACCACTGTACGAGGTACGAAAACGCGTCGCGTTGCAACGGGCGTTTTCCGACGGCGGTTCGCTGTTTGGAACCAGCAAAGAAAGCGACATGAAGACGGTTTTCCGCGAGATGGCGGCGAGTCTCGAGGACTCACTCGAGACTCACGAGGTGATGGTATGACTGACGATAGAGCCCAACGAATACGCAACCTACGCAAAAAGCGTCGCGGGCCGGACCCGAGCGAGGAAGAATCGTCAGCGGCCGACGAGGCGGACTCAGAGACGGCGTCGACTGACGACGATATTTCCGATCCGTCGACGGATTCCGACACCGGCGAGGAATCTCAGGACTCAAATCACGACCCATCGGCCGGTGGGTCACCAGAGTCTGAGCCGTCACCGACGCAGTCTCAGTCTGCTGGGACCGCCCAGCAGGAACAGCCGGCCACAACGAACGGGACTGGCCAGCAGGAACAGCCGGCCACAACGGACGGACAAATCCAGCAAGGCCAACTCACTGGCACACACGACCAGCCACTGCAACACGCACCGAACGCCCAGCCAACTGATTCCAACGTGGCCGCTGGCGGAGCGTCACAGGGACTCCAGCCGATGGTCGATGCGACGGCCGAGACACACAACAACCCGTTCGGTGGCGCTATTGCAGACGAGAGCGTCATGGCGGAGTTCGTCGATGACATCGGCGACGAGGGTAACTTGAGTGGTACTTCTGGTCTCGGCGATGCCAGCGGTGGCAGTATGGGCCGCGACGGCGTCTTCGAACGCGGTGACAGTATCGTCGCCTCGGCACACGACTCTGAGGAGACGATCCAGATGCTCGAGTTCTATCTGAACGAGAACCGGTATGCGATCGAAATCGAGCGGATCAGTGCGATCGTCGAGATGAAACAGATCACTCGGTTCCCACGTGGGCCCGAAGCGATCGACGGTGTCACTGACTTGCGTGGTGAGATCACTGCCGTCCTCGATCCGACGACGTTACTCGAGGTCGATCAAAAAGAACTCACTGACGACCAGTATATCGTTGTCTTAGAACGCGACGACGACAAACAGAAACTCGGGATTCGCGTGACCGACGTGTTGCAGGCAGTTACCTATCGTGAGTCTCAGATCGACGAGACAGCGGCGCTGATGGACTCCGCTGGTGAGGAGCAACACGAATTTTTAAACGGCATCATCAAGAAAACGACCGACGGCAAAACCAAGTTGGTCAACTGGCTCGATATCGACGCAATCATCGAACATACAAAATAATATGGCAACGACGACTGAGACGACTGAGACGAGAAGCACGCACGTCCTCGAGTTCGTTCTCGGGGAGAATCGCTACTGTGTCGACATTGGATATGTCGCAGAGATCGTCAACACCGAAGCGTTGACACCAATTCCGAACACACCGGCACACATCGAAGGCGTGATGGACCTCCGCGGGGAGACGACGAAGATTGTCAATCTGCGAGAGATATTCAGTGAAGCCTCGACGGACGGAGAAGCCCTCGCCGATCGAATCATCGTCTTCAAGCGCAAGCGGGGGTCGAACGAGCGCATCGGCTGGCTCGCTGACGAGGTTCATCAGGTGCGCGAACTCGACACCTCGGTCGTCGACACCGCCGTCGAGGGTTCAGAGATCGCCGGTATCGTACGACGCGAGGAAGAGTTCGTTCTCTGGATCGACCCAACGGCGGTCCGTGTCTGAGCTGTATGTTCGAGCGGGTACCCGTTCGTACCGCCCCTTCTCGGTATATACGCCATGATGGGTCGAACTGCCAGCTGACCACCTACCACCACCAATGTCCACCGAACGATCTATGAGCGAGGACGTAGTCGCCGACTTTACGAGCCGGTTTTGTATTCCAAGCAGCGACGATATCGAGCCGGTCAACGGCCGAGTTATTATGACGAAACGTCGCCTAGTAGTGGCTTCTGCTGAGGACAAGACGACCGTCCCACTCTCGAACGTCGTCGACGTCAACGTGGGATCTGTCCCGAATCACGTCAAGCAGTTTTTCGATAAGACGGTGACACTCGGGTACAAAACACCAAACGGTGTCAAAAGCGTCGTCATCGAGCACGACAGTAACACGCTCGATACGTTCGTCGCGATCCTCTTCCGGTGTATTCTAAATGGTCAGCAGCTAGCTATTAAACACCCCGCACGGGTCGGTGGTCGCGTCAAAGACTCACCGGTCGTCACCGGAACGCTCGCGATCAAAAAGCGCTCGATCGAGGTCAAAACCGGTTCGAAAGCAATCAGCATCGACATCGAATCGGTGATGAACATGGGGCGGTCAGAACAGCTCAAGGGGCGACCGACGCTCGTAGTCAAGTGGATCGACGATTCGGGAATGACGAACACGTCATTGCTCGCGCCCGCAAAAAAACAGTTCGTCAACATCCTCGCGCGCTTCCTCCGGCTCGAGTTCGACGAACTTCGCAAGGAGGTCGCCGAGGTCGAACTCTCCGATCCGGAGAAACGGATTCTGGTGGCGATCCACGCGACCGGCGGTCAGATCGACCTCGCCAGTGTTCTCGATGGTGATCCAGCGTATGCGACGAACGTCCTGAATTCGGTGAAAAACAAGGATTTGGCAATTGACAACGCCAATGGCGTCTCGCTGACGCCGAAAGGGCGGATCGTCGTCAGCCAGCGACTCGAGGACATCAACATCTAGTACCTCTTCGGGCGGTGAGCCGCTCCGTCGGCCGGACTGTCAGTGACGACTGTCAGCCCCTGGACTGGGGTGTCACGATTTTGGTCAACATCATTAAGTCACCCCGGTGTATTCTCCCGGTTATGGACGTGTTGATCACAGATGACTCCGGGTTCATGCGTGATCTCTTGCGGGAAATTCTCGAAGAAGATCACAACGTGGTTGGGGAGGCTGAAAACGGAGTTGAAGCAGTAGAACTCTACCAGGAACACGAACCTGACATCGTGTTCATGGACATCGTGATGCCGATCAAAGACGGCATCGAGGCGACAGGTGAGATCACTAACATCGATCCCGATGCCAAGGTCGTTATGTGCACCAGTGTCGAGCAGGCCGAGCAGATGAAAGAGTCAATCAAAGCCGGTGCTGAAGGGTACATCACGAAGCCGTTCCAGAAAGAGAGCGTACTCGAGGAACTCAACAGCATCGCGGCCGAGTAATCTCCCTATGGAAATCGACATACGCGAGCTCGAGACGTACCAGGAACTCGCCCACGATGGGGCCCAGTCGGCTGCTGATTCGCTCTCGCAACTGACTGGCATCGAAACGAACGTCTCCGTGACCGACGTTTCCTTGATGTCCGAGTCGAGTCTGCGATATGAGTTCATCGGTGACGAGTACGCCGGGGTGAGTATTGATCTGAGCGGCGAGATCGCAGGCGAGGTCGTCCTCGCGTTCGATGAGAAAGGCCGTCGGGCGATCACCGAGAAACTTGTTCCTGCAGATGACCCCGAAAAGAAAAAGAGTTCGATCAAAGAGGTCGGCAACATCATGACCTCGGGGTTCGTCGACGGCTGGGCGAACTACCTCGAGGCGAAGATCGTGAGTTCGCCACCGACGTACGTGCAGGGAACTGGATCTGAGGTGTTGCCCACGACAGCCGGTGACTCCGATAACCATCTGTTTGTCTTCCGCAGTCGAGTCGAGGCAGGCAAAGACAGCAACCAGCAACCGATCGATTTCCGAATCTTGCTCGTCCCTGATTCGACCTCACTCGAGCGATCTCTGAAACCGAAGACAGATAACATCGTCTCGTTGGAGAAACTCGAGGTGTTCAACGAGATGACCGAGGAAGGAGCCGAGAAGGCCGCTGCCAACATCACCTCGATGACCGGACTCGAGACGACGGTCAACATCAGCCGACTGAGTCTCACGTCGATCGAGGACATCCCGGCGGAGGTCGGCAACAAACGGTACGTCGGTACCGTGATGTCGTTCCGTGGCCGCCTCGGTGGCTATCTCGTCATCCTCTTCGATCAGCCCTCGGGCCGTGCGGTCGTCGACGCGCTCGTCCCGATGGAGACCGACGAGGAGTGGGGCGAGATGGAACAGGGTGCGTTGCGCGAACTCGGGAACATCATGACCAGTGGGTTCATCGATGGCTGGGCGAACGTCTTGAACGCCGAAATCAAACACTCGCCCCCGGATTTCGTTGCTGACACCGGTTCTTCGATCCTGCGTCCGATTACCGACGAACTCGGTGAGACCGAAGAACACGCATTTATGCTCGATTCGAGCATCCAGACCGACAGCGATCAGGTGTTTACGTGTCAGCTGTTGGCGCTGCCCCGACGCGACCAACTCGAGCAGGCCCTGGATGATCTCTTACTCGAGAACGCAGAGAACACGACCGTCGACCCGGACGATCTCTTCTAACGCTGTCTCGTTTATCGAACGCAACCGTTTAGCCACCCGGCTTGCGACTAGCGTTGCATGCCACTGGGGGTCGACGAGGCTGGCAAAGGCCCAGCCGTCGGATCGATGTTCGCTGCAGCAGTGTACTGCCGATCCGTCGACACACTTCCCGCAGGGATCGCCGACTCGAAGCAACTCACGCCTGACCGCCGCCAGCAACTCGCCGACCAACTGCGATCGGACGACCAGCTCGCGATCGGTGTCGCCGAGGTCACACCGTCCCGGATCGACGATCCAGACACCGATATGAACTCCTTAGCGGTCACTGCCCACGCCACGGCAATCAAGCGAGCACTCACCGCGTGTCCTGTCTCCCTCGACCCGCCAGTCGATGTCCACTGTGACGCGTGTGATACGGACCCGGATCGGTTTGGTGCCCGCGTCAGTGCGGCCTGTGGCGAGCTGTCGTCCGACCTCGAGCTGACGGCCAGCCACGGTGCCGACGACGACTCGCGCGTGGTCGGTGCGGCAAGCATCGTTGCAAAAGTCGAACGTGACGCCCACGTCGCCGCCCTCGAGTCAACGTACGGCCAGATCGGCAGTGGCTATCCGAGTGACCCGACGACGCGTGCCTTTCTCGAGACGTACGTCACCGATCATGGCTCACTGCCAGCATGTGCCAGGGAATCGTGGTCGACCTGTAGGGACGTCCTCGCAGCAGCCGAACAGACCGGGCTCGATCAGTTCTGAGGTCCCATCGGGGTTCGTCCCGACTCGACTGCGGACGATCAAACACACCCCCGACGGTTCAGCGGTCGGTCAGCAGTCGCTGGAGGATCTCACCGTAGGCCGGACGGGTGACGAAGACACCGACTAAGACCCCGAGAATCGTCACGATCGCGAACCCACGTAGATCACCGAGGCTCAACACCGCAAGCGGTGAGAGCGCGATGATCGTCGTCGCCGCCGCCGCCCCGATGATCCAGAACGCCTTCCGGAAGCGGGATTCGAACACCCGCCTCGAGTTCACCTCGCCGTCATCCATCACCTCGTCGGCAATAATGAGCAAGTCATCGACCCCAGTGCCGACGACGGCGATGAAGCCAGCGACGTGTGAGAGGTCCATCGGCATCCGCACGAGCGCCACGAAGCCAAGCAAGATCACGACCTCGGCGGTCGCGGTGACGATCATCGGCACTGCAACCCGTGGATTCCGGTACCGGAGGAAGACGACGCCGCTGACAGTGAGGATCGCGAGCCCACCAATGAGCAGCGAGAAGAGCTTGAACTGCTCGGCCAGCGCTGGCTGGATCGAGAACGTCTGTTCCTGGCTGAAATCGAGCGGTGCAGGCAGTGCTCCAGCCTGGAGGCTCACCGACAGCGACTGGGCCTGCTCTAAGGTCTGTGCGCCCATGAAGAAGCTCGGGCTGTTGGCCCACGTTCCATCGTGCATGTTCTGGGCGAGCCGCGGACCCATGCTGTGGGCGTCCACTGGCTCGCCGTCGACGACAGTGACCAGACACCACTGGTCATCGTCGTGGTCGAAGCTCACTGTCTCGCCGTCTCCGGAGAGCTGACACCGCCCTTGGCCATCGCCAGTGAACTCGAGGTCGTTCATACGTTCCTGGTAGTCAGGGGCAGAGCCAGGAGCGACCTCGACTGGCACCTGGTAGCCATCTCCTTCTGACTGTGGCGGATCGACAGTGACGATGTCATCGCCGGTCAGGACGGTTTCGTTGGTGTGGCCGTCCTCTCCGTCGGGATGGTAGGCCCATACCTCGACGACGCCACGGTCAGAGAGGAGTTCACGCAGTTCGTTGGGGTCCATATCCGGCACTTCGGTGACGATGAAGTGATCGCCGCCGGCGGTCTGTTCTTCGTAGGCCGTTCCACCGGAGAGGCCTGCCTCGTTGATCATCGTCTGGATCGTCTGGATCATCTGCTCGCGGGTTTCGGCTGTGACGCCGTTTTCGACGTCGCTTTCGTCAACGTCGATCCCTTCGTCGGCGAGCACCCCCGTAAACTCCGCCTCGCTCACCTGGTCGGTGAACAGTTCGGCGGTAACTCGCCCGTCGTCGTTCTGGCGGACGGTGACGTTACCGCTGTCGAGGTCGAGTTCTTCGGTCAACGCCGCCTGGATCTCACTCTGGTGGTCTTGATCCGGCACCGACTCCTGGTCGCTGGCGTCGGTCAACAGCGGATCGACGTACATCCCGACGGGCGGTGCGCTCACACGGGTCCCGCCGTCGAGTTCGATCCCGAACTCGAGATTGGTAGGGTTGTCACGGGCCTGGTCGTCTTCGACGAGGCTATCGTCGGCCATGATCCCGCCGGGGATGAACAGGGCGACCAGGGCAACAGCCACGAACGTGACCAACAGCAGGAGCCGCCAGTTCGTCTTCACGAACCTGATGGGGCCCATCAGCGAGCCACCCCCTTGTACTTGTACCACCGAAGCAGGCTGTAATTGAGTAAGTAGGTATTCATGAGGTCAGCTGCGAGTCCAACGAAGAGGATAATCCCGATCGCTGCGAGGAGACCGATCCCGAGCAGATAGGCACTGATCCCCATCACTAACATTGCGAACATCGAGGTAACCGTCATCGTGATCCCGGTCTGCATCGCGCGGTGGGAACTCTCATAGAAGTCACCCTGGCGTCTCAGTACGTGGTTGTTCAACAGGATGTCCGAGTCGACGGAGTACCCAATCAACATCAACAGGGCGGCGACAGTCCCGAGCGAGAGTTGAATCCCAGCGACCGACATGAACGCAAGCGGGATCACCAGATCGGAGAAGGCCGAGACGACGATCGCGATCGATGGCACGAACGTCCGGAAGAGCAGGAACGCGATGACGCTCATGCCGACGAAGGCAACCCCGATCCCGAGCAGTGCCGTTTGTTGGGCTTCGGCGGCAAAGCTCGGTGAAGCGGTCGATTCCTGTTGGACGACCGACGCGCCGGATTCAGTCGGCTCGAGGTTGTCTTCGGCCTGCTGGCTCAGCAACTGGATTGCGTCCTGTTCGATCCCGGCGAACTGCACGATATACTGGCTCTCACCGTCGCCGGACTGGACCGACCGCACCGAGTCCGGCTCGACGCCGAATGCCGATTCGATCTCGTCGACGGACGAACTCGTTTGTACCGTGAGTTCGGCTCCACCGGCGAAGTCCATACCTAACTGGACGGGCGTTCCGTAGACCAGAAACGAGCCACTCAAGACCAGTAACGCGACGGCAAGCACCGCAAGTGGTACTGCCGCGAGTTGCCGATTGCTGTACCGGGTATAGTTAAATTCCGGTACGTCGAACCTCGACATTACCCCACCTCAGGGGGTCACCGGAGGTAAGCCTTCTCAATTTTTGTCGGATTCCAGCCAGCACAATTCATTCGGGGAGGTACCGGACACTCACTACTCCATCTTCCTGTGAGCGTCTGACCTCGACACGGACGGCCTCAAGTCGTCCAGCCCGAGCGATCGTTTCCTCATCTGTGAGGATTTCGGTGGCTGCCCGGTCGACCTCGGCGTCCTCGAGTGAGAGGACGTGTATTTCCCCACGGCCGGCTCGCTCGTAGGTGACGAGTTCGTCGTCGCTCACGGCGGCGAGTTCTTTCGAGTGATTCGTCGGCTCGAGGTCGCTGTCGACGAGGTCGATCGTCCGTCGCTCCTGGAGATCGGTGAGCGTCCAGGTCACCTCGAGTGGTGGTTCGGCGGTGAGTGTGGCCTCGAGAATCTCGCCTTCGGCCAGTTCGGGAGGGGACTCGAGGGTGTGGATTTGACTCGTCTCGACGTCCCGGAGGACTGCCGAGTCCGACTCAGCGTGGGTCACGAGAAAGGTGGCGCTCCGCTGGCTCATGGTCGCTGTGAAAAACTGCACACGCTTCGACGTTTCGCTCTTCCGTTGCTTTTCCAGTCGCTATTAGGCTGGCCCTACCTGCGACCACGAGGCGATCTCCTGTCGTACGTGCAGATGACTTAACGGGCCCCGGATGTTCTCGAAAAGCGAATGTCCGGCCAGATACCGGCGTCGCCGGGGCCGCTTGCGGATCGTCGCGGATCGAAGCAGGTGGTTGCCACTGACGGCGACGGCCACACCGTTTCTGTCTGTAGTTCAATTGCCGCCATCGATCGGGCAGCGTGGAACGGCCTCGTCGACCGTTCCCAACTTGGGACGGTCTTTCACCGACATGAGTGGCTCACAGCGATCGAGACCGGCCTTGGCTACCCGGCCTGTCATCTCGTTGTCGAGAAGGATACGAACCTGATCGGCCTCTTCCCGAACTTCGTCGTCGATCTGCCGAAGACACCATTTGCCCGGCTGACCTCGCTTTATCCCGGCTTTGGCGGGCCACTGGTCACGACGGATGTCGAACGATCTCTCGAGTTGCTGCTCGGGGCCATCCCTGAACGCTGTGACGGTCGCACTATCGTCCACGAGATCCGGGCAGTGGAGCCGAACTTCCTCCGGTACGACGGGTTCTTCGGTGAGCACGGCTACACCACGCCCCGGTCGGCTGGACGCTTTCAGCTCACACTCACTCGTGGGTATGACCGACTGTTCGATGAGATGGACAGCTCCAAACGCCGTGCCATCAGACGGGCCCGAGAAACCGATTACGAGATTGTCGAAGAGGAGCTGACTCCTCGTACGCTCCAGCGGTTCTATCGCCAGTATGCCCGTCACATGCGGGCCATTGAGGCTACGGTGTTTCCACTGGCGTTTCTCGAGGCACTGACTGAGCTCCGATCTCACATCCTCCTCGTGACTCTGCGGGTCGAAGGGGAGTATGCCGGTGGCTTTCTCGAGTTACTCGACGAGCAGCGTTCAACCGTCCACAGCTTCCTCGCGGGGGTTCCATCGAAGTACTTCGAGTACTACGCCTCGGAACTGCTCCACGATTACCTCATCAGGTGGGCGATCGACAACGGCTACGACCGGTATGATTTCGGTGGTGCCGGTGGCGACTTCAGGGACGGAGTGTTCGCGTTCAAAGAGGGGTTCGGTGGCGAGTTGGTCCCTAATCTCTACTGGGAACGCGGGACCAGTCCAGTGTGGCCAGCGGTCAAAGCGGGACGGTCGTTGTACTGGCGCTACGGACTCCCAGGCTTCTAGCCGAGTTCTTCGTCCAGAATCAACCGGGTTTTGGTACTGACGACTTCCTCCTGATCGCGCGCCTGGGTGATGAGTTCGTTTACTCCGCGGGTGTCTGCTGCGTCGACGACCAGAACGATGTCGTCTTCCCCAGAGACGATCCAGACGAAGTCCACTTCTTTCCACTCGGCCATCCGTTCTGCGATGGCATTGGTGTCGACGTCGACGGCGACGCCGACCTCGATCATCGCTTTGACGTTTCCTGTTCGTGTCGAAATGGTGAACCGTTCAATGACATCACTCTCGAGCATTCGTTCGACGCGGTTACGGACGGTGCCTTCGCTCGTGCCGACCTCGTCAGCAATCTCGGTGTATGGCGTTCGGGAATCTCGCCGGAGTACGTCGAGGATCTGTCGATCCAACTCGTCCATGGAGATCGAACGATATGCCCGCTCGCTACTTACAGATTACGAATATCGTAACTGAGCTTCGAAGACAACATTTATGGGGGTGTGTCGATACGTAGATCGTAATGACACGGGCCTACATTGCACTGGAAGGCGGACACGTCATCGAAGGGCGTGGCCGCACACCGGGGACGGCACGTGGTGAACTGGTCTTTACAACAGCGTATACGGGCTACGAGGAGAGTCTCACCGACCCATCCTACGAGGAACAAGTTTTGACGTTCTCCTATCCGCTGATTGGAAACTACGGCGTCCGCGAAGAACGGTTCGAGGACGACCGCGTTCACCCACGTGCAGTTTTGGCAAAAGAACTCACCGACGAGGTCGCCGACTGGCTCGCCGACGAGGGCGTGCCGGCGATCGACCACCTCGATACCCGCGAGATCGTCACCGACATCCGGGACGGCGGCGCGATGAAGTGTGGGATCGCCGTCGGCGAGGACGTCACCGAAGACGATGCCATCGAACAGCTCCAGCAGTGTCAGACGATGAGCGAACACACCGAAATCGGCTCTCAGGTTACTGTCGACGAACCGATTAGTTACGGTGAAGATACCGACGGCGTCTCGGTCACGCTCGTCGACTGTGGCGCGAAAGGGTCGATCATCGATTCCCTGCTTGCCCGCGAGGCGACCGTTCACGTCCTGCCGTGTGATGCCAGTGTCGCCGACGTGGAAGACACCGATCCCGATGTCCTCTTTATCTCCAACGGTCCTGGTGACCCTGCAAACTACGAGCAGGCCATTGCCCTCGTCCAAGCGTTCGTCGAGGATACACCCGTCGCCGGTATCTGTCTCGGCCAGCAGATCGTCGCCGAGGCACTGGGTGGAACCACCGAAAAGATGCCCTTTGGTCATCGTGGGGTCAACCAGCCCGTGCTCGACCTCGAGACGGGCCAGGTCGTCATGACGACCCAGAACCACGGCTACACCGTCGCCGATCCCGGTGAACACCTCGAGGTCACTCAGATCAACGTCAACGACGACACCCCAGAGGGAGTTGATGGCATCGAGTACGACGTTATTGCCCGCCAGTATCACCCCGAGGCCAACCCCGGCCCAGAGGACACGCTTGATTTCTTCGACGATGTCCTCGCGATGGCTGACTCTACGGCCCACCAGACCGTACCCGCTAACGACTGATCGTTGCGCCGACGCGTTTGGATACTTTTCGCAGGTTTACTCATAGCAGACTCCGTCTCCAGTGTGTTCGTCGCTCGATCACCCGAGCGTCTGCTATCGATAGTTCTTTTCTTAACGAAATGTCTGGAATTTCTGCTTCCTGTTCGGTAGATGGGTGATATGGGAAACGATTGGTCTACTTTTTCGGCTGTACTGGGAAATCCTGGGAAAAACTTTTGTGCCTTCCCGTGGTTTGATCTAGCATGCCAACGCACACAACGACCCAATCGCACACCGAACTCGTACGCGCTCGCTCACGTTGTCCGGGCTGTGGAGCACTTCTCCCGCCTCGAGATGGTGGGAGTGCGCTTGAAATGTGTCGGCGCTGTCGCTCTCGGTCCTGACGCGCTTGATAGCTTTTGTCGTTGGTCCAGTAACGACAGATAGTGACTGGCCACAGACGCCTTACTCCGTGATGCCGTAGGTCACCTCAACACTCGCAGTGACAGTTACCAGCCCCGACTCGAGTTCGGTAAACTGTTGGGCGCTGTCGTCGTCCTCGGCAACCTCGTATTCGACTGGTGTCTGGCCGACCTCGGCCCGAATCGGATCGACGTCGATATTTTGGGTCTTGAGGTCGGTCGTTCCAGTGATCGAGACGCCGCGATTTTGGGCGAGGTGGTTGGCCTCGTCGTCGGCGTTCTCGAGTGCATGATCGACTGCTTCGTCACGAAGCTGGGATCGCTTGCTGTCACTTAGATCAAAATCGACCCGACCCACGGTATCCCCACCGGCGTCGAGGACCGCATTGATTATCTCTCCAACCCGGTCGGCGTCTTCGAGTTCGATCTGGAGGGTGTGTGAGCCACTGTACCGGTCACTGTCGCGTTCTGGACGGACCGAGAACCGTCCGGATTCGATGTTGTCGTCCGGAATACCTTCGTCGGCGAGTCGATTGCGAATCTCGTCGACTTCATCGGCGAGGTCGGCTTCGACTGCGGTCGGGTCGTCACCCTCGGCTTCGACGCCAGCAGTGAGGTGAGCGCGGTCTGGTTCCGCTTCGACCTCGCCGCTGGCACTCACGGCGATGGTGTGATCGGGCTCGCCATCGGGTGTGCCGTGAATCTCGTCGGATGGGTTGTCCTGTGCGTGCGTACTCATACAGCCGGCAATCGCGACGGTAGCGAGGGTTGACCCCGCCAGGAACTGTCGTCGATCCATATAGTCGGCTTCCAACGGGGAGATAACAGGTCCTCGGCTAGGTGAAACAGTATTTTGAGCTGCCATCGTGGTCAGGTCGTCTTCTCAGTGACATACCAGACTCGCGGTGCACCGGCAAACTGCAAGTAGAGTGCGTGGAGTTGGACGAACCACCCAACGCACACCCAGGCGTAGGCAAACGAGACGACGGCGAGGACCCGTTGTGGCGTCAGGGAGAACTGTATCTCGGGATCGAAGATGGCAGCGTACCCAAAGGAGATCGCTCGGGCGGGAAGGAGATAGACAGCGAGTGGAACTGTGATGGTTGCCGGGAGTGTTGGCCCGATTCCGGTGACCCAGAGAAATAAGAGGACAGGAAATATCGTCGCGAAGGGTGCACTGATTGCACTCGAGAGGAGCCAGCCGATCCCGAGTGTCTGCCGCCAGCCACGCCTGGATCGAGTCCTGAAAATCCCACTGAGATGTCGAGTAGCCGCCTGTGCCCAGCCACGAGCCCACCGGACGCGCTGGCCGAGCAGCGCCCCGAGCGTCGCCGGATGGGCCTCCCAGCCGATCGCGTCCTCGTCGTAGGTCACCTGCCAGTCGGTTTCCTGGTAGAGCCGAAGCGTAAAATCGATGTCCTCGGTGAGTGCGTCGGGTGACCAGCCGCCAACAGACGGCGGAACTGCCGTCCGGATGACGGCAACCGAACCACCGAAGTGACCCGCCCCAAACACCTCGTCGACGAATGGGTGGTCTATCCAGGTACTGTGTTGGCGCTCGACACTCACGAACCGAGTCAGGACGTTTGTGTCCGGATTGGCCGCTGCTTTCCGTCCCTGGACGACCCCGACAGTCGGCTCTTCGCGGAGTCGCTGCACGCTACGGGCCACCGATTCCGGATTGATCGTTTCGTCGGCATCCAGGAGCAACGCATAGGGCGTCTCGACGTGAGGCCACGCCTGATTCAGGTCACCGGCTTTCGACCCGCTCGTCCCCTCAAGTACGCGGACGTTCTCGTGTTCGGTTTCGGCCTGGGCAGCGATCTCGAGGGTGCCGTCGTCCGAACTCGCTGCTGGCACGAGCAAAAACGGAACCGACGACAATGCAGCAAGATTCTGCTCGAGGCTTTCGGGCAGGACGCTTGCTTCCGACGCTGCGGTAACGATGACGGTGACTGACTCGCTATCGAGGTCGGGTGGCGGTGGTCGATCGGCACCTCGCCGGCGGTGAGCGTAGACGATCTGGGCGTACTCGATTGTCACGGCAACGGTGAGCCAGGCCAAAAACAGCCCGAGGACCCACAGAAACAGCCCCGTGACGAGGAGTGTCGCAAGCAAGAGGACGTTTACGATGAGGACAAGCGCGACGCCATGCTGGACGATTTGCGGGCCCGTTCCAGTGAGCGCCTCGAGTGCAACCGGTGGCGTCGGCGGCTGTGCGAGGAGTGCAAGCGCGAGGACGGCGGCGATGGCCGCGCCGATGGCCGCCGGCAGACCGATCGGTGGCGGTGGCAGGAGTTCACCCGGTGGAACGGCAAAGCTTGCTACCGCAGCTGCGAGCAGGCCGCTCACCATGAGTCCGAGTAACGCTGCCTCGAGTCTGTCTGTCGTGTCAGTTCGAAACTCCCAGCCAGCAGCTCGTCGTCGCATCCAGAACGTATGGAGAACCAGCAGCGAGAAGCCCGCTGTATAGGCGAGCAATCCCACACCTGGTTCGATCAGTGTACCCTCGAGAACGAGCAGCGAGCCAGCGGTCATCCCAGTGTGGCCAATCGCTGGAACGGCGCTGATACTCCGGGGCGAGTCCGGTGGCCGGATATCGATCGTGAGCAACAGGGCCTGCAGAGCAAGGGCCAGCGAAACGATCCTGAACGCTACCGGAGTCCCGGATGGTGTCCCCAAAACTGCAAGCAGAAAACCAACGAAAAAACACAGTGGACCACCGAAGAGGATGACTGGGCCACCGATGGGTTGCAGTTGACTGTCCTCTGTTCGAGTGATGCTATCAGTGAGTAACAAAAAACGATGGCACTCGTGCCGACGACGAGTAGTAGCTGTCCACTCAGGTACCAGCCACCCACCATTGTGAAGATCCCACTGACCGCCCCAACCACCCCAGCGGTCCAGAAGCCATGCTGGGACCAGTCACTCACTGTTGGTAGTTACCATACGACGCGAATACCGACCCGGGTTGCAGGTGCCATCTCGTCACTATATACCGGCAACGGAACCCGGCTACGGATGTGCTACTTCGTGATGTACTGTAAAGTACGTTCTCCCGAAGGACGATTTCGTGTTATAGGATGACATGATCAGAACCATACTCTTATGACCGTGAAATTATTACTATAAAATAACCGAATGGAGTCGTACATGACGATTGTAGACTGGGTGGCTATCAAAGACAGCTACGTCATCGACGTCACCATCCGCCAAACGGACGCCGACGAATATCCGTGTGGCTGGGAGTACACCCTTCAGCTTGCCGAGGTCGGTGGCGATGTCTTACTGCAGTATGCCAACCAGCGCGAGCGGAGCAACGGTCACGAACGTCATACCGAGATCACCGTCGAAGAGACCGAGTTTCCGGGAATGATGACCTTATACGAGCGGTTCAAGCGGGAGGCTGCGGAACTTGCGTTGGGTTCTTGGGAGCGACTGGATCAGACTCAACCGAGGACACAGTATGCCAATGCTCAAGATCACCGTCGGTAAACGCGACCAGCTCGACCAGCGTACTCGCCGCCGACTGCAGGCTGCCGCCGATGGCGAACCACTCGAGGAGAGTCCGCCACAGCTCGATGTTGACTCCTATGCCGAACTGAGTCGTATACTCAGCCCGACGAATTTAGAACTCCTCGAGACGATCGCAGCACACGATCCAGAAAGCATCGACGCGCTTGTCGACCTCCTCAATCAGGACTCCGAACAGGTCGATCGAGCCCTCTCGGAGCTCGAGACTATTGGCATGATCGAGTTCGAGAGCGGGAACTTTGGGATGGTGAAACGGCCGATCCTTATCTACGACAGCCTCGAGGTCGACATCCTCTTTTCGAGGTCGGACTCCGATAGTGCTGTAGAGTCCTAACCGGAGGTCTGGCTGGTGTCGTGACCGTCGGTGGGCAGAACGTCTAGTCGTGTTTGAACGACCGCTGTCCGGTAAAGGCCATGGCCATATTGTGTTCGTCCGCCGCGGCGATCACGTCGTCGTCGTTGACTGAGCCACCGGGCTGGACGACGGCCTCGATACCTGCTTTTGCAGCCTCCTCGATGCCGTCTGGGAACGGGAAGAACGCATCTGAGGCCATGACTGCGCCCTCGGCGTCTTTGCCTTCGGCGTGTTCGTCGGCTTTCATGGCCGCGAGCCGAACAGCGTCGACGCGGGAGACCTGGCCCATCCCGATGCCGACGGTTTCGGTACCGTCGGCGAAGACGATACCGTTCGATTTGACGTGCTTGAGTGTCTGCCAGGCGAAGACCATCGTCTCGCGTTCGGCCTCGGTTGGCTCGCGTTCGGTGACGACCTCGAGGTCGTCGACCGAGATCGACTGCTGGTCGTGTTCCTGGACGAGCCGACCACCGACAAGGGCTTTCTCGGTGAACTGCTCACTCGCATCATCGAGGGCACCGACGTCCAGAACCCGCAGGTTTTTCTTCTCACAGAGGATCTCGAGGGCGTCGTCGGTGTAGCCCGGTGCAACGACGACCTCTTTAAACGACTCGACGATCTGCTCGGCGGTCGCAGCGTCACACTCGCGATTGAGGGCGACAATTCCACCGAAGGCACTCATCGGGTCGGTTGCAAGGGCGTCAGCGTAGGCCCCACTCAGTGAGTCAGCGGTGGCACAGCCGGCGGGGTTGGTGTGTTTGATCACTGCTGCAGCGGGCTCGTCGAACTCTTTGATGAGATTCAACGCGCCGTCAGCGTCGTTGTAGTTGTTGTAGCTGAGTGCCTTCGCCCCCTCGTTTAGCTGTTCGGCGTGGACGACGCTGGCTTCCTCACAGGTATAGTCGGCGTAGACGGCTGCATCCTGGTGGGGGTTTTCCCCATACCGGAGCGTGTCAACGCGGTCACTCGAGGCGAGTCGACGAGTCGGCAACCCCTCGTGGTCGGCCTCCTCGGGGCTCGCGACGTCCGTGTCGACGGTGACCTCGCTGCCCTCGAGGTCGACATCGACTGCGCCCTCGGCAAACCACTTGACGGCGCGTGGATAGGCCCGGAACTCTGCCTCATAGAGGACGCGCTCTTTCAGCGTCGCTTCGTCGTCGCCTGTGTAGATCGGGACGGGCTCTTGGGTGACGATCGGGCCGGCGTCGATCTCGCTTTCGATGACCTGGCCGTCGTCGTCGGTCGCGTCGGTGACGACGTGGACCGTACACCCCGTCACGGAGACACCGGCTTCGAGGGCGTCGCCCCAGGCGTCCATCCCTGGGAACGCTGGCAACAGCGAGGGATGGACGTTAAGCGTCGTCGGGGCCTCGCTGAGGAACGTATCCGAGAGAATCCGCATGTAGCCGTCGAGACAGACGAGGTCGAACTCGTAGGCAGACAGTGCCCCAAGGACGGCTTCTTCGTGTTCACGGCGGCTCATCTCTGCTTCGAGTGGGACGACCTCGGTTGGAATCCCGCGGTCGGCCGCAGATTCGAGAACCGGTGCGTCCGCGCTGGTTGCTAACATGACTGCCAGCTCGGCCCCGCCCGGCTGACGATCGGCGATGTTCAACAGGTTACGCCCTCGATTACCGGCCATTCCGGCGATTCGCGTCATAGGCAAACGGCCGCTCGCGGAGTCCAAAGTGGTTGCGATCCCGCGTTCGACTG
>LKMJ01001922.1_pt1 | contig 18735 bp, 16 predicted proteins | sample 643391 | NCBI WGS metagenome assembly LKMJ01 (sample SAMN04112250, study PRJNA286221) | soda lake metagenome | biome: soda lake; feature: Kulunda Steppe; material: water; isolation source: sample PL-Br10 brine of Picturesque Lake | place: Russia: Kulunda steppe | collected 2010-07 | reverse complement strand
GTCGTTTCTGAAATCATCAACGTTTCTAGCTTTGCATTGTCGAACAACTGTGCGTTATCGTCCTCGTCGTCGAAGGAAGCAGACTGCTCGTCTGTGAATTCCTCGCGGGTCTGAATGTTGACCGGCGGGACACCCTCATCGGCCGTAATACAGCGCATCGCCTCGAAGCGTGCTGCAGTCCGTGCGCTGAGTTTCTCTATTTCTGTCTCGTTGAGTCCATCGGTCGTGTTGATTTCGAGTGGTTCGTTGTACCAGTGTCCATCGACCCAGCCGATCACATCCTCGTTTCCACCATCTGGGTCAGAAAAGTCGACTGGCGGTCGCTCGGCACAAGGTTCGACGGCAGCTGGCAGTTCCGATTCGTCGAACAACTCGGCTTGCTCGCTGGCTGTTGTTCCCGGCTCCAAGGTTGCAGCGTCCATCGCACCAACGCCAGCAATGGCAACGAAAACGAGACCGAACACAAACAGATACCTCAAATCACTCATCAACAGAATGTTGTTCTTCCTGAATATAAGCCAACTGCTCGAAATACAAGTTACAGCCAGGGGGGTCGTTCTTGTTCTGACTCGTTTGTTTCGGCTTCCAGTGGGGTGTCACGCTCGCGTTCGTCTGCGTCCTCGCCGCCGTCGGACATGGCAGCGGTGATATCGATGTTATCGGGACGGTAGACCGAATCGCGCTCGCGGGCGTGGCTGGGATCGAATGCGAGCACTGCCGTCACTGCGAGGACGATCAGTGCAACAGGGGCATCACTTGGGACGATGCCGACAATCGACAGCGCCAACATGCCAAGCGCAACCGCACTCCCGAACCGGAATCTATCGAGTTCGACCGCGTTGCGCAGCCACGGGCTGGTCAACGCTAACACGAGTGCAAAGGAAACGCCGATTCCTGCTGCTGCCATTGCACGCGCGATGAGACCAGGGTCAGTCTGGACGGTCAACGTGACCCCCGACGGCGAGAGACTCGCAACGAGTCCAAAGAGAATAATCACACCGGGTCCGGGGAGGTACTCGCCGATACGAGCACTTGCAGTCGAGGTTGCCACCGCGAGGATGACGAGCGCTGCGAACCGCTCGAAGATTGCGATATCGAGTATCGTTGCAAGCGTCGGCGCAAGCGCTGCCTGAATCGCAGCACCGGGGATGATAATCGCACCGATAGCCAGGACGATCCGGGCTTGCTCGCGGGGGCTTTGGTCCATTTCCGCGAGAATGACTGCGACCATTGCGCTCCCACCGAAAATCAACAACCCGACCTCGATAATCCCGACAGGGCTTGCAAGCACACCGCCCAGGACGATTGCAACGAAGACGCCGTCGACCAGTGGGAGCGCCATGACGACGGCTAACAGCCGCGTCGAACTGCTCACCCATTGCTCTATGGAAAGCGCTCGTGGATGTCGTGAACTACTCATCGGACACTATAACTGGCCGTCACCCAGGGCCTGAGGGTACTCACGTCTCCCCCGTTGAGAGCGGATCTGTGCCCGGCCAACAAACGCAAACGGCCGTGTCGATCCGAAACGTGTCCGTGTAAAATTGCGTCCCGTATTATTCCCGCAGGTAGTCGTAGTGGTTTGCTTGCGGACACTCCTGTTGCTGGGACGCACGGAGTACATATCTCCTAATAGTGTTTAGCTGCATAAAATGATTGCGTGGGAAACGGACACACACCATCGCTGCTGGCAAATAAGTAGCCACTCGTTGTAAATTCGGCCGCGTAATTATACATACTGTACAGGAGGGGTCTTCATCTGTGCTGACTGGTGGCACAGACCATGACACTGCGCCAAAAAAGAGACTATTTAAAAGAGAGCTTCACTTTCGTCGAGGACCTGTGCTGGGCCGCCGACTTCCCAGATGCGGGTGTCGACCCCACAATCGGCAATTGAAGATTCAACCTCGTCGACATACTCGGCGGTCGTGTTGATGTAGACACTTGCTCCGGTATCGGCCGAGAAATACACCGGGATGTCGTCTTCGCGCAACTTGCGGACAGTGTTGAAAATCTCGATAGTGCGTGGCTGCCAGTAGACCCACCCCGAAGGACCAGTCATCGTCGTCGCGGTCAACGAAAGTGTGTCGTGTTCGGCCAGTTCGAAGACACGCTCGAACGACCCCGCACGGAGTGCGTCGCGCATCGTTGCGATCTGCTCGTGGATGTGTGCTAAGCGGGCCTCAAACATGTGGCTCTGTTCGGCTTCTGTGTGTGCTTCTTCGGTTTCCTTGTAGGCGGGGACCATCCCGGCGACGATCCGCAGATCTGATTCGAGTTCGTCGGAGACATCGAGTCGCTCGGAGCGACAATCCTCGTCGTTCAACCCCGTATAGAGCTGTGAGAACGCCCCTGTTACTGCGCGAGCGGCCGAAGAAGACCCGCGACGGGCAACGGTCGAAATTTCTGGCAACGTCATCTCGAGTCCGGCAGCCTCAACCAGCGCGACGGCAGCAGCCGCAAAGCCCGACGAAGACGAGCCAAAGCCGATGTTCGTCGGAAACGAATTTTCGGATTCGAATCTGACCCGGTGATCGATTCCAGCGAGTTCGCGGACGTAATCGACGACCAGTTCGACGCGTTCGGCCCCGCGGCCATCGACAGCCTCGCCATCGATGATGTAGGTGTCACTCTTGCGGTCGGGTTCGAATTCGACTGTAGTCTTGGTGTGACTCGGTGCGGTACAGACGCTGATCGAATCGTGATACGGCAATCTGCGCTTCTTATCGCGCATCCCGTGGTATTTGACGAGCCCCTGAATTGGGTGGGCTTTGGCTGTTGCTTTCATACAGCCAGCAAATAAGCGTCAGTACTTGGCAGTTTCGCCCCTGTGCCGTCACAGGGCAGCGAGATTTTGCCGGAGTTTGATCGTTGCCGTCATGAGCGACGTTGCTGTCATGATCAAAAAGACAATCTGGATGTGTAGCGCAACTGCCTGGTCGATACCAAGCGGAATGATCAACCCAACGATGCTGACCAGTGCGGCGAAAACGAGGACGGGAAGCAGGTGTCGGAGCAACGAATCGAGCATCGTCCCCTGCAGACGCGAACTGGACACCTGGTTTTGGAAAAAGAATCCCCCATAGGCAACGAGTGCGAGTGCAGTGAGCCCTTCGATTAGTGCAGTCAACTCTGTCTGGCCCAGTACAAAAACTGCCAGCACGTAGACGATAATTGCGCCGACGAACCCAAACCGAACGAACCGCTCGACATCCCCAGAACTACCGAGTGCGTCCTGTCCGGTCGACTCTGAGATCTGTCGGAGCGAAATGACGAGAAACAGCGTCATTGCTAACAGCAGTCCGTTCTTTGCAGCAAATTCGAGAGAACTGACGATATCGAGAATCCAGGTGAGTGCATACAGCGCTGCGAATACGCCGATAAACCGGATGTACTTCCAGATTTCTTTCTGCGATTCGATATCTGTCTGGATCAGGTTCTGCTGGGCATAATACGAAAATCGCAACCCGAGTGCGGCGAGCAACGACACCCCCAGGAAGAAAATGAATGTGAGGTTTGCGTTCTGTTCGATCAGATGAAGGCCAAATTCGACGTTGAAACCGAGGATTCCTACTTCAACCATAGTATCTCTTTGTGAGTCTCACTCACTGCCCGGCTATTCGTATTCGCGGTTAGCAGCGATGCTTGCCAGATCTTGTTTCAAATGCTCTATGGTTTCGTATCGGTGCATCTTTTCTTTCGCCATTGCTTTGGTGATGACGCTGTCGAGTTTGGTATCTGCACCGGCAGTACTCGGCGCTGGGGGTGCAGAATTGAGAACTACCTCGCGGATTCGTTCGAACGAACCGGTATACGGTGTCTCGCCGGTAAAGAGCCGATAGAGTGTCGAACCGAGCTGGTAGATATCCGTGAGATGGTCAACACGGCCGAAATCCCGGCTGAAATACTCCGGGGCTGCATAACCGGGTTTGAGATACGTCGCTGGTTCGAAATAATACCGGTAGACGTGCATCAACCCAACAGAGTCGATCAGTGGTGTTCCCTGTACAACATCATCGAACGTATCGCCAGCAAAGACGATAGAGCGTGGTTCGAGACCAGCATGAACGACTTCTCTGTTGTGGAGATACGCCACCCCGTCGGCGATCTGCAGTGCAACATCTAGTGGATCGACGAAATCCATCGGTTGTTTATCCGCGAGGCATCCGGCAGTTGTGGCCGTCATGACCCACGGAGATGGCTGATTTCCCGTATCCAGTACAGTGACAACGTGTTCGTGGTCGCTCACGGACGACCACTGGCGAAGCGGTCTCGTGATCTCATCGGCAAACTCGGATTCGGCCTCGGGTTCGCTCGGACAGTCCAGTAATCTGATGGCGACATCGTCCCGTCGACCGTTGCGACCGACCAGTGCCTCGTGGATGGTCCCGTACCTGCTCTGGTAGTGAGTACCCGTGATGTGGACGTGGTCGAACTGGCTCCGGTTGGCGATGGCAGTTGCTGCCACAGTTGGGTCTATGCCCGAGTTATTGTTCGGGTCCATCTCCAGTTCTGTTGGATGCAAACACGCAGTGTGTATTAATTTTTGCAGTCTGTGTATCTAGTTCACATGGTTCGGCCACAGATATAGCGATGCCCGGACAACAGAGTGGTCTCATACTGACGACTATAAGAAACCGAGCAATCTCGCCACACCGGGGTGGCGAGGATGCTCACGAATTTATAGCCGTCAGTATCAATGCTTACAGCAGAGACACTCCGAAAAGGCAATTTGAAATGGTCGGGAGACAAATGTGGTTGTAATGAGCGAACAGAATCGTTCTCTTTTGCCACAAATAATTGCAGATAGCTACGCAGCCCGCCTCGGCGTTGCGTTGCTGTTTGCAATCGTCGTCATGGTTGCATTCGGGCTCGTCATCAGCGCCCAGGCATCATCGACGCTTGAGGATGATGTCGAGTCGGATCTGACCGAACTGGCTGATTCACAGGCCGGAGAACTCGATGCGTGGCTAGAACACAGCGAGCGAAGTGTCCGCACGACATCGGATAATTCGGCACTGAATACTGACGATACGGATGCGATCAGCGATCATCTAGAACAACAGGTCGCAAACGACCAAGTCTCGACAAATGTCGCTGCGATCCATTATCTCAATACGGAGACGATGACCTTCGAGGCGAGTTCTGACGCCTCGTTTGTCGGAGTTAATCCGGCCGAGGAAGGTGCGCCGTTTGCCGAAGACCCGCCGGAATTTGACGGCCCACACGATACGCATATCTCTGAACCGTTCGAAGTCGATGCTGCAGACCATCCGGTTATTGCCGTTGTCTCACCAGTCACCGGTGAGGATGACCGCCTTCTCGTCTTTATGACGAATCTTCAGGAACGGTCTGAAGAAATCTCCGCAACACGTGGTGGGTCCGAAACGAGCGTTATCAATCAAGATGGGATCTACGTCTCTCACCCTGACGGCGACAGGATTCTCGACGATTCAGGAATCGACGCCGAGCGTCTCGAACAGGCAAGTACGGATCGACCCCACTTTGCCGACGATGGTGAAGAGGTCACGGCAATAAAACAACTGGAGTCGACCGACTGGTTCGTTGTCGTCAGTGCTGATCGGGACGACGCATTCGCCTTGAGCGAGCAGATCAACTCTGATCTGATCGGATTGATCGTACTCGCGATCATCAATCTCGGGCTGGTCGGTGTCACAATCGGGGCGAACACCGTCACCTCGCTGCGTCGGCTCTCTGACCGTGCTAAAGAGATGGGTAGCGGGAACCTCGATGTCGATCTCTCGACACCGCGTTCGGACGAAATCGGCAATCTCTACCGCTCGTTCGATCAGATGCGGAGTTCTATTCGAACGAACATCGAAGAGGCGGAGAAAGCCCGCGAGGAAGCAGAGCAGGCCCAGACAGAGGCCGAAGGGGCTCGCAAAGAGGCAGAAAAAGAGAGCCAGGAGATGCAGGAGGTCAATCAGGAACTCGAACAGAAGGTAACTGAGTACCGTGAGGTGCTGAGCGATGCTGCTGCCGGTGATCTCACCCGACGGGTCAACCCCGAGAGTTCGAACGAGGCGATGCAGGAGGTCGGTCGGGAGATCAATACGACACTCGATGCGCTGGAAGAGATCATCTCGACGACGAAATCGTTCGCACAGAACGTCCACGCTGCAACCGAGCAAGCCGGGGCGAACGCACAGCAAGTCGACCGGGCAAGCCAGAACGTGCGGTCTTCGATTGACGAAATCTCGAAAGGCGCCTCGGAGCAGAGCCAGCGCCTGCAGGAAGCAGCCACCGAGATGCAAGGGCTCTCTGCGACTGCCCAGCAGGTTGCCTCCTCGGCCCAGCAGGTCGCAGACACCTCACACGCCGCGGCCGAGGTTGGCGAGACTGGCCGCGAGGCCGCACAGGAAGCAGTCGAGCAGATGAATGCTATCGATGCAGAGACTGACGAGACTGTCGAAGAGATTACCTCACTTGCCGAGGATCTCTCGGAGATCGGTGAGATCGTCGATCTGATCACCGAAATCGTCGAGCAGACGAACATGCTCGCGCTGAACGCCTCGATAGAGGCGGCGCGTGCAGACGCAGGTGGCGAAGGCTTCGCTGTCGTTGCTGATGAAATCAAGAATCTGGCCGAGGAAACGAAGTCGGCCGCCGGGGATATCGAAGACCGGATCGACCGGATTCAGGCCCAGGCTGACGACACTGTCAAAACAATGGAAGAAACGAGCCAACACGTAAAGACCGGGACAGAAACAGTCGAAGAGGCAATCGAGGCGCTCGAACAGATCGTCGAGTACACCGAGGAAGTCGACAGCGGAATCCGGGAAATCGACGATGCGACCGAAGAGCAGGCACACACAGCACAGAACGTGATGGTTGTTATCGACGATCTGACGGATATCAGCCAGGAGACGGCAACGGAAGCAGACAGTGTCGCCGACGCGGCCAGAGAGCAGACAGACTCCATCAGCGAAGTCTCACAGTCTGCCCAGGACCTCCAGAACAGTGCTCAGGCACTCGATGACCTGCTTCGTCGCTTTACCGTCAAAGCTGATCTCGACGAGGCGGATTTCGACAAGATTCAATCGAAAATTGGGGGTGACCAGTAATGTCACAGCTTTCGACGTGGTTTGGGCTTGGCGCGGTTGGCATGGCCGTTGGGACACTCATACTTGCCTATGGGTTTCGGCTGGTGCCAGAGCAAAACCGACGACGGTATGCAATTCTCGTCGCCGTGCCTGCGATTGCATTCGGTGCATATGTCCTCATGGTCTTTGGCATCGGTGAAATCGAGACACAGAGTGGAGAAGTTCTCTTTGGAATGCGCTATCTCGACTGGTTATTGACAACGCCGTTGCATATTCTGTATCTCGGTTTGCTTGCCGGGGCAACAATGGGAACAATTTACAGATCTATCGGGTTAATGGCGCTTACTATCGTATTCGGATTCGCCGGCGCGTACTTCGCGGGGATCGGTGGCTGGCTCCTGTTTGGGCTTGGATCGGCAACGTTCGGTGGTGTCGTCTATTATGCACTCGCTGATTTCGATGAAGCGGCACAACAAAAAGACGACATCACCCTCGCGTTGTACCGAAAACTTCGTGCCTTTTTGATCGTGCTCTGGTTGATGTACCCCGTGATCTGGGTGCTCGCACCGTTTGGTATCGGTCTGATGAACATCGAGACAAGCGCATTGGTCCTGTCCTATCTCGATGTCATCGCAAAAGTCGGGTTCGGACTCATTGCGCTGTCGGGGCAGATGACACTCGTCGAAACTGCCGAGACAGCGCCTGCCGCATCGGACTAACTACTAGTTTGTGAACAGTTACTCACAAATGCTTAGTTACCCAGGCACAACACTGCCAGTATGAACGTTGCAGTACTGGGTGCGGGATCCGAAGGGCGAGATATTGCTTCGCTGTGTGCGCGTGCGGGCCACGCAGTCAGTTTACACGCAGCGGATGCAACGAAGGCAATGGACCGTATCGACGATATCGAAGTCGGACTAATAAACGCCGCGAGAGCAGGCGAGATTAGCGAACAGCGGAAAGAAGAGGCAATCGATAGCCTCGAAGCGACGACGGGCCTGAAGGCTGCGGTCTCTGGTTCGGATGTTGTTATCGAGACAATAGAAAAGGAAGCTGAACCACTCCAGGAGCGATTTGCCGAACTAGAATCGTTCGTCGAACGAGAGACGATCATCATGATAAGTTCCACGACCGTCTCGATAACGACAGCTGCGGCAGGGCTTTGCCATCCCGACCGAGCTTTCAGCTTGGACTTTTTCGATCTTTCCGAGGCCAGTGTCGTCGAGTTGCTCGTTGCAGACCAGGCAACGAAGGAGGCGACTGACAAAGCGAAATCGTTCGTCGAGAGTTTCGAGATGAACGTGGTGCCTGTCAGAGACGTCGCCGGTACTGCATCGACCCGTCTCGAACTCGCACTCGAAGCGGAAGCGATGCGAGCAGTCGCAGACGGTGTCGTCGGGGTTGAGGGAATCGATACAGTCGCACGCGAAGGATATCAACATCCCATGGGACCACTCGAACGCGCCGACCGAGCCGGACTCGGTAGCCGCCTCGAAGCGTTAACGGAACTTGCCGAAAGCGTTGGCCCCCAGTTCGAGCCACCGGAGTTACTTCGTGAACTCGTCGAGGAAGGAAACACTGGCATGGGCGCTGGCGAGGGGTTTTATATCTGGAAGGGGGCCGAGCCAGTCGCGATTGCGATTGCCGAACCGAATACTCTAACGCGAGACGATGGGCCAGATGACCCGACACAGCTGTGACATCCCCGACGGAACTTGGCAAGCGTTAAAAGCTGTGCCACGAAAGGGAAGGACATGAGCGAGAGTGAAACCCGTCAAACACGAAGCTGTATTTCGTGTGGGATCCACATCGCGGGAACGAGCGCTGCCTCGTTCAAGTGTCCCGACTGTGGTCACCAGATTCACCGCTGTGCGAAGTGTCGCAAACAGAGTAACCTCTACCAGTGCCCAGACTGTGGCTTTACAGGACCATAACCATGGGAAAAGTTGCTGCTGCAATCAAGGTCATGCCAGATAGTCCGGATGTCGATCTGGACCAGCTCCAAGAACAGCTCGAACAGGAACTGCCCGAAGGCGCGAAGATTAACGGATTCGACCGCGACGAGGTCGCATTCGGCTTGACTGCGCTGATTCCGACAGTCGTTGTTCCCGACGAAGCAGGGGGGACCGAAGCCGTCGAAGAAGCGTTCCAGCAAGTTGAGCGCGTCGAAAGCGTCTCTGTCGAAGACGTCGGTCGTCTCTGAACCGGCAGGACATTCTTTCAAAAGCAATAGTACCAAGAGATCCGTCTCTGTGCCTTTTATAATACTGGTTCAGGGCCTGGCGGTGCGTGCCGTTTGTGCTCGCTTCCTTCGAAAAGTGTGCGAACATTCTCGACAAGATTTTCCTCGACACCGATTTCTCTTGCAGTCCCTGCCACGGAGACTGGCCCGTCGATGTGCAATGCGAGAATCGAATCGAGCGTGTCGTATCCAATTCCGAGTTCCGATTCGTCGGTTTGGTCGGGCCACAGCCCTGCTGTTGGAGTCTTTGCGGTCAGATCCTCCGGCACACCGATATGGCGAGAAAGCTGCCTGACTTGTTGTTTGTAGAGGTTCGCAATCGGGTGACAGTCTACGGCACCGTCGCCGTATTTCGTGAAATACCCCACGGCGGCTTCACTTCGGTTGCCCGTCCCGAGGACGATTCCATTGCGCCGGTTGGCTTCGAAATAACTCATCACCGCGCGGATTCGCGCTCGGAGGTTCCCAATGGCAACTTGGATGGTTTCATCATCCGCCTCTGCCGGGACGACGTTGGGGTTTACTTCGAAGATGGCTTCGACGAGTGGCTCAATTTCGATGGTGTCGTATTCAATATCGAGTAATTCGCTTGCGACCCGTTCGGCGTCGCTCATATTCGCTTCCTGATTGACGGTACTCGGGAGGACGAGTCCGTAGACACTCCCACTCCCAAGGGCTTCGACGGCGAGATGGGAGGTAAGCGTACTGTCGATCCCACCGGAAAGTGCAATAACTGCAACGTCAGCGCCCGCTGTCTCGTATTGGTTGGTGATGAACTCGGTTATGTGCTCTCGGCGCTTCTCAAGTTCTGACTCGGAAAACGTCAAATCAAGCGGCGACTCTGCTTGCACAATGTCTGGCATATGCGTGTTCATAGTGCGGGAGTGTGAAAAAATTATCCTGTCTGGCTGTCGGAGACATTGGCCTGTCTTGCAAGCCGATAGAATCAAGCCGCTAACGGGAATAGATCAGGGTATGGACTCATTCGACGATAGTGCTCACACACAGACTGTGGAGTACGAACCTATTGGTGTAAAAAATCTCCTCATCTCGATGAAAGACAGTTCCGAGTTGATCGTCGACCTCGCCTACTCTGCGATTTTGCACAACAGCGATGATCTCGCTGAAGAGGTGCTACGACTAGAAGAAGAGATGGACCTGTTGCAGATGCAGGCTCGAATGAACATGCTGATGGCCGCCCGCAAGCCAGACGATGCGCGCCAACTCGCACCGGTACTGGGAATTATCGGTGCCGCCGAGAAAATCAGCGAGGCTGCCGGCGACATTGCAGAGGTCGTTCTTGGTGAGGAGGGGCTCCCGGGAGCGATTCAGGCTTCCCTGCCCGAGGCAATCGAGGTTCTCAAACGCGCACGCGTAGACGAAAGTTCCGAGTACGCCGGGCGGACACTCGGGGAGATTAATCTACAGACCGAAACTGGTGTTCGGGTGATCGGGATTCGTGATGACGAAGAGTGGACACTCAACCCAGACTACGATTCGAAACTCGTCGCCGGAGATGTGCTGCTTCTCCGTGGTGCTGAAGCTAACGTGGCAGAGGTTTTCGAGGCAGTGACTGGCGAGGCGTACAAACACCCCGAGGAGCACGATCACGAAATTTCGGATCTCGAACGGGCTGTCGATACGATTGTGTTGATGAAAAACGTCAGTGAACTCTCTGTCGACCTTGCGTATGCGAGTGTCCTCTTCGATGACGAAGAGCTTGCAGAAGAAGTCCACTCACTCGAAATAGAAGTAGACAGCCTCCAGCGACGCCTCGAAGCCTGGACGCTTCAGGCAGCAAGCGAGGTCAATGATCCTGTCTCACTGCGTGGTCTCCTTCGGCTTGCAGGCAGTAGCGAAGTAATCAGTGATGCAGCCCTCGAAATCACCGAAGGAATTCTCCGCGATATCGAGACACATCCCGTGATTGCCGAGTCAGTCCGAGAAAGTGATATTGCTGTCCGGCGAGTCACAATTGCACCGAATAACTCCTTCGATGAAAAGACAATTGCAGAGGTTGTACAGACCCATCCCGGCGTCTCGATCATCGCAATCCATCGTGCTGATGATGAATGGGTATTCTACCCAGAAGAAGAGGAAACACTCGATGCAGGTGATACGGTTATCATTCGAGGAACGTGGGACGCCACAGAAAAACTGCTCACGGCAGCGAGATAATCTCACCCCACGACCTGTAGACGGTATCTGTTTTTTCGAAGCACCCTCTTCGTACGCGCTACATTTTGCCCGGCAGCCCGCGTCAACAGCACTCACCCGATAGTTGTTTCATCAGTTAATCAAGAGCTTGCTAGATTTCGATCCATCTACCAGATGGACTTTTGGGGTATGGCAGACAACGTATCACACATGTCGGACCCATACAATCACTACATTGATGGCGCGTGGACGGCGGGGGAGGGTGAGGAAACATTCGAGAGTAAGAATCCAGCGACGGGTGAGCAACTCGGGGGGTTCCGGCGAGGGACACCGGAAGATGCACAGCAGGCGATTGGGGCGGCAAAGGAAGCGTTTGAGCAGTGGCGGGACCTGTCACGGATCGACCGCGCGGAAGTGCTGTGGGATGTCTATCACGAACTGCGCGACCGTCACGAGGAACTCGGCGAGATCGTCACCAAAGAGTGTGGCAAAGAAATTTCCGAAGGCAAGGCCGACGTGACCGAAGCTTGGCACATGGTCGAGTGGGCCGCCGGCGATGCACGCCATCCACAAGGTGATATCGTCCCGAGTGAAGTGCCGGCGAAAGATGCCTACATGCGACGCAAGCCTTGTGGTGTCGTTGCCTGTATCACGCCCTGGAATTTCCCCGTCGCCATTCCCTTCTGGCATATGGCCGTCACACTCGTCCAGGGCAACACCGTCGTCTGGAAGCCAGCAGAGCAGACTCCCTGGTGTGGCCAGACCATCGCCGAGATGATGATCGATGCCGGCGTCCCCGATGGTGTGTTCAACCTCATCCAGGGATATGGTGATGTGGGCGCAGCGATGGTCGAAGACGACCGCGTCGATACGGTCCTCTTTACTGGCTCGGCGGAGGTCGGCCACGAAGTCTCCCAGAAGGTAGCAGACGATCCCGGTAAACGAGTGTCCTGTGAGATGGGCGGAAAAAATGCCGTCGTGATAACCGAGAAGGCTGACCTAGATATTGCCGTCCACGCGGCGGTGATGAGTTCGTTCAAGACAACGGGACAACGCTGTGTTTCGAGCGAGCGACTCATCGTCCACGCGGATGTCTACGAGGAGTTCAAAGAGCGCTTCGTCGAGATTGCAGAAGACATTACCGTCGGTGATCCGCTGGACGAGGACACCTTCATGGGGCCACTGATCGAGGAAGGTCACGTCGAGAAAGTCACCAAGTACAACGAACTCGCCGAGACAGAGGGTGTAAACGTCCTCGTCGACCGGACAGAACTCGACGACGGTGAGATTCCCGAGGGTCACGAAGACGGCCACTGGGTCGGGCCGTTCGTTTACGAGGCTGATCCGGACGAACCGCTGCGCTGTACGCAGGAGGAGGTGTTCGGCCCCCACGTCGCGCTGGTAGAGTACGAGGGTGATATCGAACGCGCTGTCGAGATTCACAACGACACGGACTACGGGCTGGCGGGGGCGGTCATCTCCGAGGATTACCGCCAGATCAACTACTTCCGCGACCGGGCCGAGGTGGGGTTAGCCTACGGGAATCTGCCCTGTATCGGTGCGGAAGTGCAGTTGCCTTTCGGTGGGGTCAAGAAATCCGGCACCGGTGCGCCGCACGCGCGTGAAGTTATCGAGGCCGTCACGGAGCGGACGGCGTGGACGCTCAACAACGACGAGGATATCGAGATGGCACAGGGGCTGTCGGCTGATATCAAGACCAGAGACGAGTGATCGCAACACAGGCGAAGTGTGTGGGTTTTTATTCGATGGCGAAGCAGAGAGGGTATGGGCCAGCAGTGTCTCAACTGCGGAAAACCGCTCGGTGGCGAAGCCACGCTCTGTTACAGTTGTCGGTCTGAGGGTGTCTCTCCGGAGAATGTCGTCGAAGTTGACGAGGAAGTCGAAGAACGCGTCGAGCGCTACTTCATCGTATCAGCGGTCAAGTGTGCGAACTGTGACGAACTCCACGGGACAGTTACTGTCGACGGCGAGGAGTATACGGCAGCGGATTTCGGTATCGAGGACCTGGATGAGTGGCGACTCGAAATGGACAAAGAAGAGGAGTGGATTCGCGAGAACGCTCGGGAGGTGCAGGCGGTCTTGCCACGTCTGGAAGAGGAGTGGCCCGAGTCCGTTCGGGCACTTCGGAATTACGTTCTCTAGAGGGACTGGTAGCGGAACGTTCTTTGAGGTGAGTCGGGTAGAACTATGTGGCTGATGACGAAAAACTGCGGTTCCGAGGGCGACGGGGCCGGACGGGGTAATCCCGTTCCTCGCGTCCGGTGACGAACCCTATGAGTGCCGAGGCCAGCTTTTCAGACACTCAGCCGGTGGTAAATGCCAATTCCAGTCACTGTCCGTTCCGCCGCTGCCGTCGCCGCCGACTCGAGGAGAGGTCTCGGCGAACGCCTGTCGTGATCATGCCGATCGGGATGCCGACGATGGCCGCCCCCGCGAGCACGAGCAGGAACAGCGGTGGGGGAAGCAATGGGACGAGGCCGCTCAGCGACGGATCGACCTGGAGAAACGCCCGCATCGCTTCGGAATCTCGGGTAAACGCGACGAGAAACAAATAGAGGTTGACACCGAGGCCACCGATTTACTGGTGCCGCAGTACAGGAAATCGATTATTTCGTGAGTGAAGAATCCGCACGAGTGTTAGCGAGGCTACAATTATCCATGATCGGATTCAATCAGTAGTTGGGTATCACGATGCGTCTGACTGGAAGGGTCCGTATAGAGATCGAACCGACGACGAACAAGACAGGGCCATAATATATGTCGCTTGGGGGGATCGCTCTTGCGACCGACTTCGCGCTGCTCATCGTCGCGGCAACAATATTGAGCTACCTGGCCCGACTGACAAAACAACCGACCATCGTCGCGTACGTCCTGACCGGTGTCGTCATCGGGCCGATTGGTCTCGGAATCGTTGCCGAGGACGAACTCATTGAGGTCATCGCCGAACTCGGGCTGGGATTCCTGCTGTTTCTGCTCGGTATTGAGATGCGCTTCGACCGGATCCGCGAGATAATGCGGCCGGTTGCAGCCATCGCAGTCGGACAGGCGATCCTGCAGGCGATCGCTTCCACCACTATTGCGCTCCTGCTGGGATTTACGCTTTTCCAGTCGCTGATGATTGCGCTAGCGACGACCTTCGGAGCGACGCCGATCATCGTCAAGGTCCTCGGAGACAAGGACGACCTCACGACACTCTACGGCCGAGTCGATATCGGCGTCCTCATTTTCCAGGACCTCTACCTCGTGTTCGCGCTGGCAGTCCTCGCGGTCGGCGCGGTAGACTCCGCCGGCGAAGTCGCGCTGAGCATGGGTCGTGTCTTCGTTCTCCTGGCACTGGTCGGCGCCGTTGCCTATCTCACTAGCAAGTACTTCTTGCCGACACTGTTGCGCGCCAGCGCCACCAACAAGAGCACGCTATTTACTGTTGGTATCGCGTGGGCGTTCCTGTTCATCTTTGCCGCAGAAGCTTTGGAGCTGTCCGTCGAGCTGGGCGCATTCATCGCCGGCCTCTCACTTGCCCAGCTCCCCTACAGCACCGAACTCAAAGAGCGGATGCGGCCGGCGACGAACTTCTTCATTGCTGTCTTCTTCGCCTCCATTGCTCTCCAGATGGAACTTGACGCCCTCCTCCAGTACTGGCAGGAGGCGCTTATTGCGTCGGTCCTCCTCATCTTCGTCAACTTCTGGATCGTTTTCGGGCTGTACCTTAGCCAGAACTTCGACGTCGAGACGTCGTTTCTCGGCACGATATCGATGCTGCAAGTCAGTGAGTTCTCGCTGGTCCTCGGTGCGCTGGCGGTCGAACAGGAGTTCATCGAAGAGGGGATCCTCGGATTCCTTAGCCTGATGGCGCTGGTGACAATGCCGATCTCGACGTACTACGTCCTCTACAACCGCCGAATTTACCGGTATCTGGAACCGTACTTACGGCGGTTCGAACGGGACGATCCGATCAGGACCGACCCCGTCGAGTTTGAAAACCACGCGGTCGTAGTCGGGTACAACCGACTCACACGGGACGTTATCAATGTCCTCGAAGGCCACGTCTCTGACATCGTCGTCATTGAGCAGGCCGCCAAACACGTCGAAGAGCTTCAGGATATCGACCATGCGTTCATTTTCGGTGACGCAAGACACGGTGGTATTCGACGCGAGGCGAACCTACAGGGTGCCGGTTTCGTCGTGAGCGCTGCTTGGCGAACCGACGTCAACCGTCGACTCGTTGAGGATACCGAGGATGCCACTACGATTATTCGTGCAGCAACCAACGCAGAGGCGGAGGAACTCACAGAGCACGGTTCGGACTACGTCGTCTTCGAGCAAGATGCCCTCGTCGACCGGGTGGTGGCACTGGTGGAGTCGATTGACGATCCTGACGAATTCGAACGACGAATCAAGGCACTGAACGACCTCACACTTGGGAAAACCCAGCATCGAACAGGTGGTGAGAGCGATGTCTGAGGTTCTCTTCGCGCTGACGTTTATTTTCGTCGTCGCCGCGTTCCTTTTGATAGTCGCAGCGAAAACGTCACTGCCAGTTATCCCGTTCTACCTTCTGGCTGGAATCGTCGCCGGCGTCGTCATCGAGGAAGGGCAGATACTCGACCTCGCTCAGTGGGGGATTGCCTTTCTCGTGTTTCTATTTGGCGTTCGTGTCGATATCGAAGCGTTGGGCTCGACGGGTCGAATCAGCGCCGGCGTTGCCCTCGTTCAGGCAGGGATCGTCGGCGGACTCGGCTTCGCTGCCGCCATAGGCTTTGGCCTCGACGCGTTGAACGCGTTCTACTTTGCAGTCGCAGCCGCCCTTAGTTCCTCACTAATCGCGGTCAGCTATTTCGCCGATCCCGACGGTCCTCGTCCGACGTACGAACGTCTGGCGGAGTCTATTCACTTCGTCGAGGATCTCCTCGGCGTCCTCATCGTCCTCGGGTTGAGCGCGCTGGTGTACGCGGCGGCGCCCGCTCTCGAACAGTTCGCTCTCGCCGCTGTGCTGTTCGCCCTCGCTCTCGCCATCCGATACCTGTTCTTTCACCGTCTCACTGGCCGTTTGCAGGGTGATTCGGAGGTTATGATGCTCGTCGGTATCTCCCTTATCATCGGATTCATCGCAATCGCCGAGTACGCCGATCTATCGCTCGTCGTCGGCGCGTTCGCCGCCGGCATTGCCATCGCCGACGACTATCCCTACTCGCTGGAACTGGTCGATACCATGGACGACCTCGAAGACTTCTTCACCCCCATCTTTTTCGTCACCGTCGGTGCGCTCCTCACGGTACCCGGTCTAGAAACTGTTGGATACACGATCGTACTGATATTCGCGGTTCTCGTCCTGAATCCCCTCGTCGTCACGTTCGTGCTCATTCAAGCTGGCTTCGACGGCCGGACCGCCGTCTTTACCGGATTGACTCTCGACCAGGTGAGCGTCTTCACCCTCTTCATCGCTATCGAAGCGCTCGTCGTCGAAGCCATCGCACGGCCAGTATTCGACGCCATCGTCCTCACGGCTGTCGTCACGATGCTCGCCGCCACGTACACGACCGACCACGCCGAGGACGTCAACCGCTGGCTGCGACGACACGGTCTCTTCAGGATGCTCGGTGAATCGAACAGAATTAGAGCAGATGTTACCGAGAACCTGTCGGAGCACGTAATCGTCGTGGATATCGAGCACGGGAGCAGCCGGATTCTGGAAACGTGCGCGACGTTGGATCGGCCAGTCGTCGTCATCGAAAATAACCCTGCGATGTTCGAAACAGTCCGGGAGGAGTGTGACAACTACGTCTTCGGTGACGTCCTCGACAACCGGGTCTGGGACCATGCGAGGGCTCTGGACGCGTCGCTGATCATTTCCTTGACACCAGAACCGGACAGGGCCCAGTACGTCGCCGATTTGGACGTGGATGTCCCACGACTCATTCGATTTGACGACGTAGACACCGCTGAATCGTTCCTCCAACGGGACGCTACCGGTGTTCTGTATCCCTACGCCCTCTCTGGAGAGCGTGTTGCCGAGGATATACGGGCGCTCCTTTCCGGGGAAATTTCTCCCGAAGAGTTCACAGAGCGATGGCAGTCACAGTCCGAACACCGGTAATTCTCACGCCAACTGTTCGTCCGGTCGGACGACAAAGACATCGGCCGGGGCTTCGTTGACGACGTACTTCGCTACTGTCCCGAAGAATTTCTCCACGATGCCCGATGCACCAACCGATCCGATGACTATCAATCCAACATCGTTTTCGTCGGCGTACTCTTCGATTTTCTCCGTGGCACGGCCTGTTCTCGGGCGGTTTCGACGGTGAGCCTGCGTTCGTTCGCCTGCTCTGCAGCCTGTTCGAGGACCGTATCTGCGTGGTTGATCTCCTCGGATATCTTCTCCTCGTAGCCTTTCACCGTCGGATCCTCCCGAGAATGCTCTATTACGTAGAGTACGTGGAGTGTGGCATCATATCTATCAGCCACGTCGATTGCTCGTTCTGTTGCGAGTTGCGCCGTGTCGCTCCCGTCCGTCGAAATGAGGATCGTATCGTACATGGTGTGGTGGCTGTTGGCGATGGTCGCAAACGACCGAAGTGATACCGTTAGCTTTCGTGATGGACACACAAAAGTGGAGAACTTACAAACGCGGCGGTGTTTAGTGCGCGGAAAATGGGAAAGCGGCGTAAAATCCTCCGTTATCGAAATTGAGGCGAATAGATCGGTACATGCACATCGTCCAGATTCGAGTGTCGAGGTCACCGATTTGCGTGTCCCAAAAAAGTCCCGAAAGGGAAATACAGAACACGTTCTAGCAATTCGTACCGACGGACGAACAAACCTACACCACGCCCGTTACAATCCCACCGACGAGGATACCGACTCCGAGCAAGGTTAGGGCGAGCCCTGGAATACTGGACACCATCGCGACGAGCGTCGACCGCAACGCGAGCGTTCGTCCCGAGCGTGGTGTTACCGTGAACATGTTGTGGGCCCCTGCACTGTCGACCCTCGCCACGTACTCCTCGCCCTCCTTGGAATCGTTGAATTTACCGATAACCAACACGTCGTCGCCGGGTTCGAAGTACCGCTCGTTCGTTCGCTCGGTCACACCGCCGGCACGTCCGAGGGTTACCACCGAAACGCTATTAGACAGCATCCGTTTTGGAAGCGACGGCATATCCGTCTCCCGAAGGGGCATTTTGAGCGAGGCACCCTCGGGGTCGACACGAACGGGGCCGTGCTCTGTGTCGAGGGTGAACGGAACAGATTCGT
>LKMJ01001921.1_pt1 | contig 18738 bp, 27 predicted proteins | sample 643391 | NCBI WGS metagenome assembly LKMJ01 (sample SAMN04112250, study PRJNA286221) | soda lake metagenome | biome: soda lake; feature: Kulunda Steppe; material: water; isolation source: sample PL-Br10 brine of Picturesque Lake | place: Russia: Kulunda steppe | collected 2010-07 | reverse complement strand
TCGTCCGCCAGAGCAAGAAAGGAGTCAGTCACTTGTGCACGCGGAAAAGCTTTACTCTGGGGCGGAATGTAAACAGCACCAAGCATGGCATTTTGAGGGAGTCCAAAGAGACTACCTTTGCAACAGATCCACACACATTGAAGGCTCTGCGAGACCTCATGCAAAGTCAGGAAGTCTGCACAAGAGTTGGCAGCCACAAGAGTCACTCCAAAACCACGCCTGCCGCGCCGGCAGGCCATGGGGAATGCTAGCAACAGATGTAAAGGAATGCAAGCAACAGATGTACAGGAAGATCTCCTTAATTTACGCAAACAGGGTTTTCCCTGCTGGCATAGTCTATCTTATCTTTTTCAGTAACTGGCAGCCACAAAACCAGTCAGCCTAACCACCAGACTAGCGATTAAGCCTAATTTGTAGATGTAAACCTGACCTGGCTCAACAAGCTAACAGCGTTAGTTGTGTACACATCATACGTATGATAGTATTACCACTCTGCTTATCGGAAATAAGTGCTCTGCTTTTCAATTACTGTATCCAGTCATATACAAAGGTTTATGGTAACAAGGGGTTTATGCTAACTGAGCAGCTTTGCTCTAAATGCACTTCACACAGACGCGCTGCCTGGGACATACATACGAACTCACACACAGAGGCCCACCTGGTCAATATTTCTTCCCTAGCAATAGATACGTCCTATCTACGTCTTATTAATCTGAGACTGCTCCTGTCTCTTCATGCTCGCAAGTGCTAGCACCAGAGGGGGCACATGATGTCTTCAATCATACACACTTCTGTACACACCAACAACTGTCTGCAGATTGCACACAATGACTTGATAATCATATTTTCTTAAAAAGTGTTCAATCCGAGTCAGAGCCAAATCTTCAGGTCCTTCCTGATCCCTTCCGGCCAGATGTATCCTTTTTCTTGAGCATCCAGTCCATGACTCCTGACTGCAGGGTAAGAAAACACAAATGCCGTGTTTATTGACACTATCGAAGTGTAGCTATTGCATAAGACGGCACCTTCTTCAGTTCTTGTGTTAGGCTCGTTCTTTGACAGGGGCCCGCTTGTCATCCAAGTCTTCACAGCTTGTACTGGACATGATATACTGTCAGAGGTGCTAAGCAAAAGCTAAGCCTTTCTTTAGATCAAACTAAGGCATGTTCTCATTGTCCCCCAAATGCTTCGCAAATACACGAGCAGCTCCACCTTGAGTGCAAGGGCACCACATCACCTGTGCGTTCATGGCAGCATTGGCGTTCAGCATCTTTGTGCCAGCACCACCATTTTTGAAGTGGTTGTTGTAGTTCTCCTCTCGCAGCAGCATCTCTGCCCGGAGCTTGGCCATGCGCTCCTCAGATGTGCGCATCTGTCAAGAACAGAAACGTGCAATGTTTTGAACAGCGCTCCTCCCAGTGCTTGACTCAGCACACCTGGCACTGGGGAAGAATATGTGCAATGCATGCCATGGCACCTTACATGGTACACTCATGGCCTCCAGCGCGTGCGCGTGCCTGCAGCAGCTGCAACTTCACACACACACGTGCACACATGCACGCGGTCTCGGTCTTTTAGGTTCAACGCCACAACCATTTCCCCTTACATCGCCATATGCACAGTCAAAAGGTCTCCATGTGCCCACCAAAAGACATGTGCCCACCAAAACTCGTATGCCTTGTTGGGGGTGGTTGCACATTGCTGCACGCATGTCTGGACCAGGAACAGCATCCAGCATGTGCCAGCATCCAGCACATGCAGGGACAGAGTCCGGCAAATGCCAGCATCCAGCACAAGCAGGGCTTCACAAGAGCACACCACCCATCATCCCCAGAGGCAGTCCTCAGGGCACGCATATGGATGTTCCAGCCTCAAGGTGCCAGGTCTGCACGCATTGCCAGCGATCAGCGATGAAAGAGCGCTCATCATGTCCCAACCACCAGTTCTGCACACTGCCTCTCATCCTCAGCTACCCACCCACCAGCGTACTTGTGCATCCCCTCCTGTTCAGCCAGCCCACCACATTTTCTTTGCAGCGCCACAGCAACAGACGCGTGCCTCAATGCCCTCCAACCACGCACCCGCACAATCAAGCTTGGCCTGCTCCCCACCGCCTCGTCAAGGCCTCTCAAAAGCACGCAGTGTGGCACGCCAACTGCGCCAGCTCAGTGTACACATGGGTCGCGTGACAAGACTCACCAGCTCGGTCAACTCGCTGTTCTTTAGCTGGAGCTGCTCAATGAGCAGCGCGTCCTCTTCGCGTGGCCCCCTGTTCTGCCAGCGCTCCTCCAGGCCCTCGTACTCTTCTTGCAAGGCCAGGTACCTGCAGCAAGAAGCAAGCATGGCGTGGGAGTTGCTGCACCTGCCACTCTGTCCCAATCCCACTCACTGTGGAGTTCGAGGGGCTTTTGCAGGCGAGGCAGGCAGCGCCGGCAGCACACAGGTACACAAAAGTAGGGCTGACCACCAACGCCTCAGTACTTTCATGCAAAGCCAACCGCTGTGCATCAAAGCTGGCTACACAGCGCATACGACACAGGGGGCGCAGGCCCTGGTCAGGCTGGGTGATGTGGGTTCCATGGGTGTGGGAGCACAAGCTAGGTGATGTGGGTTCCATGGGTGCGGGAGCACAAGCTAGGTGATGTGGGTTCCATGGGTGTGGGAGCACAAGCTAGGTGATGTGGGTTCCATGGGTGTGGGAGCAAGCTAGGCTTTTGCTGTCTGACATCAGACCAAGCCCACTGAGGCCTGATAGAAGGTGGTTTGGTGCAACTAAGCCCTGGTGGTGGTTTGACGCTGCTCAGCCCTGGTGGTGGTTTGGTGCAACTAAGCCCTGGTGGTGGTTTGACGCCAGACCTGGCCTGATTGTGGTTCGCTGCACCCTATCCCCTATAGCCATGGGAGACAGCACGTGGCAGGCAGCCGCAGGCGCATGGGGTTGCTGCACCACCCTCCCTCCAAGGTATGGGAGACGGGCCGCACACGGCAGGCAGGCACAGGCAGGCACAGCAGGCAGGCACAGCAGACAGCCACAGGCGTGTGTGGGCCCCCGTGCGCAAACGAATTAGCAGGCAAGTCCATGATGTACAGCCCAACCCGTAACACATCTTTGTGCGTGTTGACACACACCCCTTCCGTGCTTCAAAGTAAGTGCAGCCCTGATGCATACATAGCAAGGGCGATGCTGCCTTTGCCACTATTGTTCCGAAGCACGCGCTGCACCTCCAGTGCCCCTACCTTTCCCGAGCCTCTTCTGCCGCGGCCTGCGCGTCCTGCTGCAAATGCTCCACTTCACGAGCATGATCCTGCGCAGGGGTGGGCGCGCATGCTCACTGCCACTGTGTCGTGCATTGGTGCGCATGTGCATGCCCAGCATGCACCGCGTTCAGATAAAATGCGCGTGCCCAGCATGCACCGCACTCAGATAAAAGTCTGAATGCTGTGCACGCCCTGCAGGTATGCCCATGTGGGCCAGCACAAACAAGACAAACCCAGTGCTAAGTGACCACGCTGCTGGCCAGCGTCCTTTGCTGCCAACTCAGCCTATCCAGACATGTGCACAAAGCCAACAAGGCATCCCATGCTTTGGATACTCCAGCCGTGCCAGTTTCTGAATGTTGCTTGGCACGTGCAAGCCTCTGTGAACATAGCTTGACTCCTGCAGGCCTCTCTGAACATTCTTTTGTGCTTGCAGGCACTCTGAACATTGTTTGGCACTTGTAAGGGTGTGCCAGGAGTTGTCGAGGGCAAATGGACTCATGATCCGATGGGAGGTGATCTGGCGAGGTGATCTGGCATGATGGAGGGAGGGTCCACGTGCGGGCCTAGCTAAGAGCAGTGGTGGCCTGTTTGGCGCATGGAAAACAGGGAACAGCAAGTCTAACGTATGGCACACACACAGGGCAGGTGCTCGTGGCGGAAGGGTCCTGCATCAAGGCACGCACAGATTAAGTGCCGCCTCCTGCATCAAGGCTAGCACAGATTGAGTGCTGCCTCCAGCATCAAGGCAGCACAGATTGAGTGCCGCCTCCTGCATCAAGGCACATACAGATTGAGTGCTGCCCCCTGCCCACCTCCACATCAGCCCTCCCTGAGGTGCGGCATCACAAGCATAGTGTGCAGGTGGGCATGAGAACGCTGGCATCGTGCGCTGGCGGGCACTGACTTGAAAAACCCTGTTGAGTTGGTAGGTTGGTCAGTTGAGCTGAGCACTGCTGGCGGCAGAAGCCCGCGTCCGCGACAAGGCGGCACGCACTGAGGGCTCCGCATGCACAGGGGGTTGCCTCGGAAGTGGTGGGCCCGACCTGCGTTAAGGCTGCACGCGCAGAGGTGCATGCGCACAGGGGCATGTGCGAGGCTGCGCGCTGGTGCTGCTGTGAGATCTTGTGTGGGGATGACCAGGGCCACACCTGCAACAAGGCGTCCCGTTCAGCGCGGTGCTTTTGCAGCAGGCCCTCCTTCTCCTCAGCGGCTGCCTGCCGCAAGCTGGCAGCTGTCTCAGTCAGCTCCATGGCCTTGTTCATCAGCGCCCCCTGCGCGTCCGCCAGCTGCGCAGCCAGCTGGGCCTGTGGGTGCAAGGACAGGTGCGGTGAGGGGGCTTTAAGCTGGCCCTGCATGTGACAGGGTGTGGTGCTACGGCTTAAAATCCCTGCAGGTGACAGGGTGTGGTACTGCGGCTTTGAATCCCTGCAGGTGACAGGGTGTGATGCTGCGGCTTTGAATTCCTGCGGGCAGGTGAGGATTGCGACCAATGCGCCACGCCATGTGGCAGGCTGTGGCCCGGGACCCCTGCAAAGTTGTGCTGAGCGCGCCATTGCAGGCAGCGGGACTCAAGCGACGGAAGGCCTGTGATAGAGCCGCAGAACACCTGGCCTGCGATAGAGCCAGAACACCTGGCCTGCGATAGAGCCACAGCACCTGGCGGCCCTGCCAGTGAGACAGCTGGGTTTCCCTGCATGTGTAAGCATCAAAGTGCTATTGGTAACAAGTGCTTGCGCCTGAACGAAGGTGCTCTCCATCCCACGCACTCGCCAGAGCAGAGGCACCCTCCTTCCCATGTATTGTCATGCACCATGAACTGTCATGCACCGTGTACTGTCGCGCACCATGTACTGTCGTGCACCACGTACTGTCATGCACCATACGTGAGCCACCTGCCCCCTTCACCAAAAGCCCAAGCTGCTGGCGGGGTGGTGCGTGTCGGAGCGCATGCTGCCGGCAAGTGCCGTGTGCCGGCCTGCGCCACCAGCTGGCCCTAGCGCGCCCGCTTGCTGCATGCGCGCTCAAGAGGATGTGTGCAGCACGTGCAGGTGGGCCCCACAGCCTTTTGCGGCAAACCTTTTGCCTGAGACGCCCCTGCCCCCGTGATCGCTGACACCTGTGCCTTTCTGCTGTCCCCCCGTGTGCATCGGCACTGGCTCATGGACATTGCTTAGAGCACGGACGCGCGTACACATACACACACCCACACATACACACAGGTACAACTGACCTTGCTGTCCTCAAGCTGCTGCTTTGCCTTGTTGAGGGCTGCGTGCTCAGCCTCCGCCTTCTGCTGCTGCGCCGCGGCGGCAGCTGAGGCCGCCGCGGCTTCAGCCTCGTGGCGCTGCAGTGCAGCCGCGTGCTTGACCTCTAGGGCCTCGTTCGTAGCCCTCAGCTCTGCAGCGCTGCGCTCATGCTGGGCAAGCATGTTGGCCACCTGCGGGCATGCACAGGGCCGCACCTCTGCTTTGGTGCCGAGCGCATGCGCATGCACAGGGCCACACCTCTGCTTTGGCGCCGAGCGCATGCGCATGCGCAGGGCCGCACCTCTGCTTTGGCGCCGAGCGCATGCGCATGCGCAGGGCCGCACCTCTGCTTTGGCGCCGAGCGCATGCGCATGGGCAGGGCCGCACCTCTGCTTTGGTGCCGAGCGCATGCGCATGCGCAGGGCCGCACCTCTGCTTTGGTGCCGAGCGCATGCACATGTGCAGCCCTTAGGAGCACCTCTGCTTTGGTGCCGAGCGCATGCGCATGCGCAGCCCTGAGGAGCGCCTCATGGAATCTCATGTGTGGCCTGAGGGAGCCTTGAGCCGTGGGTGGCACATGCGACCGCCAGCACTGCCTTGATTGGATGTATGTTTGGAGGGAATGAAGATGGCATTCATGAGAGCATGCATGTCCTCGCGCCCAGAGCAGTAGCCCTTGGTTGCAGCACAGAGGTGGGCTTCAGCATCCAGCCTGGGAGGCTGGAGAGCACAGCACCGCTTGTGAGAAATGTAAATGGTCAACACGCACACAGTATAGGATGGTTGCAGTACACCTCATGGCTTCCTGGTGTGGCTGCAGGCATCGGACTCCAGGGACCACACAAAAGCTGCACGGTGCACAGATGGATTCCCTTCCCTGTTGCAGACGCAAGCAACCGCTCATCGCTCTCTGCGAGGGCACATATGCTTATTATTACAAAAGCCATTGCACGCACCTCCTGCTCGTGCTGGTGCGCGGCAGCCTCTGTGGACGCCTTGAATCTGGCCGTGAGAGCGGCCTTTTCTTGCGCGGCCTGCTGCGCTGCGGCGTCCAGCTCCTGCTTGGACCGCGCCCGCTGCTCCTCCAGCTCTTTTGCATGCCTGCTCTTGAGCCCCTGCAAATGGCAGCAACAAGTTGGCCTCCTGGAGGTGGGCCTCGCCATCAAAGAACTCATTTGCATGCCCATCCTTGACCTGCAGCAAGTCAAAGCACCAGGATGTGCTGCTGGAGAAAGGCGGCACGAACTTAAGCAGCCCAAAGCAACGAGTCAGGTCGCGTGAGAAGGACAGCAAAAGCATCGTGCCTACCCTTGGCGTCAAGCAGCGTGTCCAATATGCAATGCTTGCTGACAGGAGCGTGGACTGTCCGCAAAAATGGCGAGCTGCCCTCTGGTGCTTCTCACAAGATCGTGCGCAGTTGCCTTGGCGCAGCGCTTGCACACCAGTCTGTTCAATCGGCAGATACAGGCTTTCAACACGCCGCCACGCGACCTGTATCAGCATTGCTTGACCAGTTCACAAAGCCCCAAGGTGCAAGATGATAATCAAGCCAACATGCGCCCAAGGTCTTGCAGGTCTTGACCAAGCCGAGGAGCTCGTTGCTCCTTCTCCTGTGCTTGCTTGAGGGCGTGGCGGGTCCCTGACGCACCACCCCCTTTGAGTCAATCACCTCCATCTCTTGAGCATGCTTGGCTCGCTCCGCAGCCAAAGCAGCCTGCATCTGCTCGCTCAGGCTGCCTGTCGCCTTGAGTTGAGCAGTCGCTGCCTGCAATGGTGGGTTTCCAAGGTCAAGTTGGTGGGTTTCCAAGGTCACATATGGGCTGACATATGGGCATGTTGCAGCCAGTGCATAACAAAGTCCCTGCTGGGGCTGCCTCTTTGGAAGCCCGACTTCCGAGCCAAAGCAATTCCACTTGAAAGAGTGTCATCCCAGGTTGTGGCTCATATCAGGCAGGTTTTTAAAGGACACCACACCTGCGCACGCATTTCATCCAGCTCCGCAGCGTGCGCTCGTTGCAAGTCGTCCACCTGTGCAGATCACAAGTCAGCAGTGCCTGGTACACACAGCGAAGATTGGGATGCCTGCAAACCTACTGTGCACATTTGATTCGGCTCCACCCAGAGGCGTGTGCTTGTAGCCACCACACTGCAATGAAGCAGTGCACACAGGCCCAATGTTGCCGCGGACAGTGCAAAACTTCCCTCGGCCTTCAAGCTGCAGTGAGGCGTAGCACAGAAATCGCCATTTTACTACTGAGCTCAGCAAGCAGCAAGCAGCCTGCAGGGTAAGCACATCAGCTCGTGTTGACCTCACGTCCTCAATGCTCGTCCTCACCTGCCACAAGCTGCGGCCATCAAGTCACCAACACGGACTTGTACTCTTTAAAGGCTCTGGCTAGTTACTGTGAAGCGCGCCTTTCACTGAGCCCTCAGCGCAACTCACCTGCCGGTGGTGATCAGCCACACATCAATCAGCCTGATGGCCTGGCTGGCGGCCGACCCTGACATTTCAATCTTGACGCGAGTCCCTACCTGCGCTGCATGCTTCCGGTGCGCCTCCTCTCTGGCTTTCTCAGCAGCCTTGCGCGCGGCCTCAAGCGCCTGGAAGCAGTGGGCACATGCGCGCATGCGCAGCTGCAGGGTGGGCCTGTGCAGGGCTGCAGGGCTGCAGGGTGGGCCTGTGCAGCTGCAGGGTGGGCCTGTGCAGCTGCAGGGTGGGCCTGTGCAGGGCTGCAGGGTGGGCCTGTGCAGCCTGGACGGCCCACAGGGGCACATTCATTGGCAACAACCATGAATGCACACTTATTTGGCTCCACTGCAAAGGCGTGCAGTGTACACTGCGACATGTGCACGTGCCAGCGCCCATTCTGACACGCACGCCCTTGTTCTTTCTGTTCCCCATGTGCCACATGGCAAGAAAGCCTCATGGCATGTGTGCACCACACGGCAAGGAAGCCTCGTGGAATTTGTGCACCACATGGCGAGAAAGCCTCATGGCATGTGTGCACCATGGCACGCAATCCGCTCGTACACACAATGGCGAAGCCCCTGGCTAGAGGCAGTGCGGGAGGTGCGGGGGGGCAGTGCCTGCTTCACCTGCTCACAAGCCAGAAGCTGACGCGCATCTCCCTCGGTCAACCCCCACCTCACCACATAAGGGCCACAGGTCTTTCAAGTCAGCCCCAATTCTTTTGCTGATTGCCCACATTAGACCCTGTGCTTCTTCCCTCCTCCTTCCCTCCCTCCCACTTGCTCTCCTTACCATTGCTCCCTCCGCTCTCCACCTCCCTCTTTCCCTTTTAAGGGAAGGGAGGAGGTTCTTCTGCCTCCTTGACGCATGCAGACATGCACACACAGGCACACACACTCACAGCACAACCCCCGTGCACACCAGTGCGCGTGCGCCCTCGCCACGTCCCTGCCCACGCCCTTGCCTGCGCAGGCTGCTCCCTGAGCATACGGGCGCACACATACACGCACACAAACGCACACTGGCGAGCGCGCATGCCTCTACCTTGCAATGCCTCTACCTAGGCCTACGCATGCCGCCCTTGCCCAGGCCCTTGCCTGCGCATGCTGCTCCCTGAGCGCCTGCTCTGCCGCCTCCCAACGTGCCCGCTCCCCCTGCAGCTCCTGCTGCGCGGCCGCAAGAAGCGCCTGCCGCTGCGCGTCCTGCTCCGCCTGCAGCCTACCCTGGAGCTCTGCCAGCTGGCGGCGGTGCGCATCGACTTCCTTGCCCAGCACGCTGCTTACCTGCGGGAGGCGTGACGCAGCGGGGCGGTGTGGGTGTGCGTGCGCCTGCCGCACTTTTTGGAATGTACTAGTTTTTTGGAGGGGGAGGGGGGCAGGGCATGATGCATGTGCGCGCAAGGCGCATCCAGCTGGTGGTGCACGCATGCTCAGGGTGCATTCCGTTGGTGCTGTGGACGAGGAGTGCAGCGCCCAAAAGCACCCCGCATGCACGCCTGAGGCTGTCTGCCCACTTCAGCAAGCTGCGGGGCCACGCCCTTGTTTCAGGGCCCGCCCATCTAGCAAGCTGGGGCCACGCCCTCATTTCAGGCTCTGCACATCTCAGCCAGGTGAGGCCGCGCCCTCATTTTAGGAGCACGGCCCCCTCTGAAGGGGCCCACTGGTATCCCGTAGCAAGGGCCCAGTGGCATTTGGTGTAGCTATAGGGTCACAAAACGACCTTTTGCATGAGCCGAGGCCTGGGGTCAGGCCCCTGGCGCAAACCTCCCACTCAAGCCGAGGGCCGGGACACGCACACACAGACAAAAACTCAACCCTGTCCCCCTACTTTATTTTGGCTGGGCCTGCCTTACAGCTTGCAAGCAGCCTTGTCGCCCACAGGCCACAGGCCACAACCTCCTTCCCCTGGCCACAATAGCCTTCTGCAGGCCAAAAAGTCTGCTGGCCAAGCACAGGCCACAAGGTCCTTCCGCTGACTGGGCTGAGGGAGACAGCATTCAGACACTAGGCAAACGGCAGGGGCCGACTTGCAGGGCAGGCGGCAGTGGCCTCACCTGAGCCTCTGCTTTTTGGGCCCAATCCTTGTCCTGGCGGGCGAGCTCAGCAGCGAGCTGGCTCTCATGCCGCTGGGCTGCTGCCGCCACTTCCTCTGCATGTCGCCGCTGCTGCTCCGTCAGCTCAGCTTGCATCCGCTGCTGCAGTGCTTCCAGCCGGTGCTCGCGGTCCGCCAGCTCCCCCTGTATGTAAGCAGCGCGGCAGCCGCGCAGGGCATGGCAAAAAGTGAAGTCCATACCAACCAAGTAGCTAGCAGAGTGACTGGAGGAAAGGATCACCACCTTGGGCTCCACTGCAATAAAGAGTGAGCCTCAGATCCACTGCAATACAAAGTGAGCCTCAGATCCACTGCAATACAGAGTGAGCTTCAGATCCACTGCAATACAGAGTGAGCCTCAGATTCACTGCATTACAGAGGAGCCTCAGATCCACTGCAATACAGAGTGAGCCTCAGATCCACTGCAATACAGAGTGAGCCACAGATCCACGAAAGATGAGGGCACTGCAAGTGCCGTGGGCTGTGCCCCTAAGCAGCCACTTCCAGCAGCACGACGGCAACAAAGCACGCCCATTCACACTTGCTCATTTGGCCTCCCCTCCCCTCGGCAACCAGGCCCGGCAGCTTGGGCCTGAAAGTAGCCAGGCCTTGAAATAACAGGCCTAAGCATAGACATAGGATAGGCAGTTACTGGCAGCCACGACGGCTGCTTGGGCCCAATGCCATGCTGTTTGTCTGGCGCACAGGACGGCCCTTTGCTGCATCACATGCACTACACTCTTGGTTGAACTGCAATGTCCAGGCCCCCATGGATGGCGGCCCTTCTCATGGTCCCTGGGGGCAGGGCATGCATGGGGCGGCAGAACATGCATGCGGCACAGCGTGCGTGGGCAACCCTGAGCAGGCACTCCCCCACCTTGAGACCTTGCAGCTCTTGTTTAAGAGCCTTCTCTGCCTCAGTCGCGCTCTGGCCCGTGGAGCGGAGCTGCAGGCAGGCAGGCGTGCGGGAATGCACACACAGCCAATCCACTCAGATACAAGCAGCAGGCCGCAGGTATCCGTGAGTGCACATCTCAGTTTTGGGCAGGAGCTGCTTTGAGTGCAAGGCTGGGACACAGTGATGTTGCCACAGAGAGACCACATCTTGGAATTGTGCTGGTGTTGGAATTGCACTGATGTTGCTGCAGGGAGACCACATCTTGGAATTGACAGCGCGCTAGCAGCTGCTCGAACTAAGCTCTCAGACCATCTATGTAAAATCCCTCAAAGACGTTCAAGTCGTCCCATGTCCAAAAGGCGTGTGACCTGCGCAGCACCTTGTCACCATCCTTGCCCCAGCCGCCCTTGTTATCGATGCCATAAGTCAGCTGCACCAGGTTCTGCACAGTGCTGACACCCTGGCATGTCCTCGGTCACAATTTTGTGAATGACTTGCCCAAACAAAGGAGGATGAGTCGCTGGGCCTGCCAGCGCTGCCTGCAAGCATGCCTGCAAGTATGCTTGGCACATGCAAGTATGCCTGGTGCGCTTGGAGGCACCACCCCCTTGCGGAACCATCATGCCCAGCACCTTGAGCAGCTTCTCTGTCCTGAGCCGCAAAAAATGACCTCAGCAGTTTCTGAGCCAGCACCACACACCTGTGTTGATAAGTTCTCGACTTCAGATTGCAAGCGTTTGGCTGTGGCCTGCTCCGACCCTAGCCTCCCCTCCAGACCCTCAACCTGGGGAGCACACGCAAGCATATAATTTCCATTATATGGGCAGCCACACCCAAGCACACAAGCCCCTCATTTAGGCAACCACACGCGAGCGCATAAGTCCCTTGTTTGGGCAATCATGCACAAGCACTGAAGTTCCTTCCTTATTTGAGCGAACTGCCGTGCCAATGCTGGCGGCTCTTCCACAAGGCATATTTGAGCAACCAGTGTCGAAAGCAGGTAAGGCACAGGATAAGATGAGGTGTGAGGAGCATGGGCGAGCAGTGCGCGCGCGTGCTCGATGCAGTGCTCTCATTGAGCACAGGCTTGAGAGGGCAAATCAGCCCATCTGGGCCAGTGCTTGAACGCCTGCTGTTTTCAGTACAACTGACAAAAAGAAACACAAACCGCGCAAGCCATTTTGTACATTGCAAGAAGGCTCTGTGAATCACCGCGCAGCGGGCATGACCTGTAGCTTAGGCGCCTCCTCGCGTGCAGCTAGTTGTTAGGAAGCCTTTTGCAGCAGCACCACAGTACCCAGCCAATCTTGAAGCACAGGCCTCAAGATAACAAAAAGCATGCAAGGCGTGGCAGGGCGCAGCATCTTGGAGTGAGAAAGCCAGAGCCCTGCCGGCAGCATTGCCGCACCTGCGCCTGCAGCTCCTGCACTTGTTGCTCCAAGCCCTGAACCCTGCTATTCAGCTGCTCCACCTCCTGCTGGTGTGAAGTCTTGAGGGTATCCAAGGCCTGGCAGTGCTCCTCCGCGAGTCTGCACGAGAGACGCAGGGCACTCAATGGGCAGGCAGCGGGTGCTCAGGCTTGCAAGGTGCGCAAGAGGTGCTCAGCCTGTGGCCTCTGTAAAAGGGACCCGGGAAAGGGGTCCACACCTGCCACTTAAGCCTTAGCACAGCCGCAGTCCAATCATTCATCTGCAAAAGTGATGAGGTGCTTGGCTCCGGTTGATGAGGATGCAGGGTGCCAAAGATTCTTTTTCTGCTGCATGCTGTCTTTACCCCCAAGCACTACTTGCTTGCAGAAGCAGGCTGCGGAGAGGGCGGCCCTGCCTGGCGAGCAGGGTGCGTTGTGCCAGTGTCCCACACGCCCACCTGCTGTGAAGTGCACCCAGTGCGCTCTGGTGCTGAGCGGCTGAGGCTGCTGCTTGGGCGGCAGCGTCTGCAAGGGCGGCATCCAGCTGCTGCTTGGACTCCGAGCCTGCAAGAGGCATGGGTCCCACCAAGTGGCTTTTGAGCGCATACATTGGGTAGGGATGGGGGGGGCAATAGAGGGGCTTCAGGAAGGTTATACAAGGGTGAGGGGGGCAATGGAAAGGTGAGGAAAAAAGGGGGGGTAAGGGGGACGAAATAAGGGTTAGGGGGGTAGGGGATATAAGGGTTGAGGGGGAGCAATTGTCTGTGGGTGCTCTGGATGCCCCTCAAGAGAGGCTGGAGCATCCGCATGCGTCCTGCACATGCGCAGAGGCCCTTACAGATCCAGCTTGGCCAATGCCCTCGATGGGAGGGCATTGCTGAAACAGCAAGATCCAGTTTGGCAGGCATGGATCCCTGCCAACCCTCTCAGCGAGGCTGATGGCACCCCCCTGAGCTGAGATCCAGATCTCAGCTAGGAGCCTAGCTGATGCTGTGGCCCCAGCCTCACTTGCAGACTCCATGCGCCTCACTTGCAGACTCCATGCGCCTCACTTGCAGACTCCATGCGCCTCACTTGCAGACTCCATGCGCCGCCGATGCTCCTCTTCAGCTGCAAGGAGCTTCCTCTGCATCTCGTCTCGCGCAGCCGCAGCAGCGCTTGCAGCACCGTCTTGGCCCATTGACAGCGCGCGCGCCACCTGGCGCATGAGCACGCCATTGACAACGCATGAGACAACGCATGAGACAACGCATGAGACAACGCATGAGCACGCCATTGACAACGCGCGCGCCACCTGGCGCATGAGCAGGCCAGCGCACAAGCAGGCTGAAAGATAAGGGAGACAGGGGAGTGGCCAATTGGAGCAGCAGGTGGCCACAAACTTGGCCAGGCCGCTCTGGAAAAACACAGTTCCAAAGCAGCAGGACTGAGTCCGTCCCTTCCTGTGCATGCCGGCAAAGCTGGCAGTGCAGGCGAGGAAGGTGCCATGGCAGGGCACGACTAGCAAGGGCTCTCACCTCTCCTTCCAAAGCAGCAACTTTGGCCCGTAAGGCAGCTTCCACTTCAGCGGCTTCCTTCTGGGAAGCAGCATACTTGGAGCGCATGTCCTCCAGCTGCACAACATGCGCTGACAGCTCCTGTGACATGATGACAGGGACAGGGGCAGGGGCATGCTTATGTAGCTGTATCTGCCGAGCCAACAGCGCAGGCCAGGACGTGGGTGGGCAGGGACCAGGCCGTTCATCGAACCAGAGGCATTCATCTGCTGGCCAGGCTGGTCATCAATACCAGAGCCATTCATCTGGGTGACTGGCCATTGGTGGGCAGGAGCTGGCCAGGCTACGCATTAGCTGCAGATGTCGGCCAGTAGAGCAAGGCGTTGATGGCCTGCCTACCAATCCCTTGACCAATAGCACAGCCCCTTTTTAGCAGAGCAAGCCAAGAACTTACTGAAACAGGGTGTTGCTTGATAGCATGGACATAGGTTAGTGGGATTGGCCGCGATGTTTTGCAGGACTGCTGTAGACTTGGATGGAGTCACGCATGTTCAAGCATGGCTTTTGTACATATTCACCAAGCACCGAGTCTCACCCTCTGACTAGCAGCAAGTTGACCCAAGCAGAGCGAAAGGATTTGAGACCAGGACCCTTCGACACACAGTTTGTCACAAACCTGTGCCTTGGCACTCAGTGCTGCCTCCACATCTTTCAGGGTGGCTTGTGTGTTTTGCAACCCCTGAGACACTGCATTCCGCTCTTCGACCAGACTATCGCGCTCCTGCGTACATCATTACCATTCCAACGGGTATCTTTACTGGTCTGGGCTAAGTGCGGCATCAGCTCATGTCATATGAGGCTCATTAACAAATGAGAGCCATGCACTCATCCCCACAAATAGTTTCTCCTCCAACTCTGGACTGAGTTGTGAGCCGACCTTAATGCAGGCGGTTAATTTGATCTTTTATTGAGTTGATCACGGCGAGGCAGAGGTCACATGCACGCCATGATCAACCAAAGGATGCAGGGCCCTGAACTACTGATTCCACACAGGATGCAGGGCCCTGAACTACTGATTCCACACAGGATGCAGGGCCCTGAACTTCTGATTTCACTCACCTGCGTCATGGCTGCCATCGCAGCACTGGCCTCTGCTCTCTCCTTCTCAGCTGCAGACTGCGCGCAAAAGGGGGAGGGGGGCAGCACTTGCACGCCCCCTTTTCCTGCAGGTCTTTGACCCTCTTAAGTGTACACAAGCCTTCGTTCTGCAGGTCTGTTACACTCCTCAGTGCACAAAATGTCTTCTTTCTGAAGGTCTGTGACCCTCCTCAGTGCACACTTGCCTCCGTTCTGCAGATCTGTGACCCTCCTCAGTGCACACATGCCTCCTTTCTGCAGGCCTGTGACCCTCCTCAGTGCACAAATCCAGTAGCGGCGTCAGGAGAACATTGCAAAATCGCATTACCTCACTATCAGTGAGGCGCGCGACACACCATTCCTGCCCAAAGAGGGCAGCTCATATCAACATACCACCGTGCTGAGCAGCAACGACTCTGCCCTTTGGTGGTCAGAACATGACAACGAGTCCTGCAAGGCTCCAAGGATACATGCTTGGGCGCTGCCCTTGGCACATTAACAGGCATGCCCATGTACACCAAACGCACACACGCGCCCATGCGCGCGCGTGTGCACCTGGAGCGCTGAGAGCCGCCCCTCGGCATCGCCCAGCTTCTTGCTCAGCTCCGCGGCACTCTGTGAGCCTGAGGCACGGCTGGCTTCGAGTTCATTTGTCAGCCTGGGTGCATTCAATGTGTGCCAGGCAATGTAGAGAATGTGCAGTCATGCGTGAGTTTGGGTGCACATACATGCATGTGCATGAACAGTGGTGTGTAAATGGATGAGCCCAACATTTCAGCTCCATCCACATGTCATCCATTCGTAAGTCTATTGTCCCAGCTTTGCAAATGCCATTCATTTATTCTAGCAGTCCATTATTTGAGGAGAGGTCAGGAAGCCGTGATTGTCACAGCTGCTTCACACACGCCCAAGCTGCACCTTTCGATGTTTTGCAGGTTACTCTTGATCTCAGCATCCTTAGATTGCACATCAGCCTCCAGACGCTGAATGTGTGAAGCAGCTGCCGCAGCAGCATCTGCCGCTTGCTTGCTGGCCTCCTTGCCCTCTGACTTCTCTCTCTGTAGCTCTTCTGTGACAGCCTCAACCTGCAAATAAGCATGTCTCAGGTGCCTTTGCAGTGGCTCTGCTTCCGTCATTCGCGGATGCAGTGTGGCAAATAGTTGCAACCTAGTGGTGTTCATCAGGTCCGCCAATGCTGAGCCTGCACAGGTGCAGTGCTCATACATTTTACAGACACATGAGGTATACCCTTAAATGCTGCGCTAGCACAATTGCGGTGCGAACGTGTTTCAGGCATGAAGAGAGGCATATCAGACGTGACACCAGCACGGGCCCCCAATAGGCCAGCCACGGCCTGAATATAGACGCTCAGGTGCAGTCACCGCAGCTGCAATTTTTCTACACCATCACCTTCCTTATACACCACATCTCAAGGCTTGTGCCTGTCAGGACCTGCAAAACCAGGGCTCAATCCACTTGACCTTAGCATGATTGCTCCTTGTCAGTAATGCTTCACGGACAAGCAGGCAGCACACACACACACACACACAGACACACAGCTAGCAAAGCAAAGTAGGCGGGATGCAGGTGTTTCACCCTCAGTGCAGGTCTGTGGGGATTCTCTAGGTCCTGTGGGAGAGTGCTGCGACAAAGCACAAAAACAAATCTCAGACAACCAAGCCCAAATGCCCCAGACTTTGACTTGACAATGAAGCAGCAGCCTCTTCTGATGCAAGCTTACCACTATATCCATGATATGCAAGCCTTCAATGCCTTGATGCAAGTGTTTTCCTTAACAAAGAAAAAATTACCTTGAGCTTCAAACTTTTCTCCATGGCCTTCGAGTCCTCCTGCAGGCCTGTGAATCTCTTTTCCCACTCCTGCTGCTGGGACTTGCGTGCGGCTTCTACGTCAGCAAGCGTGCGTGTTCTTTCCTCTAATTCCTGTCCTAAACCCTGCACACAGACAATGAGAAACAGCTGCTCCTGTGCATCCTCTCCAGTTTCTGCCATGCTCGTGGCATTTGAATGCCTGCTTTTCGATACATATGGCATGCACTCCCATGGTGATATACGCACCCGCACCCTGTCCAATGAATGCTGATTCTAGATGGGCTTCTCCTTGTAGAGTGGCCCATACTCTGGAAAGCTTTGTTTGAAGGCATTGATAAGCCCATCTGTGCACTTTGGACGTACCTTTCCTGTGGGTGAGCACACAAGAGTCATGTTTCGCAACATGAATTGGACCACAATAATCTTGGCTCATAATTAGCTAACTAAGGGAGTTGAGGACCAACCTGTATTTTTTCCCTAAGCTCGTCCTCTAAGCGCATCCTCTCCGCCAGCATTTCGTTGTACTTTTTGTTGCCAGCCTGCACTGCCTCCTCAGTCTCCTCCTGTTGGCCAAATTAAGCGCTTCACTTGCATGCTCAACCCACCAATGCATGATGCTGTTATCCAAATGCTTTATGTCTGCTTGCCAGTAACGGAAGATCTCTATCTGCCAAGGGCTGCTAGCTCTTGCAACTCAGAAGATAAGATAGTCCGCCCCATCAAAGGATAGTTGCTCTTAATCACTCTTTAAACAGTTGATGACAAAGCCAAGTGGGCACACTGGGGGAGTTGCCAGGAGCTGTTGCTGCAGTGATGACCACACTTTTTGCTTAAGGCTTCATTGGACCTAAGGACCTCCGAGAAACTGCAGAGCATGCAGAGGCAGCTCCATTGGGAAATGCGCGGAGCACAAGAGCCTTTCTGGCCTGCCTGTGGGCATGGATAAAGCCCCTTCAACTGTACCTGCATGCGCTGGAGTTGGGCAGCCATCTCCTTGTTACTCCCAGATGCCATCTTCCCGAGAGCAGTGACTTCTTGGATCTTTGCCTGGAGCTGGTTACGGAGTTCATCTACCTGCCAATGCCACACACGCAAGACGCCACGCACACAAGATCGTGCAATGCAGGGTAATGCCACACAGATCATCGCCACTTCTCAGTGCCCCGCAAAAGCACATTCCATTGCATGACAGGCGCGCGCTGGATCTTCAGGCTCAATGCAACAAAGTTGCATGCGTGTGCAATTATGAGAGGATGCACACACACACACAAACGCACAACTTGACAACTCATGCGAGCACAGAAATGAACTCCCAATGGGGCATAGGAGCAACAGCAGAATGCCAAGCTTGGCGGGTGACCTCTCACATGCAAGTGGAGCTGGAATGCGCACATTCGTCAAGAACACACCGCCACATACACGAACGCACACAACCACAACCACAGCATGTGACTGCATGGACTGCAGCCTCTCAGACAATGCAGGACTTCTGTAGATCTTGTCAAAACTGTGCGTGCAACCCATGCTGCCCAACACCTGAGCGGACTGCGTGGACTCCGAGGGTGCGCATGAGTCGTTGCAGCCTCTCGATTGAGCCTTGCTAACCCTGAAGCATACTGTGGCTCAAAGACAAGGAGCATCGTCCACAGCTGCTCCTGCCCCTCACATGCCAAAGCAGCGGGCAAAAGAGCTCCCAAACTATAGGGGCAGGAAGGCAAGCAGCGGGCAAAAGAGCTCCCAAACTAGCGGGAAAAAGAGCTCCCAAACCAGCGGGCAAAAGAGCTCCCAAACTAGGGGCAGGCAGGCAAGCAGCGGGCAAAAGAGCTCCCAAACCAGCGGGCAAAAGAGCTCCCAAACTAGGGGCAGGCAGGCAAGCAGCGGGCAAAAGAGCTCCCAAAC
>LKMJ01001920.1_pt1 | contig 18740 bp, 18 predicted proteins | sample 643391 | NCBI WGS metagenome assembly LKMJ01 (sample SAMN04112250, study PRJNA286221) | soda lake metagenome | biome: soda lake; feature: Kulunda Steppe; material: water; isolation source: sample PL-Br10 brine of Picturesque Lake | place: Russia: Kulunda steppe | collected 2010-07 | reverse complement strand
GGCGGAGCCGCACGTCGACGGCGAGTTCCTCCTGGTAAACGGCGACAACGTGTTCGCTGGCTCCGTTGGGCCCGCTGTCGAACGCGCACAGAACGACGACGTGGATGCGGTGCTCGCGATCGAGGACGTCTCCGAGGCAGTTGCACAGACCACGGGCGTTCTGGCGATGGACGCCGGACGGGTGACGGGGATCGTCGAGAAGCCTGCGTCCCCACCGTCGACGACTGTCACGACCGGGTGTTACGTCCTCCCCGAAGACGTCTTTCACGCGTGTGCACTTCTCCAACCGTCCGTAGAAGGCGAGTACCAGCTCAGCGAAGCCGTTGGGTTGCTAATCCAGGCGGGGTACGTGATCGAAACCGTGTCCCTCGGCGAGCGCGTAAACGTGAACACGCCCGAAGATATCGAGCGTGCGGCGGCATTGCTCGGGGGAGACTAAGGATTTTGCGGCTGCAGTATTGTGTTCTCCGGGTGGGAAACAGTAGTCCGCAGTATCGGTACCTGCTCTTCGAGACTAGTCGGTGCTGGATCGGCTGCTGTTGCTACCTCGGCCGTAGCCTGTTCATCTGATCTCGGGAGAATCTGTGTCTGCGATGAGTCCCAACCAACGAACCAGTGTCATACTGCCTGCGTCGACGGCGGCAGCGCTGAGCCGAGCACGCACTCAAGAAACGGTCGCGACGACCACAGAGGTTTCTGTTGTGCGGAGCAGAGCAGTGTCATGGCTGTCTGGGATACACAGACGTGGCTCCAGCGTCTCAACCGCCGAGTACATCGACAAGGTCGATGAATTCGGGATGGAGGCGACGTATCAGGCCGAACTCGAGCGGCTTCGCGAGGAGGGCTGTTCGGATCCGGAAGCATACGTCCATCGAGTCCACACGAGAGCATGCTACGAGGAAGTCCGAGATCACGAAGTCGCAGGGGATGTCCTCCGCGAACTCGAAGCCCGTGACGTCATCACGACGCCCTATCCGGGATTCCACTTCCTCGTCGTCGACCGTGACGAGTCGCGTGTTGAACGATGCATCGAAGTTAAGCCATCCGGAACAAACACGCGACGGCCGTCGATAAGCTGGAAGGAGTGGAAGTCTGCGAGTAACATGGACCTCCGTGACGCCTACTAGCTCTACGTCGCCGTCGAACTCGAAACCGGAAACAGCGGGGAGGCAAGACTGATCCAGATACCCGACCCAGTCGCAACCCTCGACCCACGGGAGAAGAAGACGCGATCACACAGTCGGGAAGTTCAGGTTCGCCTTTCCGAGTTCAATCCTGAAGAGGAGAAATGTTGGACAACTGATATAATGGGCGGGTAGTGATGAACTTCACGAGTGTTTCCCGTGTATGGGTGAGGCCGGCGTGCTCGGCGGGTGAACGATTCCGTGGTCAGGTTGGTCCCAACACGGGGTTCGAACTGGTCGTCGATGACGGCGGGTTCCGTCATCAGGCTGGAACACGAGGAAGTGGATGCAGTCGAGACAGAGAGACCAGCCACGCCCTGTGACCGCTTGGAGAGTGCGGGCCGCTTGGAACCGGTTGTACGGTCCCCAAGAATCCCGCAGGAGCTCGCCGGCGGTCACTGCTCGTCGTCCGTCGAGGGCAAGTCCAGCCGGCGCTTCGCCAGCTAGATGCCGGCGGCGACCACGCCGCTGACGACCGCCGGCCACCGGTCACTGCTCACAAAGAGGTTCGGCGTCGGGAAGTGGTAGTTGGTCAGTGGCGAGAGGATGGCGTACGAGTAGCCGGACGGATTGATGAGCAGGCCGTCGAGCACGAGGTGTGACGCGACGCCGATCATGAGGAGTGCGAAGACGTGCTTTCTGAGTCCATCGCCAGCAAGCACTGCCCCGATGGCACAGGCGACAGTGGCCCCGCCGAATCGGTTGATCGCCCCCCACGAGAACGGGACGCCGAGGACGTGTTCGACGAGGGCATCGTCGACGACGAGCGCAATCTTCGTGAGGTCGGGGAGGAGCGCGCCGAGCATGACGATCGTGACGAAGCGGGCGTCGAGCCAGTCGTAGCGGAAAGAGAGGAGCATCCCGATAATGTACCCCCACAGGACGTGGGTGAGCACATCGGGCATTAGGAGTCACCTCGTGGGACGACGCTGTACGTGTCGGGGTCGATCCGCCAGTGACGCAGGAGGCGCCCAAGCACCCAGGCCCCGCCGATGAACGAGATGACGTACATGTACGTGGCTTCCCACGGGGCGCGGGAGACCGTGTTCTCCGCGTGGACCACGGTCGGTTCGGTGAGCGTCCCGAAGACGTTTAGATCGTGTCCGATTGGCGGCAGGTCGTCGACGCCCGTGATTTCGAGGGTCATCGTGCCGTCGAGGCCGTAGCCGACCTCGATACGGAGTGGGTCGTGGGCGACGACGGTGCCGCCGACGGAGACGTGTTCACCGAGGTACGCGTCCGGGTCTTGGGCGATCTCGTCGCTGCCCGGGTAGCTGTTGGTAGCTGGATCCGGGTCGACTGTCCCGTACCAGACGAAGGTGCCTGCGAGGATCAGGACGAGCACGACGATGAGTGATGCTCGGTGGGGTGGTCGTAGCCGTTCGACGTCCATCACGCTACGTATTCGGTTTGGGTGGCGGTGTGAATATCTTGCTATCGGATTTCTCTGGTGACCGTGGGTTACGATCGAGTCTACGATGATGGACGACTCGGACCAGGAACGGACGACCGACGCGTCGCGACGGTCAGTCGTCGATCGGTGAGGTCGCTTTCAGCGGGTTCCGGATCGACGTCGTCGGTATGGGGTCGTTCGGCCTGAAAGAGTTCTCGGGGTGTCGATGTTGATCTATCGTGGGAGACGATCCCGTCGATGGTGCGGCAGGACTGGAGTCAGGAGTTGACGACGAGCGGCTCGTACCAGTCACGATTCTGCTCGTACCAGTCGATGAACTCACGGACGCCCTCACGGATGTCCCGGGAGGGCTCGTAGCCGATCAGTTCGCGGGCCTTCGAGACGTTACCATGAGTGTGTTCGGCGTCGCCTTCGCGCGCGTCCGTGTGTTTATTTCTTTGTCATAATTAGATAACAGATACTCAGTCTTCCGACTAACGCTCTGTCGCATCACTGTCGCATCCACGGATTTGATATCCCGGCCCCGAACGATAGGGTATGAGCCGTAGTGTCGGCGCCGCAACCGGGATATTCGCAAGTATCGGCGTGTTCACCTGGCTTGCGAACTCACTACTTGAGACGCACTTCGGAACGAAGGCGTTGTTGGCGGCATATGCAACTTGGTAGTGGCAGCAGGAATCCTTATATACGTCCTTCTTCGCCGCCTCGATCATCGCCTTGCGGATGCATCCTCGACTGGTGCCGCAGTCACTGTCGTACTGGATCACGAAGACGTAGAAGCTGAAATAGAGCAACTTCGCGAGGAGTGAGGGGTCCAGCAGACCAGTACTGTGTGTTAGGAGTGATCGCAACTTTATCGAATCTCGATGTCGACAACACATATAATGCAGGCCGTTGTCCCTGCTGGGGGAATGGGAACACGAGTGCGCGCGCACTCACGAGTGATACGCCGAAAGGGCCTGTCGACGTTGCGGGAGCACCGATCTTCTCCCATTGCTTCGATCGACTGACTACCCTCGGAATCGACGAGATCGTCGTCGTTGTCGGCTACGCAGGACAGTAGATCGCCGTTTTCTAGATCCTCGAAAGTTTGTCAGTGTTTGCATATAATATAATATAATCACGTGGTACAAAGGACCTGTCTCGGATCAAAAAGGCTATTAAGTACACTAACCTTACTAGTTCCTTGATATGATGTCTGAGCGAACCCGCCGCGCTTTTAAATTATTAAAACAGGAGGGACCTGTAGCTTTTATCAAGAAGTGTCAGGAATCCTGGTTGTTATATAACCCAGCCATAGCAAGAAATGTGTTCAAATTCTACACTTCCAAGAATAATTTAGTGAACAGATATAATTATGATTTTCCTCCGAGCCCATATCAGACAATAACGATATCTCCAAAGGATATTGATTACATTCTCAGAAGAAATGAAAATGGATACCTGGTGATTCCAGATGTGCATGTGGGGGGAATAGGACAAATCCGAGGCGGAGACTGGGATTCTCCGGAATACCGGGTGGAGATAAGTAACCAGCCACATGATGGGAATATGTATTTTGTACAGCGGTTCAACATGGGTAGGCAAATCCACGAGACTGACCGGTACAAATATCTTGTTAAAAATACTACTGAGGATTATGCTAAAGATATGGGCTTTGAATCTGTAAAAGAATACGTGGAGGATTATCTTGAAAGCTATGACGATCTATTTAGAATAATAAAAGAGGAGGGTTATAAGCCAAATCACGACGGGAAGAGTCAGAACTCAGACGGATGGCAGCCTATAAAAGATAAACTGGAACCACTAGTCACGATAGATCGGTGGGGAAACATAAACCACTGGGATGGGCAGCATAGACAAGGCATCGCCCGTGCCCTAGATATTGAGATTCCAGTACATGTTGTCTGTAGGCATAAAAAGTGGCAAGATATCCGAGATAAGATCTACAACGATGGACTTACTGAAGATTATGGCAGAAAACTTCGGGGCCATCCTGATCTTCAGGACGTGTTGCGTTGATCTGTGGCACCACTGTCACTTACTCCTAAACGAGTCGAGAGAACGCTGTCTGAACGCCACGAAACAGTCAATTTCTGTATGGTTAGACGTTCAGTCTCGGTTGCTACCGCAGAGTAGACCGGGGCGGTTCCATGATATCGCCTCGAACAGACCACATTAACTGATCGCTCTTCCAAAGCAGATTGTTGGTCGTGTAGAGCTGTCGCTGTGAAAGCATAGCGGGCAAGGGTGACGCAAATGCGTCACCCGGACGCAATCTTCCCACTTGAATTGCTGAGTTCGGAGACGAGCGCCTCTGTTGCCCACGCTACTAGTCTTAGTCAGTGATCAAACACGGCAGCTATCGAGAGTATCAACGGTATCTGTGTAAGGATTGCGACCGCACGTTTAACGACAAGACCGTTACAATCTTCGCGCACGCGAAGAACGACCTAGACAAGCTCATGTTCGCGTTTTACTCGTTCCTCCTGTTCAACACTAGTATCTGCCAGCTAAACGCAGAAATCGATGTTTCATATCGCTCGCTTCGAAGGCGCGTCGAGCAATTTGCCATAACGCTCGACGCGCCAGCAATCTCCCTCGTTGGGCCGGTCGAGATTGACGAGTTCTACATCTCGACCGGGAAGAATGGCCGCTAGCGCGACCAAGAGTCGCGCTCGCGGGCCCTCTCGAAACACGGACGAGCATGACAAACCGCCAGTGTTCACCCTCGTTGATCGGGGCAGCGGTCAGCGATACGTTTTCCCGGCGAAATCCGCCGGCGAAGCGACCGTGCGACTCCTTCGAGAACTCCGATAAGGAGTCGCTGTCTATACCGACGGACTCGGGCCTACGATTTACTCGGCGATGACGTGGGCTTCCACCGAGTATCAGTAATTCACGGTGACAGCGAGTACGTTGATGGAGACGCACACGTGAACACGTGCGAAAGCCACGCGTCGCTGGCGGCACGGTGGCTCTCGCCGCATCGAGGCGTCTCAAAATACAAACTCACAGTGTATCTTAGACCGTCCAGCTTCTGCGACAAATCCTCCGCAAACCGGGACGAGAAGCACTGAAACAGATTTTCTGAGAAGCTTTCTGACTCACCAACAATATACTTCACAAGAGCGTTAACCGAATTTCGACGGTAGCTGCCGAAAGCTGCCGCTCACCGCCCAACAGACAATGGCTGCGGGCTGACCCCGCGGCTATTGTCTGTGACGCTGGTACACCGACCTCGTTCGCTTTGATATTCCACTGCTAACGCAACTGCTCTTCCCACTCGTGGTAAATCCAATCACAGAACGTTTTGAACGTGAATTCCTCGGGCAGGTCACGCCCGCCCACTGAAAGCCGAGCCATAGATTCTCCAATAGGGTTGCAACTAACATGATCGCAAACCACACGACGGGATCACGTGTTGTCGTGATCTCGCGTGCTTGTCCCAGCAACCGGTAACTCGTTTCGATGCCTGACCGCTTCCTGTGGAGCCGTTCGTTTTGCTTTGCTGATCGATCAGTAACGCCGCAAGCGACGTAGCCACGATCAACGTCACTACTCTTGCCTCGATCTCCTGTGTGATAGAAAACAGCGACCGCGAGCGGGAAACGCAGTTCCCGGTAGCTGTCCTTGTACATACGATAGGTCGTCATGTGCGACTTGTGCGTGTCGAGTTTGTCTTTCATCCGCTTGCCCTTCTTTGGCATGTGGACGCCTGTTGCGGCGATGTCACGAGCGCAGCGGATGACGCGCTCGTTGTAAAACCCGCTGTCGGCAAGGAGGAGGTCGATCTCGTGGGGTAGTTCTCAACGCAGGCGAGCACGCGCTCGACCGCGTCGGCCTAGTCTTCGTCGTTGCGGACGTGCGTCATCGCCAGTGTCACCAGCTTCTTGTTGGAGACGACGTAGGCGGTGAATAGCGATTGTAGGTCATCATGCCGTCTTTGGAGGCCATCGAACAGAGTTCACCTTCCTAGACGTAGTTCTCGCCGTAATAGGGGTTGTCGATGAAATCGATAGAGACGATTCTCGACCGGCATGGGTCAAGAATCGTCATGGCAAGGCGTCCAAGCAGAAGGTTGGCAACGACTTCGAGCCAGTCGCGGTCAGGCGTGTGAAGCCACGTGAGAGTCGTGTTATCACTCGGTGTCCCGTCCGTGTCCGTGCAGTTTCCCCAGATCGAAGTCTGGTTGATGCAGGCTAAGATGGCCACGCGCCAGATCTCCTGGGGTCAAGGGGCTCCCTCGACGCACTGCAACGGGAGTGGAGCAATGAGTTCTTCCGCTACGTGTTTCACATTCGAGGCCGAAAGGTAGCCATCTGGATCGGGTATATCGAACGTATTCTAATCAAGATACTTTCCCGTAGTTAATTCGTCGATTCGATTCTGTGGATTACACCGGTTGTGAAGTACCGATCACAGCATCTAATGAACCTGTGCGATCTACAGCACTTGATTAAGATTAATGTCCAAAACACCCGTTATTATTGATAGTATCGCCCAAATTCCCACTCCGATCATTATTGTCAAAGACAATGTGAACAAGCCAGTTATAATTTGGGATACATATAAAACCACAACTGTCATAATTGCAGTAATAGTTAAAATATGAAGACATTTCCATAGAAGGTACAACAGCCTCAACCGAAGTTCACTTTGCACAACATATAGGTTTCCTAAAGTGTACATAGAATATGTGAGCACCGTAGCAAGAGCGGCACCCACAACACCGATTGTTGGTATTAATAGTATATTGAGAATAAAGTTGAGCACTGACGTTCCCCCCTTAATGTAAGCTCTAATTTTTGCACGTCCAATGAAATCAAGCCCACTTGTAGTTATGTTATTAATTGATTTAAATATAACAATAATACCTAATATTTGCAAAACAGGTACTGCGCCATTGTATTGGGATCCAAACACCAGGTTTATTGTTGGGTCTGCGACCACAATCAGACCAGCAGCTGCCGGAGAGTAAACTAAAAGAGTGTGGATAAACGCAGATTCATATATCTTAGAGAACTCTTCAATATTATTATTTGCTTTCTCAGCGCTAAATGAGGGGGCCATCGAGAAGCCAAGTGCTTTAACGGGCATTCGTATGACTGACGTACCTTGTTTCGCAATCACATAATAACTTACGGATATTGGTGTTAGAAAAAATCCAATAAGGACTGTGTCAAGTTCTTTGTCAACAACATCTGCGGCACTTGTCGCGGTGATTGGAACAGAGTATTCTGCTATCCTCTTTCTTAGCCCATGTTCCAACTCTGTTACCGGGCCAGCAGCATCAGATATTCTATTAATCATTAAATATGCCCCAGTTACTGCTGCCACAACAGAACTAACGATGTAACCACCCAGTGCGCCTATTGCACCGTATCCAAAGAAAACAAACCCGATAGCAAAGATAACCGGTGCTGCCTCCTCAATTGCTTGGATAAAAGAGGACTCGGTCACTGCTTCAAAGCCTTGCAAGATCCCCCTGATGTATCCAGTTATAGTACGAAATATTAGATACAATACTCCCACAAGGAGAAAAGGTTCTAGTTCTGGTTCCCCAACAAAATTGGCGATAATACCTGCCGTTGAGAAAAGCACTCCAGAAACAAAACAGATCGTGAACAAATTATATGATGCTGAGGCACGTACAATATGGATAATTTGTCCAGGATCCTTCACTTTATACTCAGAGACATACCGTGCGGCAGATGCGGAAATACCGAGTTTGGAACCAATCATCATGACATTAAGAACAGAAAATGTGAGAAAGAGCAATCCATAGCCAGACGGATCTAAAAGTCGAGCAAGAACGACGATCAGGAGAGTTGCAGACACAGTTTCCACGAGCTTCCACGCAAAAACACCTTTTGCCCGCGAAATAATGTCTGCCCCAGAGACCATATACCCGAGACACTATTCGGTCATACTAAAACCAATTGAAACAAGGGCGTGTCATAGAACGATTCCCATACGATGACCTCTTTCCCGACCATTATAAAAGAGGCTCTTACCGAACTGAGTGAACAGAATCTCGCCGTACGCTAGTTGCTGTGTGCAATCAATCAGGATTCGGCGGGAAGGAGCACCCAGCGATACGATAACGCTAATCGGTGCCTGTCGTGACGTACTTCGTTTGATCCGTGCTGAGTCAGATGCTCAACCGGAAGAACACAAGCCAGCACTCGACGAAGTCGAGACTCTCTGGAAAACTTAACGAGCTCTGGCACGACAGGTGGCGCAGGTACGCGCTTCTCGTCTACGAAAACGAACAGATAGTGATTCACACCGAAGCGTTTGTCACTGATTACGGCGTCCATATCAACTAAGTCAAATCCCTCTGGTCAGTCGTGAATTTGTTGCTCGATAAGTTCCGCGAGCTCTCAAACCGGGGTTAGAGCAGTCCGTCCGAATACGGGTTCGACGGACATTGAACCTCGCTGGCGCACCGCTGCACGGTCTTCTTGACTGCTTCATGGTTAAGGGGTTTCGCTGAGTTATACAAGAGATACAATAATATACCACAGAAATGGCACCGTGTGATTCTATTTTATGAGTAATTTAGGGGCTTGTCACTGTAGTATCCCCATTTGTATACGGTTTATTTAATTGTGTTTCTAGCCACTTTGCACCCTCTTCATCATATTGTTCCTGAATATCGGGTATGTCACGTGCTTCTGTTAACCGCGTATTACTGGCATGAGCAGTATGCCACCCAGTTAAAATAATAAGTTGATTATCCTCCAGTGATAATAAAGTGTCCGTGTCACCAACCCTCACTCTTTGTATTAATAATTCATCAGTTCCGAAAATATGTGCCCTTCCACCATATGTCTCGAAGTCACCAGGGGAATCATACTGTTGGCTCTCAGTGAACGATTTTATGCCATAGATTGTGCGCCCATGAAGGCCTAATGATTCTGTATATTGCTCGTCACCATATTCTACCCACCACTCTTTTGTCGATGTGTCTTCATGAGATACTTCCCAAGAATACTGGTATGTAAGAGGTGCTGGGAAACCAGAGATGAGAGTTACTGGCAGCGAAACTATGAGGATGATAAAGATAATCGCAGACCATGTGTTTTTATTTGGATGTGATATATTTTTCTCTGTTGCTAAATAAAGAAGCGCAAAGATACTCACCCAAACTGCTGGAGCAGCGTCAAGAAATCGTAAAGGGCCAACAAGTGAGGTGGTAAAGAATCCAGTTACTCCAAAAACAAGTGCGAGTGTACCCCAAATATATAATATGAGGAAAAATATTAATTTATTCGGACTTCTATAGTATAAAATAACGGGTGTTACAACTGTGGCTACGATAAGAAACAGATGCGGAGAGTATCGAATTGCAACAAATTCAATGATAGGTAAACCTTCTAACGTCGAGGACGTGTGTTCCACATTGCTTCCTGTTCCAGTATCAACGAAAAGTGTCTCATAAGCGTTCAGTATCGTATGGCCAAAGGTACCGGCGTGATCATACCAGAGGAATCCGAATAAGAACACGATACAAGCTGCGGACATTACTAATGAGGATTTTGTAAGATTAAATGAAATGTGAGACCGTAGGCTTAGAGTGACGGATACAATCACACCAAGCAACAAGAGTACATAAACCAGTCCAAAAGGATGAGCCAGTGCTACAAAAACAAATATGACCAGTGCAGTGGATCGGGAGTGTCCTTCTAATACGTGGAATGCAGAGAGAATTGCAATTGGAAGATACAATGTTGTTAGCCCTATTGGATAGTACGAGATATGATATGTTCTGAAGGGGAACGAAAGTAGAACAAGTACCACAAACCCCCAAATGAACAATTTTGATCGAGGTCGTTCTATCACTCTGTCTGCGATCGCAACCATTGCGGCACTAGTTCCAATAATAGTGGCAACGATCGTGACAACCATTGACCAGTGAGGCTCAAACCCTCCAATGAGGCTTAAAGCAGCGCTCAGTAGGTGGAATACTGGATAAATTAAACTAGAAGTTATTGTTCCTAATTCAAGAATATCCCTGATCCAGCCTAGGTGAGCCATTGTATCGCTTCGCCCAATCATATATGACCCTGTTAAATAAGGAAATGCTGTTGCAAACAGAAGAGTGCAAAGCCCGTGAATTATTATTCCCAATTTCTCAATTAAACTAATATCTTTGTGATAGTAAATTGCAACAAAAGTAGCAAGGCCTATAGATATGAACAAAAATACCCAAGCAAATGAGTATCCATTAATTACAGATGCCTTCCCTGGTTCATAATGTTGTGAATATATGACAGCTATTGAAAAAAGAACCAAGGCAACGGCAACGACCAACCGCGTACGACAGGCTAAAGAAAATGTTTTGATTGAAGACATTTATTGATCGCTGATAGTGACCAGTTTTCATATAAACCTATTTACTTCTAGGATATAGTTCTGTCGTACGTGTTTAGCCCGCGCTGATTTCAGTATTGTCTCGTAGGAAGCGTTCAACGGGCACGATATGAACCGGCAGCAGACAGCGGATACAACTCTTAGGGATGGGCCCCCCAGGGGAGCCCTTCCCGTTACCTCTGCTGTCAGAACTAGTTGGTGGAGCCTGTGAACGCAGACGATTTCAACAAAGAAGAGCTCCTTTCTCGACTTCTTCAACTTGAACAACAAGTCGAAGAACTCCAACAGGAGGTCGATCAGAAAGACGAGCGGATAGAAGGCACGAAACACGTCTTTGCAAATACAAAAATCCGCATACACCGCCCAGTAAGCGACGGTCGGGGACTCGTTCGTCCCCGACCTCGCAGGACGACGAAGACGAGAATGTTCGAACCGATGGCGGTTCTCCTGGACGAAAGAACGGTCATGAACCAGAGTGACGTGTAACATCTGATTCCGACGAAGAGATCGAAGTCACCCGTGACTGTTGTCAAGGGTGTGGCGAACACTTCAACGAGTCGGGGGCTGACGCCCACCGACTCGTTGAGGAGGTCCCTGATCCGCAGCCTCCAGAAATCAATCGGCACAACCGCCACTACTACAAGTGCGGCTCTTGTGGAACAGAAACCGTTGCTACACACACCCCGACTGCCCCGATGAGGGGCAGTTCAGCGTGAACGTCATCTCTCAAGCAGCACTTTCTCGGTACGATCACCGCCCCCACTACCGTAAATTCACAGATCGCTTCGAACTCCTGCATGGGTTAGAACTCTCGGGCGCATCTGCGTGGCACGCGACCGAGCGCGCTGCACGCGCCGGTCGCTGCGAATACGAACAGAATCGAAAACAGATTCAGCAAACAGAGATCGGTCACGTTGACGAACCCTGTATCAAACGTGAGGGTGAGCAAGCGGTCTCCCCTACGAACAACGCAGCTGAGAACGCACTTCGTGAACCAGTCGTTCTCCGGAAAATCATCGGGACACTCCGTGACGATCAAGGTATGTTCGTTCACGAGACGATCATGTTCTGCTGGCGACATGGTGCCAGCAGGGACGCAATCCCTACGAAGAACTTCTCAGAGTCGTCAACAGTAATGAAATGATATCACGGACTCACGCTATACCGGCTGTTGAGACTTCGGGGTAAACACGTACATTATATCGAATTTGATTTTGTGAACCGAGAGCGGACACCGATCGAGCTAATGAAGCTCGGTATTCGACTCTAATTGGCTACATTATATCTTACGAATACCATTCGGGAACTTGAAAATTTCTGTGTCGAACGGTCACGGAAATCCGATCTACAGCCAGCCGAAGGAGCTAACCCGAATCACGTCGCGCTCGACGAAAACGTGATCCTAATCAACGGCCAGCAGTTTTGCCTGTACGCTGTCGTCGATCCGGACACGAAAATTTCTGCAGGTGAGGCTGTTACGACGACTACGACCGCATTAACACAGCGGTTTCTGAAGGAACTTCGAGAGAAACACGACATCGAAAAACGCCGTATTTCTTGTTGAGTATACCCAGCACCTGGCGACAGCACTACGCCGAGCTGGGCTCCGATTTCAAACGGATCGCCTCGAAAATCGGAATGCTGTCGAACGTGTCTTTCGTGAAGTAAAACGGCGCACCTCTTCGTTTAGTAATATTTACAGCCATGTGCTGCCGACGACGGCAGAAACGTGGCTGCAAGCGTTCGCAGTCTGGTGGAATTCGCTTAACTAAACACGATGACTGATACATTGCGAAGGTTTTTATACTCAAGAAGCAGCCAATCAATTGATGGGACTGATAAAAAGGGCTATTATCACTGGAAAAGAAGATGGGCTGAAAATTCTATTATTTGAGTCTGTAGGTTTTGTTTTGTCAAGGTTAGGATACATAATTGTCATGTTTATGGCTAAAATATTAACAAGAGATGAAAACATTTGGATTTTCTCAGACTTCCCATCTGGGGACGGGTTCTCACAAAATAGGAGATACCTTTTTGAACACATAGAAAATAATAAAAATATTCAGTGCCGACCAATCTGGTTAACTGAATCCTCAGAGACACATACTTCATTATTAAAAAATGGGTATGAAGTGTACAAAGCAAACTCACTGAGAGCATATTACTACGCCATGCGGGCGAAGTACGTACCTATTGACAATTCACCTGGTGTAATACCTTGGTGGTGTACTGCGGGGGCCACTGTTATTCAGATGGGACATGGAATTCCGCTAAAATCGGATGATCACGAGTTAACTGAGAATAACATTGATATACTTCTCTCTTGGAAGTCTGCAGATTATGCGGTGTATAGTTCTAAAGCGTGTGAAGAGCACTATTGTCAGTATATTAATGAGGGGTACGAAACCGGTTTCATTAATATTGGAAGGAAGGATGGAAGTCCAATTTATACCGGTTTTCCTAAAACGGATGCCATTATAACTGACAACATCGGAGGGACAGACTCTACAGACACAGATAGTGTCCAATTTAATATAAATCAGTCTGATATAACAATCGGGTATTTTCCCACACGGAGAGAGGGTCAAGGACTCGATCTTGAGACAATATTTAACTTAAGCCAGACTGAAGAATTTCTTCAGCGGAACGGCGCTAAACTACTGATCAAGCCACATAGACAACTCGACATAGGTGAAGGAATTATCGAGAGTGACTTAATCCAGCTTGTTAATTCAGATACGGATTCGTACCAATTCTTAACGGAGATTGATATTCTCATCACTGATTATTCGTCAATTTATTTTGATTTCCTCTTATTGGACCGACCGATTGTTTTTTACACACCAGATTACAGTACTTATGAAGAGATACGAGGAGTTCACCCGAATTATGATAACGTCATCGCTGGCCCACGGGTGAACAATTTTGAGGCGCTACTCAAACAGCTTGAATCCAATGTGAAGGGCGTTGACGAATATGTAAAGGGTCGTCAGGAGATTCGAGATCAGTTTTTTGAATATGCAGATGGTAATGCTAGCAAACGAATCTTCGAAAAAGTGACTAACTAAGGTTCAGGAATTAAAATGCTAGAGTGAATACCTGTGCTATTATTAATATTATTATGGAACTGTCTAGTTGAGCATCGCCTCGACGAGCGTCTGATTATCAAGCGCTTGGTTCAGTCGATCGTGGTTGTAATGGTGCGAAACCGGCGCAATCAGCGACGAGCGCTGGATTGATTGCCCGCCAAAATGAATTGACGGTCGATTCTCACCGAGACCGTCTGGAACCACTTTTCGATGTGATTCCGTTGTTGATAATCCAACTGACCGCTCAGATCATGGCTAAAGATGGCAGGTGAATATCCATCGCCATTGACCAGAAACTCGGTGTCTGAAACGTCATGTTTCGCGGTTAACCGATACAAGAACGCCGTCGTGTGACAGACACCTCGGCGGCTATATACGTCGATCACTCTATGTAGTACATTGTAGATGTAGAGATATCATGTGATTCTGTAGTATGGTGATTATATCGAGAGGTTATTTGTCAGTAGACATGGCGGCCAGTTAGTGGCTGGAAATTGTTGTGGAAAACTGTATCAACAATCTCCGTCACAAGAGCCTTGATGCTATCTGAATGTAGGGGAACGTTGAGGTCCATCGGATGTGTCCAGCCGAAAATTGGGCTGTTGGAGTGCTCAAGAAGCCGTTCGGTGAAGCTTTCTAGCACATCCTCGGCCCGCGAGTACGGAAGCCCGTCGGTGTCCGGCAAGCTGGTTCGCCAGCGCCGGTAGCGCGTAGGGTGTCAGCAGCGATTGGCGGTCGTTGAGTCCGTAAACAACCTTGTTCGTTCCAAATGTTCTTTGGCCTTCGATTAGAACCTGCCGGTCACGCTACCGCTGTCGGCTGCATCAGATCGCGTGTTCGTTCCCTGTTCGTTACTCACGTTGAAATTCTCAAAGTCGTCGAACTCGCGATCGAGATTTCGCTCGTTGAGCCGTTGAGAGTTGGTAATCGCAGCAACGGTCTGTTAATCACGATGTTCATTTGTGTCGCGAGCGTTTCAGCATCAGTTGGAACCAGCTTCAGACGAATGTTATTCCAGTAAGAGAGATGAGGGGACTGACGGCCGGGCAAGATAGCCGGGACGGATTCTGATGTCCATGTGGTTGGAGTGATATCTTTCGCAAATACGAAACTTTCAGAAGCATTCCACCGAGAAATAGTGTCGTGTCCCGGTCGGTATCTTAGGTGTCCACAATGTTCGTGGCGCGAACAATCGACACTTAGAAAGATTAATTAATGTAATTTTATTCCCATTATTGGTCATGTGCTGCGAATATATGGCGCGCAAGTTTCAGATCGGATTCAGTATTGATATTTACTATATTTGATTTTTTGTCAGATATTGGTTTAAATACACACATTCCTTCTTTTATATATTCTGCTCCACAACCATACATAATCGCTGCTTCGATATCAGAAAAATTCTGGGATAACGAACCCGAGATCAAGAATAGCCCTGATAACATATTCAGACGTACTTGCCAATCTGAATCACTTCCAACGAAACTCTTTTTAATAGTTTCTTTTGTTGTGTGTTCAATATTATTATATATTCTCTCTAATTTTCCCAAATCATAATGAATAGTCAACTCGTCAGAATATTTTATTATTTCTGTATTTGAATATTCATGCAATAGAAACTCCATTTTGATATAGGCCAATAGTTTGGATATGTCATATAGAGGATCATGGAATGAAGTTCCAATTTCAGTTTGACCTCTCGGGTTCAGGAATATAAATTCTTCAGTACCATTGTTAACAAGCACGTTGCTTGGTCGAAGGTCTCCATGGACCTTTTTAATAAAATTAGGCTCGAGTCTTCCTATTAATTCGGAATCGTTATTAAATCTGTTTCTAATGGTTGGAATTGTAGGCACTATCTTGTTATTTACACAAATTGTGTCAGCCGCAACTATGTTATGACTTTGACCATTCTCAGGCTGATTGTTTGATTGCGCTGTCGATATTTTTGGGAGAAACGTGTTTTTATACAATCCAGGGATTGGAGTTGTTTTTTCTCCAAATTCTTCAATCAAGAATTTACATATATTTTTAACTATTTTTTCCACATCGGGATCTGTTTGCAATGATTCAGAAAATAAATTATAGCCTTGTTTAAGATAATTGGGTATGTCGTACGATGGTTCTTCAGTAAACAAGGATATATTTGACACTTTAGGAAAATGATTAGGATGTCTGGCCTGTGCATGTAACAGAAAATCAACCCTATCTCTGATCCTCTTATTATCTACCGAAGACATTACTATTTTATTCTTTCTTTTATTGGATTTGATATCCGTTGTTCTGTAGAGATCCAATGTTTCCGATCTAGTGGGAATTGTTGAGTCACTGTTGTTAACTACAAAGCCAGAAAGATTCTTTTCTTTTGCAATCAGATCTATAAAAGGAGCTAAATTACTACTTTTATAATCAGAAGGTTCGAACTCAGATAAGTACCTTACACAATCACCAGAAAGGTGCATGATTCCAGTAGCTGCATAGTTACTATCAATATCAAATCCACAGCCAGTTATCAACTCATTTTCAAACGAAAAGTACGCTCCATGATTTGTCCCAACTTTGGTCTCGAGAGCCATAGCTAGAGCAACGTTTTCTGAGGGATCGTCACATAATTCAGCAATTGTATTATCGTCCAAAACAGTGTCTCCTAAAAGGACCAGAGTGTCGGTGTTAGACAACGATTGAAGTCCTAAAAGGAAACTATATCCCGATTCGGTGTTTTTATTTTCCTGATTTATAACTATATTGTCGACAATACTCTCAAATTTTGTTCTTGTTTTATCATTCCAACAATCACCATTTTCCCCGACAACGGCTACGACATCAGATGATTTTTCCTTAGGAACTTGACGAACCTGCCGCTCAAGTAAATTTTCATTCCCTAATTTTATTAATGACTTGGGAGTTGGACTATTCAATGCAGGTTGCAGTCTACTGCCTACCCCAGCGGCCAAAACTAATACGTTCATCCTACGATAGTAGAAAGTTCCCACATATATATATTTTGTTTACACTAATAATCAGACAATTACAAGAGAAACTTCCGTAGCAAATTATTGATACAGCTCACCTCAGTAAATAGACACAACGAAAGCGATATTGTGGTCTTTATTTAAAATTTACACCCGGTTGCTTAGCGCTAGTAAGCGTCTCTCGTAACACAACCGTTGCTAGTAAATTTCTGTGCTTTTTCGATAAGTCGAAAGTACACGGTGTCAAGGAGTATCGGAGGTATTCAACAGGTTCATGCAGAATTAGCTAGGCGTGTGACTAAAGCATCCAGTTCTTGGCGATGAAGAGCAAGACGGACTGGTTGAGATACTTGGTGCGCTCTTCTGATGGATATTGTTGATACGGAACTCTGTTGTTGACCTCGGTCAGTAGGTGGCCGTCAGAACCACTTTAGCACGAGATCTTACACAGAAGTACTACTCTAGAAATCGCAAGAAGGCTCTCCATCAACAATGTGCTACACAAGAGCGTACTTGGTGAGGGCCAAACGTGGTAATCAAAAGAAATTCAGCACCCTTTCTGTGTGGATTCGGCATTCCATATCGCCTAAGCATTTGTCTTAAACTAAGACTGTTAGTTACATTTTTATTACAATACTAATCTCGCCAGTATTATGTATGGGAGTCTATCGGTTGAAACGTTGATGCTGCCGATCATCAGCAGAACGGATAATGCAAAGGTCGTGTTTTAAACCTGTAGCGATCGTATTCAGACAAAATTAATTCTCTAAGTTCTAATATTTGATATAAACTTACAATTTAATAAAATGTTTTTATTTTTTTACATTAAACTAGGGCATGGCGTAGGCGGTGGCAAGAACGATAATGCTGACCACGGAGTTCTTGTCGTGGACGCACGTGATCAACGAAGCCGCGGAAGTACCCTGCAGGAGAACGAGTCAATTATTGATGGAAGCCACCGGGAGAGATCGTCGCGTCGGTTGGCAAGTTGTAACTGCGTCTGAAGCCAGCAAGTGTTCGGCTTTCGCCTGTGACGAAGCCGAACACGAATGCCCAGACGAAAGCAGGAATCTGGAGCTTGCGATCGGGTCGACCACGCCGAGTTCCTCGGCGTGCTCTTCGAGGAACTCGTAGGGAAACAATGTAGTGAGCAGACGCATAATCCGAGATCAGAAGGCTTCGTTGTGCACACTCGTCGCCTCCTCGTTCCTCCCAAAAAGATACACCGATAACCCGTCGCTATCAACTAGCTTTTCGCTTAGCTAAAGACGAATTATTCTAAAAGGAGCGTACAGCCAGTACTGCTTTCCATTGAGTCAGATAACGGTTTCATCGACTGGAACGTGATCCAGGCTTTAGCATCTTCCGGCTGTAAATCAGCTTTGTGAGCCCAGTTATACACGGTCGATCGAGCACGTTCGAACCCAATACTTCGAGAATAGCAACTGTATTTGAAAGTTATGGCTCTGGTGAATCGCCAGACGGCGTTTGATTTCACTGTTTCATGGCTCGCTTGATGTTGTAGACCGCACACATCAAAACGATCTCACGAAATTCGCGGTACCACGCTCGGGCACGCACCGCGTGGCCGAGCGTCCGCTTGATTGTGGAGAAGACGGTCTCAGACAGTGCTCTTTGGCCGTATAGAGACCCATCGATGCGCACGTTATGCGCGCAATCGATGGGTCGAAACTCGCGGTGC
>LKMJ01001918.1_pt1 | contig 18743 bp, 21 predicted proteins | sample 643391 | NCBI WGS metagenome assembly LKMJ01 (sample SAMN04112250, study PRJNA286221) | soda lake metagenome | biome: soda lake; feature: Kulunda Steppe; material: water; isolation source: sample PL-Br10 brine of Picturesque Lake | place: Russia: Kulunda steppe | collected 2010-07 | reverse complement strand
CCTAGCTGCTCAATCTTTGGCCTTTTTCCATCTTGTTTGGAGCTGCAGGCTGGACTCCAGGTCGCCCACAGATAAGTCCTTGTGCTGCAGCAGATGTAAATCAGCTTCCGTGCGCGCCAAGTGCTTGGTGCACATCTGGCCCCAAAGTGACCAGTTACGCTCGCAGACACAAGCTGTGGGAGCATGCACAGCAGCTGCACTGTGGCAAGGGTAGGAAAGCCATGCTTGGAAGCCCACAGGCGCAAGAAGTTGATAGACCTCAGTCTACAATGGTGGGGTCTGAATTGCCTGCTGCTGCCAAGTGCTTTCCTTCCCGTTCAACTTCCATTCTTTCACATACTTGAAGACACATTGGCAGGGCTGCTAGCTCTCTGGAAGGATTAGTAGCCCATTACCCTGTCAGTCATGTTCATCACATCATCACACTCCTCATCGTCCCACACCACCTCGTCCCTCATTGTAAATTTATATTAAAATGTTATTAATGGCTTGGGGTAATTTGGGGGTTTTGTAGCACATTTTTGCACAATAACAGCGTTTACCAGTCAAATAGGTGACACTCGTCGGTGACGAGGGTCACCCCCATCCCCCAAAGAGACTCGGCGAGACCCCTGCCCAACCTTAATCATAACACAAATTCTGTCGTTGGGAACCTCCCAAATCAGTATTATTTGCAACCCTGCCGAAGTACAGGGCACCGCACATTTTCAAAATTCCTGCACTCAAGTATACAACACTGCCCCTTTTGCTTCTTGCCACCCAGGTTGAAGCAAGTCAGGCCACGGACCCTGATGCGGCGCACACTGAAGTAGAGTGTTTCCTAGAGCTGCTTACTAGGAATACAAAGCTAGAAAGGTAGTACCACAGCAAGAAGGTCAAGGATTCTTTCTAGCGAGCTTTGCCAAATCATGTACACGCTGCCCTTAAAAAAATGGGCTCTGGTAACTCAGGAAAAATGTCCTCCCCGCTAGACTTCAACCCTAGCTACTCCCATTATTGGAGTGCAGACTCGTGATATGCACTTTTTGGTGCGCACTTCAACTCTCTTTCGTCACAATCCACTGGTTTACTCAGTGTGCCATCCCATCTATAACGAACAAACCACTGGCATGAATCTCAGCCTTAGGCATGCCATCTACTAGATTTACCACTAGTAGTACTCAGTATATCCTCAGTACTGAGGCAACTGCCACTTTCATGTTCCTACCATCTTGGAATGGATCCATGATCACCAACCCTTACTCGAGTCTCCTGACAGCCTATCCCCACTTGCATAATAAACTTGGAACAATTCCAGCTAATGAGATTGCCTACGCTTCCCCTCAATCTTGGATTAGTCAAGAGACTCCCTTACCCCAGGCCTCTTGCAATCTCCATATCATAGCAATCTGGAATACAGCTGCACGGCTCAACCTTGATAAACACAATCCTACATGCCAGTGGCTGCAAAATATTGCTTGCGACATCCCTGAAGCAAGTTGGCACCTCAACAACATTGCCTGCCACCCCGTAAGCAATGCTAGGCTCGCTGAGGCAGTGCTTGGTCTCAAAAAATTTGAGAAACTTCACTCATACAAAATGTAAATTTCCAGGTGCTCCCACAGACCTGCTTTGGGTGAAGTGGCCCCCCTTTCCCATAATCCAAACCGGGACTCAGCAGTTACAATTTCAGACTGGAAGTCTGGACCCAACAAAAAAACAATTATTGGGGCAGGGGTCTACCACCCCAGCTCGGGCAACTCTAACTTGGTTGAACCAAATGGTGCTGGTATAACCAACACCATAGGGAGAGCAGAACTGGCAGCTATAGCTGCTGCTATCACTCACGGTCATATTCATATTGCCACAGACAGCCTTACCTCACTCCACCAAATTAGGAAACAGTTGTCGTACCCAGAGAAACACCGCCACCACATCCAAGGACTCCTCGGAGACCTATACGATCCGAAAATCTGAATCCCACATCTTCCTTTATAAAATAAAATCGCATGCCGGAATTGCCGGAAATGAATGTGCAGATGCCCTTGCAAAATACCAAGCCTGCCATGCAAACAGCCTCCCATCTGAAACAACCATCCGCACCGCAGGCCCTGGTGGCAATCCCTTCTTTGATATCAGCTGGTAAGCTGTCGAAGAAGTAGATCAACAAGGATCTGGTACTGAAGCTCCCCAACACAGCCCTAGATTGACTTGCCTTCCAATTCTCCAAGCCGCACTAAAATCACACATGCACTCGAACCATAAACTGGGTTATGCCAACTCTAAAACAGGGTACTACTCTTATTACTAGACTCTGGTGATTCTCGGAGTCTACTTCCACACGTCCACAAAGGCATTAGCAACGCTTTTTGGAAAATGTCCAAACTCTCTCTCTCGAAATGAAGCGCAATATCTTCCACTACCGCACAGGCACCCTTCTTATTCAGAAACATGCTGTCCGTTTTAAAATGTCCACCAGCCTTCAGAGTCCACTCTGTCAGCAAGCAGATAGTGCTCTCCATGTTCTCTCAGGGTGTCGACATACAATCATCTCGGGTATGATCACTGAACACCATAATGTTGTGTGCAGGCCCATCATGAAAGCCATCAGCAAAGGCTCTCTGGCAGGTTGTTTGGTCCATTTGGATGCAAGCAGCACTAACCGTTTGGCCCAACAAAATCTTCAAATCCCTGAGAATGTTAATAACAGGACTATACCCAGCTGGCTTTTTGGTGCTCGTCTATCTGCTAGAGATAAACTCACCTCTAGTCGCCCTGATGCCCTGACCCCCTTACCACAAAAAATCCAAATCGTCAACCACTCCTCATTTGCACCAGGTGTCACAACCAAGACAACCCAGCAGAGACGTATGCAGAGTCCACGAGCTAGATATCAACATTAGGTAGATACACCTTGTTGAGGTTAAGTACTGTGAAGATACACAGCCTGGACACCAATTAGAGGCCTCTAAAAAACAACACGAGGTTCTTTGTAAGCGCTTGAAGGCCAAGAAAGTCATCCTTCACACGATTCTTCTTGGTGTGGGAGGCTCTATTTATATCTTACACACTTTGAATCACATCTTAAAAAGCTCGGCCTTGATGTACAAAAACTTAAACTTGTAAACTTGTACAGAAAGCCCATAAGACTGCCCTTAAGCTACATGCTCATTCTGTACTCTATGCACACAAACTGACAACTACTAGAAGCGCTCTTGAAAAATCCAGCTGCTCTCAAGGTCTTGGTCTGGAGCAGCGGGCGGCTTGTCACCCTCCAGATCCTCACTAGTTCTTCCTTCTCCCTAGTGGAGGAGACTCATCATGATGGCTCTTCGGGCCAATGTGTCTCCTTTTCCTTAATCGATGTAGGGAGTGGTTTCACTGCCTGCGTAGGTTCTCTTTTCTTTTCTTTTCTTTTTCCTTGTTGAGCCTACCCTTTTTAAGCTTTTGTAATGACAAGCGGACAGTTAGGCACTTTTATTAATCATTATGATAAGTCCAAGCCCAAGAAACAGTCATGTTTAAGATGAATGAGTAAACTTCTGTTTACTAGTTCAGCATTGTATGGGGTTAGGAGTTCAAATATTTCTGGCCAGACTCTTTCGGAAAGATAATCCGAATATATGGTGCTGCAGTAAGTCAAGACTTGACCTGAGCCTGTGGGTTGGTGAACCTGCCCTCCCTGCTTTCGACGCATGGGTGGGTGTGTCTGGTGTTTGCCCCTGTACTTGTTGTGTGGAAGCCTGATGTGGGGTTTTTCAGACGTGCTTCTCTTCCTTCTCTGACCTGGTGAGGGTAGACATACGGTACTTTGGACCGAATTGTCTCCTTTTCCTTAATTGATGTAGGGGGTGTTTCACCGCCTACGCAGTTTTCTTTTTTCTTGGCATATAATACTGTCTCATGAAATTGGCAAATATTATTTCTAGAGTATCGCAAGGACTGCAGAGCATGCTCAGGAAGCTAGTGATCCTCGAGCTCAGCGGCTTTGCGCTTGCGGGCTATTTCGCGCACAACTGCATCTGCTCTTGCAGAACTCCCAAAGGCAGTGGCACAACCCCACTCTGATCTGGCGATACTGCATTGCTGCTCTGCACTCTTGGGAAGCATCACCAGTTTCCTGCGACCCGTTTGAAAAGCCAATTGGGACAAGCACTGCAGGCGATGAGTACATCTATGTCGCGCAGACCTTACACATCTTTTAATCACTTGGTTCTACAACCTTGACACTAAAACTCCTTCCGAGTTCATTATCAATTGTATGTGAGCACTGCATGGCCCTGCCTGCAAGTGATGTTGGTGGTGGTGGTGGTGCTGCTGCTGCTGCAATGCTGTAGCAATTGTGGAACCTGTGAAGCAACATCTCAAACCCGTTCTTTTTGTTGCAACAATGTTAGTTTGCATGTTCCATCCCCCACTCGCCCTTGCACTCACCATACCAGAGAGTACCGCGGATGCCCGCCTGCATGGTGCGACGGCTGTGACAGGCGGTGCAGCACATCCTGGTCCATGAGGACCGCCCGGTATGCCTGAGCCATCAGCATCACAGCATAGAACCCAAGCACTACTGCTGTCCAAGTGTGATGGTGCTCATTAACTCACAGAGCCCGCGCACGGACATGCTTACAAAGAGGTCCGTGTACCTCAAAAAAAGAATGGGTCACTTTGGACAAGCTGCTGTCAGAAGGGATCAAGCAGCAACTTTTTTTGATAAGCGCCATATCACATGTCAGATTTTGCACCTGGATTGAACCTATGATGTGGGTGATGTGGCACCTGGATTGAGCGTCGGGTGAGGATCCCAGGGTGCCTCAATTCAGAGGACAGGTCCAGTTAACGGTCTTCCTAAAGAGATGCTACCTGATCCTGAATTGCACACTTCAGCCAGAGCCTTGGCAGGGACAAGTGTCCGCGGAGTCTAGGGAGAGAGGGTCATGAGCATGTGTCGGCAGTAGGTGGCCAGGGGATCCAAATTCTGAAATATTTCGTCGCAATACAGCTCGTGCCTTTCAGCAGTTTGATCAGGCAAAAATCCTGGCTTAAGGTCCATGCCAGACGTGCACAAATGTTTGGCTCAGGCTTAAGGAAGGCTACGCCAAGCTATTGGGCAGATATGAATGTTCATGCTTTTTATATTATTTCAATTTGGACAATTGTTTGTGGCTGGTAGGTAGATCTGAACGACCAAGTTGCAGAACACAGTGCTTGTGTCATACAAAGGCTCGCCCTCTCAGAAACAAAGGGCAACTCATGAATAACGATGAGGGTTATTTGAGAGTACGCAGCTTGGTGTGATTTTTGCCATACCCTGTTGACAGGGGGCAGCAAGGACAAGGGGCTGCAAAGGGCGGCAAGAGCAAAGGGCAGTCAGGAGAAGGGATAGCGAGGGACAGCGAGGGACAGCAAGGGGAAGTCAGGACAAGGGACAGACAGGTTGTGCAGCGTCAGATCAATAGTCTTTTTTGTCTGGAGCCTCCTCTGCATCTCCAACTGCGCAGTCAGTTATTTGGCTCCATGAATGCAATATACCACCTTCAGTTATTTGGCTCCATGAATGCAACATACCATGCTTGGCTCCATGAATGCGACATACCACCGTCAGGCACTTGCCTCCATAAATGCAACATACCACCGTCAGTAACTTGGCTCCATAAATGCAACATACTACCGTCAGGCAGGGCACGTGCCATGATGGCTCACAGACACCTTTCGTGTGTGCCAAACATGACAGCTCAGGTGTGCAAGAAGAAGGGAGAAGAAAAATTGCGCAGACATAAGGCACAATCACTCACTTGCTTGGGTGTGCAAAAGGAACCCCCCAGTCTGATGGGCATGCCTCACTGCACAACGCTAAACCACCATGTGACCTCAATCCACGACTGCCCTGTGCAGGGCAAGATTTGGTAGCCTAGAAACGTACCTTGGGACGCACGAGAATGCCTGTGTCAGATGGCGTGTCCAAAAACATGGTCTCTGCGCCCCACTCCTTGGGCCATGCACCATTAAGGTACAAGATCAAGGACACAAACAGTGGCTTCCCGGGTTCCTGCAAGTGCATGTCAAACATTGACGAGGGCAGTGGCTATGCGCCAGAATCCTTAGGCAATGCATGGTTGACGACAGGATTAAAGGCACAAAGAGCGACTTCCCATGCTCTTGTACATTTGGATGCGCTCCTTTCTGAGCAAAGGTGTCACAGCATCAACATTTATCCTGCTTATCGCAGCGCCTTGACCACTAGCGTAGCCCAGGATTCTAGGGTTGGCAACCTTTTCCTGGATGAGGCCATGTGTGCAAGCAAATGCCTTTTCCACTTACTCACATCTAATATCTGACAAGGATTGCACACATCGATGCCTACAATACTAACTGTGTTGTCAGTGCATGAAGGTATCCTCAACGCTTACCCTGTTTGCATACCATCCGTACACTGAGGTGAAAGGAGATGGAGGAAAGGTCATGGGATCCTGCCATGAGGCAAACACATCGATTAAGCATGGACGTTTGAGACCAAGAAACATATGAAACAGCGGCCTTGTTAGGCTTGCAGGATCTGGCGCATTCTGGTTTGCAATCCTGTACTGCACTTACGCAACTGGACATGGAGTGTGTGTCTGCCCGTATGCCACAGGCAGGACTGAATACACCTAGAGGCAGACATCAAACTGCGCCTGGACTTCCAGGCACAGGCATTCCCAGTCATGTTCAAGTCCACCAAGCCACACTACTGAACTGCGTCCTGGTGCCAGCCGAACTTGTCCCCATGGGTTGCTGCGTTTGCCAAGATGCTGCAGCAGTCAAAGCCGCCGCTCCCCTCATCTTCACTCTCGGACGCCTGCGTGTCGCTGCCACCCTCAGACGCCCTGCTACTGCAGTCTGCTGCATGTGCCACAAGGATGTGTGCGACAGGGATGTGTGCCACAGGGATGTGTGCGACAGGGATGTGTGCCTCAGGGATGTGGGCCACAGGGATGTGTGCCACAGAGGGATGTGTGCCACAGGGATGTGTGCCACAAAACCAGTGCGCCGCAAGACAGAGTGCAGCCTGAGAGTGGAGTGCACTGCATGTCAGGGCAGCCAGCGGATGGCTGGGATGCTGCGTGTGGATTGGGTGCCCCACGAGTCTATAGAGGGGCGCCTAGAGGTGGCGACCTGCGCTTGTGAGACTAGGCGGCCTGGGTTGCTACGATCGGGGCCACGACTGGTGCATTGGAGGACACTGTGATACACATATGGTGATTTGGAGGATGCTTTGATGCACAAAGGATGGGATGGGGGGGGCGGCCTCGAAGGCCCGAGGACAAGGCCTTGATGTCTTCCATCCACGGCACCTGTTGGCTGTTAAACAGCGCTAGACAGCGCTAGACAGCGCCGCCTGACACGTTTTACAGCCAAGAGCATGCGCTTAGGGCATTCCCCAATCAGGGGCCTCCCTGTACGTCTATCGTAGGGGTAGCTCGATGTGCTGCACCCAGATTCAACGCCCTGCTCATAGCAAGAGGCGCCTTGATTTGTGGCAACGTACGATGCCCAATACCACTATGTAGCACTTGGCAACCTGATGCCCTCGGTGGGGCGCACACCACTGGAGGTCCATCTGCTACCAAGACGGTGCACGTGGGTGTTTCAACCCTGCGCTGCTGCACGTCACGCTTCTCCTAGACTGGCGCCGAAGCCCGACCAACAACAGACCTCCACATGCAATGCTGCCATGTGCCGCAAGTGACATGTCCTCCCACCAGCGGTGGTGCCTTGAAAGGGGCTACTACGGGCACTATTGGGGATGCAGCCTGTGTGACCTCGCTCCCCCTTGCTGCGTTCTTGAGTATGCTCCTCCATGCCATCATCCCCTTGAGCACGCTCACCCATGCCAGCACACCCACCTTGAGAACACTCCCCCTTGCCGCGGCCTTGAGCGTGCTCCCCCATGCCATCATTCCCTTGAGCGCGCTCCCCCACAACGTGCACCCCCTCAGTGTCGTGAGCGGTAGCCTCGCCCTGCGGAGCAACATCCCCTGCGCAGTCGCCTGTGCGCCCCAGGCACTGCGCAGACTGTTCAAGGGCCCCTGCAACGGCAGGTACGAACAAGACAGCCTGAAACGCGCTCAAGGGGGGAAGGGAGGGAGGGCAGGAGCGCACAACAGTCGTGCAAGGGACTTTGAAGGGGATGTGGAGCCCAAGAGAGTAGGGGTCAACCTCTTTGATGGGGACCACATAGTGGTTTGTCAATGCACAGCTACTGGCTAGGCGAGCAGGATGTGGGACATGCACACCTGCTCTCTACCTGCGCAGACATCCAGCTCGGCTGCGCCCAGAAGCACTGGGCAGTAAACAATGAGAGGGTAGACAAGTCAACAAGGAGCACAAAAAGCTAGACACCGGACAAAATGTGCATCCACGTGCCTCAGCCACGCTGGCCATGGAGTGAACCAGAGCCCTGCCATGCTGCCATGCAGGCACCAGTTTTCAGGTCCAGCTGCAATGCACACATGGAGGGCAGCATGGCAACGCACCATGGGGGTCGCCCTGCTGTATTGCAGCAGAAGGCTGGTGGAACCAGGTGGCCTCTGGGTACATCTTGGCGAGGCGGCTCTGCACTTCCAGCTTTGCTCGAAGTGAGCTGCAGCTGAGCTGCTGCAGGACCTCAGCCTGAGCACGCGCAGCGCATCACCACGGCAGCTGAGCGACTGCCTAGCCCCACTGGGCTTGCACGCAGCCCCACCTATGACTGAGCGACTGCCTAGCCCCGCTGGGCATGCACGCAGCCCCACCTAGCTGAGCTCAGCACAACAACAGTACCGCCAACAGTATTCGCCCTGGCTGGGGGTCATACAGCAGGCCCACACACCTGGCAGGCGCCCCGCAAGGCAGATTTAAGGCTCCGATGAGACCAGATGAGCCACATGCGCAAGCTTACTGTTAAGTCTAACCTTGTCAACCTCAACAGGCCTCTTAGCTCAGGCAGCAGGCGTGCATGCACACATAAACACACATACGCATGGGAAGCACAGTAGCTCAGGCAGCAGGCGTGCATGCACACATAAACACACATACGCATGGGAAGCACAGTAGCTCAGGCAGCAGGCGTGCATGCGCACACAAACACACATATGCATGGGAGGCACTATAGCTCGGGCAGCAGGCGTGCGTGCACACACAAGCACACATACGCATGGGAGGCACAGTAGCTTGGGCAGCAGGCGTGCGTGCACACACAAGCACACATGCGCATGGGAGGCACAGTAGCTCAACCTTTGGCGGGCACCATGCATCTCAAGCTGGCTTGCGTGCCACGGCAGGCACCACCAGAGGCACCCACCCTGCTCAGGCCACACCCCGCAGCCAAACCGGTGCAGTGTACTGTGCCTTGCGCCCGCACTGTTCCCCCGACCACGCGTACCTGCAGGCCCCAAGTGCGGGGCTGGTCCGCAGCGTCGCTCGTTGCCTTCTCCCATTTGTCCTGGGGGGGCCCCTGGTCGTGGTCCCATCCTGCGGCGCCAGGCAGAGCCACCGTGGGTCCACTGCGCCCGCCCACCATATCCCAGCAGCGCCACCACAGCCACGGTTGCCCCACTGCCCCACCTCTGGTGGCAGGCACCAACGGCAGGCTTGGGCAGCCAGATCCGATCTCAAGGCGCAGCGCGCGCCACTGAGCACCACAAAGCAAACGCCGCCAAAAGGAGGGCCACCAAGGCAGCGCCACTGAGGCGGCGCTTCCAAGGACCACCAGGCAACCTCATAGCAGCACTACCGAGTAGTGCCACAGCCAGCGGATTCCCCGCTGGCTAACCCTGAGCATTGGCTAATGGCTCTGGCATGGGAAGGGGTACCAAATCTCATTGGAGCTTTCCCTCTTTCATGTAGCACATGCGCCTTGCAGGATGTCCACGCCGATTTTTTCAGTTTGTTCATCTTAGTGTGTGAACTTTTAAACCCATCATACTGACCAGGCATGCTCGCCACACAACTGCGCCATGGAGGCCATTGCTTATTCCCGGGAACAGACCAAGAATGCCAAACAATAAGAAAATTGAAACTTAGTCAGCCACCTGCCTGGATGTGTGATGAAATCCAAGAGCTCACGCCTTTCCTCCTCTGAAATGAAGTTGTCCAGCACTACGATGTGCGCTGTGTCTAGCCTCACACCACCTGGACAATTTACCAAAATAAACAAACATCAACTCCTCACCATATGCTGATGTTTGAAATCTGGAGGGTGCACAACCTGGGATTGTTTAAACGCAAGCACTGCTGCTGCGTGGTGCGTGCAGGGCTAGTTGAGAGCCCTCCCCTCCCATAATTGGTGAGAGCTGCAGCTGAGTTTATCAATCAATATCTGGTAACATAAGGCATTCGATACAGAATTCGTGTGTTGGAATCTTGAAGACGAAGGTGGCCCAAAATGGATGACTGGCTGCAGATCTAATAAAATTTTGTTCAATGTGACTTGAATCTGTTGTGCATGCTCAATAACCATAGCTTGAGAACAGCACAGCACACAAACTGAAGCATCAACTGCATTTGCATACTAAAGTGTGCGTACATTCCCACTTGAACGCGCACTAACAAACAAATGCTCGCATGCACATGCACACACACACACCATACGCACACACACACACACACCATACGCACACACAGACACACACACACACACACACACACACACACACACACACACAAACAGACCCCAATGTTCATGCACACGTATATGCGCAAGAGCACAAAATTATGCACATCCCAACCTGTAGATTTTGGCACGAAGCAGGCATCCAAAGATATGTTCAAAGGTATGGAAACGCTTTGGGGATCCCACTCAGTTGGGTGGGTGGCAATGGGCGTGAGCAATTCAAGCTGCTCCTCACACATAGCTTTTTATCGGATAGTTACTTTAATTAATTACTTTGATTAAGTACGTCTTAGCACGTGTTTTTTTTTAATCATGAGGTGATCACTGAGGTTTTTTCTTTCGCGTGATCCTGCTACTGCCTTGTGAGCTGTTTAATATATAGACATTTACGTTGAGGATTCCTGATGCAGTTACAGCGAGCAAGAGAGCAGCACGTGTTGCCCAATGTTACACTTTTGTCCGTTTAATTGTTGTGAGCATGAATGTGATGGGATTTGCAGACATGTACCAGCCAAACTAACCTCAAGAGATGTGTGCATCATGTTCAAAGGCATGCTCAAAAGTGTGCGCAAGCACATGCAAAGTATCAGCTTTAAAGTTCTCTTTCATTTATTCCGTTTCATGGAGATGGACACTTGGAACTAAAACATTAAGGACAAATTAAAAGCTCACATGAGCAAGCATAACAGACTCGGAGATGCTAATACCAACTCAGGTAACTAAAACTATTGGAAGAGACTGCTTACCTCCGTGAATCTTACAACTAGCAATTCTTTTTGGAGCAATGCAAAAATCAATACATCGCAGAAAAGGAATGTTATGAAATTTAGAACGGGTACTCTTTACACTCGGAAAATGGCCCATCTCTACGGCAGAGCCACTAATTCATCTTGTCTGTGTCATCAGCCAGACAGCCAAATCCATACGCTTTGTGGCTGTCACTGACAGTGTCAGCATGCTTCAATTCAAAACATGGTGACTGAAAGACATAACATTGCTTCCAGGCTCATGATGATCATCATCAAAACCTTGACCAAAGGCGATTTTGGAGGAAACATCTTTTCTATAGGTATTGGGAGTGAAACACGGCTCAACAAAGTCTGGTCTTGCCGGCGCATGTAGCCAACAGGACTTGACCTCAATGGCTTCTATCAAACCTTTCAGCAGATGAACTTCAATCCTGCTCAAGACCAGATGCTTTTTGCATGCTGCCAGTTGGAACTAAAAATGGCCATTAGAGAGACATACAGGATTCCTATCGTATTATTTCAGAGCTTATGGATGTTTTTTTGATGGCTGGTGTTCACCGGCAACCTGAACTGTCAAACTACCTGGTTGAAGATCAAATTTAGACTTGTAAAATAAAGAGCATTGCACTGCCTCCTGAATTGTCTCTGTTCGCGTACTTGTGCATCATGGGTTTGTTTCAGCATGGCAATGGCCGATTTAGCCTAGCGGCTGGCTGACAGACTGCTGTGTTAATGTTCTGAAGCCGTTCTGTATGCTTCTGACCCTCACTGAGAGTCTCAGCCTGAAACCTCCAATGCATTATTTCAAATAATTTATTTGGCATGGCGTAGGCCTGTCTGGTGCCCACCCCGGACACATGCCACCACGGCCAGAGGGCCCCTCCTTTCTTAACTTTGTGCCGTCTATGACATCTGGTTGTGTACTCTCAGATAACCATTTAAATCTTGACATCAAAGAACACTCAATATACAAAAAATCCCAATTTAGCACATGTGTTGCACAAATAAAGTGGGTACATAAATAAAAAGACTATAAATGAATTGTTTGCTAGCATGGCATGGCATACAAGAGAGATAAGCAAAATGTACACCAGAAGTGTTTCACTGAAATCACAATTTGACTTTCACGGCCAGCGAGAGATAATGACAGGGAAGTATCTGTACAGGAGCAGCCTGACAACTTACTAGGCAAACACAACAAGTGGGCAGGGAACTGTAGAATAGCTTTGAGCAGCTCATAATCTTTAAGTAGCAATCAGCAATTGTGCGACAGGCACTTGCACTTTAAAAGCAGGCGCGAAGCAAGTGCACGAATGGCAAGGAGAAGAAAATCTTTCAAGGTCATGTTCATCAAGGTGGAGGTTGCTGCTGGCCTGGGTCGCTGATGGCTACAGCCTGTTTCAACAGGAGGAGCATGGAAGTTAACAAAATGTCGGGGGCATTGGCCTCACAGCATGCAATTCAACGCTCCTTGCTTACCTCGACGAACTGTGTGATGCACACGTGCTGTTGATTGTTTTTAGTGTGCAGAATTTTCTTAAAAGCTGGCAATGCAACTTAAGTTAAAAGTACACAAGAGTGCAGCACGGCAAAGAAGTTGTGACAAACAGTATGATATGATGCAGGGGCACACCTGCAAGTTGGTCTGGATTTGCTGCAAGGACGGCCGTGTTGACTGCTTTTTCCTCATCAACAAGTGGCCGCCTGAGCACAAGCATGCATTTCCAAGCAGAAGTGAGGATATGTGATGCATTAGCTGTTTCATCACGAGCCCACTACTTGAACAAGTAGCAGGGTAGGGCCTGTGCATGCTGGGAGAGTGAGATTGAGAGCGTAGATACAAGCCAGGGGGGAAGTACACCTCGGCAACCAGGTTGTGAAGCATTATTATCAGTGGTGGCATGAGTTTGAGGCATACAAAGGAGTAGCAGAAGGTGAGCGGCTAATGGAAAAATCACCAGCAAGTCTAGACCAACAACCTTGCGATGAGGAGACTTGTGGACAGCCAACTGACTGGAGGTTGACTGACAGACCCGCGTACCATAAAAGCAAGAATGAAATAGGTGGGCATGTACAGCAGGCTTTGGGTTCACACTTCTGACCGCTGACACAACGAACAAGCTAAGGGGTCAGCAACATGCCGAGGGGGTGCTCATTTTGGGACCTGCCTGGTGCAGCCGCCTCGCTTATTTCATGGGCCACCTCTGCCTCGGAACGCCCTCTGCCGAAACAAGCTAGCATCCCTGTGCCCACCAACGCACCTCCGTCATTGGGCTGCACAGCCTCCCAATTCTTGTAGGTGTAGCCGATGAAGTTGGGGTCCGCCTTGGCCAACCATAGCTTGTTCTTCTGGGGCCCTAGATTCTGTGAGCAGGACCATGACAGGCAGCTTTGGGTGAAATGGGTGGTAGTGCCGAGCAGATGTGCGCGCTCACATGTCCTTGAGCATGTATTCCAAGCACTAGTGCAAGAGCTGGCGGGGTGCTGCATTGCGCTGGGCCTGGGTGGCAGAGGAGGGTGAGATCTGCCCTAAGTGGAGTTGTTGCTATGCTAGTGACTGTTCAGGCACAATACTGGCCCCCTTTTCATTGTTTTGCTTGCGGTTCAACCTGGCCGTTAGAGGAATGTAAGCGTTTAGCAAGAAAGAACGAATGGAACATCAAGAAACGAAGCTTCTGTGAATGACCACATGAAAGCTTGAAACCGCAGAAAACCTTGGAAGTTTGGTGGAGCATACTGTGGAATGCTGCAGACAGCATGCATGCGCATGGTTGCTGCACACAGTGCACACAAAAACACGCAGCAGCAATTGAGCCAATAAGTAAGCAAGCAACCAGGGCATTGCAAGTATTCAGGCGCTTTGCTTGGTCACTCTCACGGGCTAGCCTCAGACAAATAGCAGGCTGGTTTACCTGGGACTGCATGTCTTCGTCAAAGTGCTCGAAGTTCTGCGTATCCAGCTCATGCTCAACGCGGGGCATGTAAGGCGGCATGCTCGCATGCAAGGTCTCCCAGTCCACTCCAGCAAAGAAGGGGTGCGCCTGCATCCGGTTGACAAGGTGCACTTAAGAGGCAGACTGGGCAACACCGTGCCTTTGTGTGTGATGGATGAAATACTGCAAAAGAATCTCAATAAGAGTTTTAACAGCCATCTCCTGGCATGTGCGCTTTGGCAAAAACCACGCAGTCCTGCATGCAGTATGAAGAGGGTAAACAAACACATATCTTTACATACCTTGATCTCATCTACTCCGTTGGTCCCCAGTCTATCTTCAACATCACACATGAGGCGGCAGATGAGATCCTTAGCAGCAGGTGGAATCTACAAGGGACAATAGAGAGGAGGACGCAAGAATGTGAGGTGCAGTCACCAAAGAGCACCCCATGTAGCGTTTGTGTGCAGAGCATGCTAGGTACAGCCATGAATGAGAGCATTGTTGTTTATGTTAAATCAAAGGAGACTAGGCATGAGAGGGGCAGAGAGACAAAAGCTTAGCCAAAGGCCTTGTTCTGCCTGAAATTGCGGGGGCAAGTGAGGCAACCGACCTAGGTGCTGTGTGTGCATCCTTGCGTTTGATGCAGCGGCCTGAAGCTTTCTATCACAAGACAACTGAGCTGTCTTCATAGCACAGCTTATATTCATAGTATGTGGAAAAAAACTGCTGCTTCCAGAAGGAGGGCGCCAGCAGCTGCAGCGTACCAGACGGTGATCCCAGCCCGTGGGCTTTAACTCCTGCAGGCAATTGCCATGCCATACCCACCTGGATCTCATCAGGGAACTTCAGGAACATGCGCCAGTTCACAATCTTGCGGCAGGTTGTGAGGGGGTCATCAGAATAGAAGGGAGGATAACCAACAATCATTTCGAACATGATGGCACCAAGGGACCTGCAGGGCCGCGCGCGTGAAGGGGCGAGCTTGCCAATGAATAAGATGCAGTTCAGTTGCCTAGTGAATTAGAAAAATCGTCACGTTGAGTTTAATTATGGAATCCCCATGATCCTGAGCGACGTTCTGCATAATGCACTACTTACGCATGCAGGGCCCCTTGCAAATTAAAGACGCATGCACACACCTGTCATCGGTCATGTGCACATGCACACTCAGCATGCACAGGTGGTGTACATCCATATGTAGCCCTATGCACCTCTCTTTTAAAATGCAAGTGCGCGGAAGAAGTGTGCCGATTGCAAAAAGCAACTTGGGGCAGGTAAGGGATGTTCCCCTGCCAGGGTGACGCTTTTCACGCAGCTGCAGTGTTGCTGCTGCAGGGCAGCGACAGCAATTGAGCTGCAAGCACACCTGTAGAACAAGAGTGCCTGCAACTGCTTTACAACCCATTGTCATGCTAAATTTTCCCTTGCCAAAAGAAGAAGTGCTGGAAGATGGCAGAGTGAGCCCAGAAGCCTGAAAGAAGGCGAAGCGGCATTGCAGCCAAGCTGCGTGCTTGAGCATAAGGAGGAAAGTGTAAGCAGCTGTACCTTAGAGCTTCAGCATAGGTGCAGGTGCAGCCTGTGGTCCATGCACTCATGTCCCTTTGGGTGAGCATGGGCAGGCAAGGGCGACATCCCACGTTTCACATGCACTCGGTATCCTCCAAACGGCTACTCATTACATGACAGCGATCACGCATGATACCAGGATGACAGTGATCACGCATGGCAGCTCATGGGTATGCCCTACCAGCAGAATGGCGCTGTGAGCATCGCCATACTGTCCGTGTGCCACACATCGCACACTGTCTGTCTGCCGCACATCGCCACACTGTCCGTGTGCCACACATCCGGCCTTGTGCCCTCGCAGGTTCGTCCCTCCCACACCTGGCCCACTCACCACCAGTCGCACTCCAGGCCATAGCCTTTCTTCAGCAGCACTTCAGGGGCAATGTAGTCAGGTGTGCCAACAGTAGAGAATGCCTGCGGGGGCGCAGCGCAGGGGGGGGCAGGGCAGTGCCGTCAGGCATCCCAGAAGGCCAGGGGGGGCAGCTGCAAGCAACCAGATGAAGCCGGTGGCCTTGGCTGCCCAGGAGGCACGAGGCAGCTGCATTTGGCTCTTGCGGCAATGCAATGCAGGCAGTTGCGTGCGATAGCGCATAAACACACTTTGGGGGCTCATGGGCACCTCCGAGCCAAGTCCAGTGAAAACCAGAACACCCCTGATCCCCCGCCTCCCTCATCCTTCCACCTCCTAGCAGCGTCAGCAAAATTGCTGTGGCGACACACAATTTCAGCTGGAGCGACCTGTGCTGCCATTTGGCGACACACCCCAAAACCTCAGTCGAAGCACTGCTGCGGCAATGCAATGCAGGCGGTTTGTGCTCCGGCGCCGTGTACTGGCAAAGGAGGGGGCCGACTTCCAGAGCACAGGCTGCCTGTGTCAAACGGGGCTGAAGGTGCGTGCAGGAACCTCGTCGTGCAAACAAAGAGGAGGCAGCACATAGCTAGTGAAAAGAGCTTCTTAATGAGCAACACAGAAGGTGCGAAGTGCAGCGCCAAGATGTAGACCATCAAAAGCAGACCTTCAGAGGCAAAGTGAGTGCCTGAAGGTGAGCAACAAGGCGGGGGCAGCCCAGTCTCTTCTAAACAGGTTATGTACATGATTCAAAGCTAATGTTGCTGCGGTCCATGCTTTGAGCACGTGCACACATATGCCCTGCTTCCTTTGGGTCCAGAGTCTGGACTCCAGACCTATCACACGCCCACTGCCTGTATTCCCCTGGCTTCTCACTGAAAGCTCATAAGTTTGGATGGAGGACCAGGCGAGTCAGCGAGCCTGAGCCTGAGCACAGCTCTGCCTTTGTGCCTGCTTGCCGGGGTCACTCGTGACGCTCACCCCTTCACCGCCTTAGGGTGACGAGCCAACCCTCGTGGTTGAGTGTGTGACGCAGATGGCCATCTTTTATAGGGGGGTCACAAGACGGGCTTGGTTAAGAGCAGCAGTGCATGCATCATCATGCGCGCGCGCACTTTTGCGTACAGACATCCATGCACACATAAAGACACAGATCAAAACTCAATTATGTTGTGCACATGGGCGCACAATAAGAGCACCCAAGCCTAGGGGCTGTATAAGGACGGCACATGCACATGCACATGCACACACGCACACACACGCACACACACACCAGTTGCCTCCTGTTCTTCTGCCAGTTGTGGAGCTGCTCCTGCTGGGACCGCTGCATGTTGGGGAGCGAGCTGCGTGCACAGCAGTGCATTGCAGCAACGAGCATACTGTTTGTGAAGGTTTATGGATCAAGGAGGGGCATCGCGTTAGGCCAGGGCCACGAGTGGAGCCACAAGGTTATGCATCGTGATGGAGCCCATGTGAGGGGCAGCAATGCAGTTCAGAGCACGCACAGACCATTAGAGAAAGAGGCCAGCCATGCAGGCATGGCTATCACAACACAGGTGCACCACCTTCCCAGTTTGCGCACAGCCATTGAAAGCAGGAAGGATCATATCTGGTGCGACATGAGCCTGCAAAAGTGGTAAGCTAACGTCCAATTGTGACTAAATGGGAACTCGTGCCTTTGCGACAATCGTCCATGCATTCTCTGCCTCTGCAAATGTTGTTTGCTAAACTGTTGTCCGTAACTGCCCCACTGTGGCCAGAGGTCAGCCCCTTTGTGACTGTTTGTCATGCATTGGACCCTTGCATGCAAACGCAGCAGCAAGCATGGCTTACCCGTGCACACAAACAGGCACACCATGCTTCCGTGTGCCTCTCACCCACAGGTCGCGCACACACACACGTGCCCGCAAGCAGCCAGCCGCACCTGGTGTCTGTGTACTCCTCGGCCTCGGACAAGGTTGGCAGCGTGTGCACGTCCACAGGCTTGCAGAGTCCAAAGTCAGACAGCTTCACGTGCCCGTTTGCGGCTAAGAGCAGGTTGTCCGGCTTGATGTCCCTGTGCACACGCGCATGCACAGGGCGCATGCATCACAGCCCTGTCGCCTGCAGGGGGCCTCTGTCTGCAGTGCTGCTTGTGGGTGTGCAGCCTTGATGGCCACGCGTGGCTCCTGACCAGCCACAGGTTGCACCCTTGTTGCACCAGTGCGCCACTCCTTGTGTGTGAGTGCACCGGCAGCTTGCTGCACCAGTGCGCCACTCCTTGTGTGTGAGTGCACCGGCAGCTTGCTGCACCAGTGCGCCACTCCTTGTGTGTGAGTGCACCAGCAGCTTGCTGCACCAGTGCGCCACTCCTTGTATGTGGGTGCGCTGGCGGACACCGATGAGGAGCCCTGACTGCAGGCTGAGCCCTGAGTCAGCTCACTTTTGAGCTGAGCACTGCCGGCGTGCGGAGTGTGTGTGCGCGTGTGTGTGTGTGCTTTTCTGTGTGTGTGTGTGTGTGTGTGTGTGTGTGTGTGTGTGTGTGTGTGTGTGTG
>LKMJ01001917.1_pt1 | contig 18753 bp, 22 predicted proteins | sample 643391 | NCBI WGS metagenome assembly LKMJ01 (sample SAMN04112250, study PRJNA286221) | soda lake metagenome | biome: soda lake; feature: Kulunda Steppe; material: water; isolation source: sample PL-Br10 brine of Picturesque Lake | place: Russia: Kulunda steppe | collected 2010-07 | reverse complement strand
CGACCTCGACAATCGTAAAGATCCGTTCGGGCGACCCCTCACCGTAGTGGAAGTCAGCCGGTGGTTCGCTGACCGAATCACAGACGAGCATGCCGCTCGCACAAACCGGAAGGGTGTACCGCTGCCAGCCATCGCTCGTTCGCTCGCTGTCAAGCGTCCGTTCGACGACGAGCTGGCCAGTGGGTGACAGCTCCTCGACCGAGACCGCATCCGCATCCGGATCGAACTCGTATAACTCGACGAACCTGTCGAAGCGTGCATCATCCTCCGGCACTGCTTGGTGGAGATACGGCGCTGGATCGGCGGTCTCATACGGCGAGGCCAAAATTGGATGTGGAAGAAAGCCGCTGACAATCAATAGCGACCCGACGATGATGCCGAGTACCAGCCGTCGCCGAGAGCCGTCCATACAACCAATGAGTTCCTCGTCATCAAATCCGTTCCGACTGCCGAGGAGTCTCCCACTGGCTACGAGCGTTCGGTGTCGTTCGAAACCGTCTGGAGAAACGACCTGACTGCCGACAGTGTCTCGTTCCACGTCGGATGCGCGCTGGCTGTCGCGAGTGCCCGTTGCCCCAGCGTGGCGAGTTGTGAGCGATCCGATCCGAGCATAACGAGGTGACGGGCAATCGCCGTCGGCGACCCCGGCGAAACGAGAAACCCGTTGTGGCCGTGGCTCACGAATTCGCCAGCACCACCCTGTGCGCTCGCAATCGGGACGAGGCCATACTCCATGGCTTCGAGATAGACCATCCCAAAGCCCTCATACCGTGAGGGAACACAGCAGACGTGACTCCGTTCGAATGCCGATTCGAGCGCCGCTGTCGAAAGCTCACCAGTGAATTCGACCTGTGTGTCGATACCCAGCTTTGCGGCATGTGCCGTCACATCCGCCGCGTACGCTGGCGATGAGTCGTGACTTCCGACAATCGTAAGCGTCCAGTCATCCAGTCCGCTTTGATTGGCATATTCAACCGCCGAGAGCAGTGTTTTCGGGTCTTTTCTCGGGACGAGATTCCCGACGAACAGCATTTCGAGTGGGCCGTCGGCTGCCCGCTCGGCTACCCGGTCGGCCGAGACCGAGCCAGCACTCGGCGTGTCTCGTCGGCCAGCCGGCGGAGCGACGAGACTCGGCTGGCTGGTAATCGTCGGTGCCAGCCGAGCGGCACGTCGGTGGGTAAACTCACTGGTCGAGATGGTTGCATCGACCGTGTCGAGATACCGACGCTCGAAAGGTTGCATGAGCCGACCAAACCGCTCTGTCGGGTCGTCGGACTGAACGTGATGGACGAGCCCAACGACGGCCTCCGGCTGGCTGAGTCGGCGATTGTGTCGCCACAGGGTCGGATGACAGAGTCCGTCTTCGATAAGTACGTCGAACGGTCTATCGAGCCGTGAGCGAATCGACCGCGAAAAGCCATCGAGAATGTTCTTGGGGTACGACCGCCACGGCAACGAAATCACGTCGACGCGGTCGCCGTGTGCGCGGAGATACTCGACAAGCTTTCGATCGTAGCGGAAGCCACCGGAGGTCCCATCAAGACTGCCGTAAACGACGAGTCCGATATGCATTCACAACGTCCGGTCGTAGCTGACGGTGGCAACGTCGTCTTCTTTCAAGACAATTTCGAGCTTGGTTGCTTCCGGTGGGGTAAGTCGGTCGGCCAGCCGGTCGGCGAAAATACGTGCGAAATGTTCAGCACTCGGATTGCGCCCCTCGAACGGTGGCAACTCGTTGAGCGTCTCGTCTCGGAACGACTCGACAACCGCTTCAAGTGCCTGAATAACCGCATCGATATCGACGAGATAGCCGTACTGGTTGAGTTCGGGGCCGCTAAAGGTTGCTTCGACGGTGAAATGATGTGAGTGCAATGTCCCTTCGGGACCGGGGTCGGGAACGGTGAGATAGTGCTGTGCGACAAACGCCCGCGAGACGGAGACCGCGTACATACAGGCAGTAAGGAAGACAGTCGCTTAAATCCGGGCTTCCAACGGCTATCTCAGGAGTCGAATTCAGCGTCGAATCGCGTCCGAAACCCGGTGTATGCATCGGGCTCGATGTCGATACAGACGAATTCGGCCGCATCGCCAAAGACCCGCTGTGCCCCGATTGCGGCCGGGGCGGTGCCGGCACACGGGACAATGATCTGTTCTCCTGGTTCGACAAGTCCCTCGATCCACGCTTCGTAGGGCTCGGCCGGCTTTGCGCGACCGCCTCGGCCGTAGGTTTCGGTCGGCCATCGGGCGACCTGGCGGGCTGAGACTGTCGTCCGTCGGTCTGTCGGCCCTTTGTGAGCGAAAATAACCGAGTAGCCACCGGTCGACAGAAATGGGCCGTGTGTCTCTCGGTCCGGGGTTCCGTCCGGTGTCAAATACGTGACCCCACCGACCCGACGGAAGCCGCCGTCAGTGTGGGTTTCGGCGGCATCGCCCCACGTCTCTCGGAGATAGCTGATAAATCGTGGTAACAGCCAGTCGTCGACATCCGCGATAAGCCAGCCACCGGGTTTGAGAGCGTCATAACAGGCGTCGATGATTTCTGTCGTCGTCAACGCATCAGTCACCTGCTCGCCATCGGCCGGCTGGTGTTCGTCGAACGGGTGTAGCTGGTAGCTCACACTCGTCTGTTCGCGCCGCTGTGGGCGAGCCCATGCGTCATCAAGGAAAATCGCTGCTGCTTCGTTGTCAAACGCACTGAGGTGTTCGACCGCGTCGCCAACGATATATTCGCCGCCGGAGCCAACCCGATACCGCGTTTGATCGCCCGAACTCGTCATATAGTACTTCACAATGGTTTGGCTGTTTCAATGAACGTTCCGCCACGTCGGTTGTCGACGGTGAGGCCGAGACCCGGGTTATTCGAGTCGGCCCGATACAGCCAGCCAATCCCAGAGGAAATGTCCAAGAATCGGACCCAAGACAATCCACGCCAGTGTCCGTGAGACAACGGGATCGACAACCGGCAGCAACGCAATCCAGATGGTGAGCATAATCGTCCCGCCGGTGAACTTCCGGAACTGACTAGGAACCAAGGGTGCAACTGACAGCCCGCGTCGTCGTCGGAGCGTGCAGCCAGCGACGAACGCATATCGTGCGATACCGACGGCGAGAAATGCTATCGGAGCCCGGCCGAGCCAGACCACGGCACAGGTTCCAACAAAAACGAGCAAGGCGTCGACCTCGGTATCGAGCCGACCGCCCCATTCGGAAACCGTCTCGGTGTAACGGGCCACCGCACCGTCAATCATATCAGCGACCGCAGAGAGCGTAAATAACCCGACGGCAATCCACTGTAGCCGCTCGTTTGTTGGACTAAGGACGACCACACCGACAAAGAGCACCAGTGCCCAGCCACGCCCGAGCGTGATCCACGTTGGTACCGTCAGCTGTTGTGACCCCGCAGTACGGGTTGCCATGGTGAACGTCCGCCGAAACACACCGGTGAGTGCCAGAAACGTCACGCCGATTGCACCGAGCGCCGGCAGTGTCAGCGGGAGCGACACGGCTTCGCGAAACCCATAGAGCACGAAGAGAATGACTGCCCCACTGACGAGTGTGGCCGTCGCAAACAGTCGCCATCGGGCGGGTGCGATATCTGCAGCGGTCACGTTCATTTGTTCGCCTCCGAGGTCGTAAGCAGCCGCAGATCCGGATGATCAACGGACTGCGACTCGCATCGAGACGATACCCCGTCAGTCCGCAGCCGATCACGGTGTCGCTGCCAGTCTCGGTGTCGGCGGTGGATAAGCACCGGGACCGTTTCGAGGTCGAGCAGTTTCGCCAGTGCGAGTCGGTGTTGACCGTAACACCGCCAGTAGAGTGTTCCATTTCGCCCGATGTCGACGTTGATCTCGTCGACCCGGTGGGCCAGTCGTGGCCGCGCTGTGCCGGCAAGCTGTTCTTGCCGACGGTAGCCCGTTCGCTGGAGGGACTGATAGAGCCGCTCGATAGCCGCACAACGCCGCTCGAACCCCTCGATCGACACGTGTCCCCACGCGTTGCCAAACCGACTGAGCTGGTCGACAAACGCCGCAAACAGGGCCGTCTCGCGCCACTCACGTCCCTCGACGAACCGCTGTTTGAGCCCACGCGGCACCAGTCGGTCGGCAAACGGTTCGGCCTGTTGATCCCAGTCACCGCTGACGACCCGGCCCCACTGTGGCCGTTTCGGCGCAGTCTCGAGGAGGCTCTGTTCGATTCGGGCTGGATCGATCTCGATGAGCCTGAAGGCGTCGGCATCGGTATACCGCCTTGCCCAGAGTCGACGTCTCACTGTGTGCGCTCGTCGGCAGATCCCAACCGGCAGTCGGCGGCCGAGCGGCTGGGTGATCCGCTGTCGGACACCGACGGCTGTCTGTCCGCGCCAGCGTTTCACGCGGCTGACGGCTGGTTGGTGGTTACGATTCACGGAGGGACAGCACGACAAGACAGCCAATCAGGACCGTCTGTGCGATTTTATCAACAAAGTCAATCGTGGGAATTTCACTGACGCCTGCGGGTTGATTCAGCAGGTACCACAGGACGATTTGACTCCCGGTAAAGGGAATGCCAAGCAGGTAGACGAGTTGGCGACGGTAATCAACTACTACGAGACCGACACCACCAACAAAGCCACCGGTTGCAAGCAGGAACGAGAGTCCCAACGTGCTTGGAAGAAGCACATCAACCGCGATATACAGGTGGACGAACGCGCTGACAAGCGCCATCGCGATGGCAACCCACGAAATCGGTGTCAACGACGCTGTGTCGATCCGGTCACCAAGCGAACTCATTAGCTGACTATTCGTCCACAGGAGCAAATGTGTTTGGCTTTGGAAGGAATCGGCCGCAAAATGTGGTGCAGCTAGCCGTACACTGTCGTCAGACAATACGGTGTTTGGACCCTTATTTCGCGATCGTGAGCGCCTCATCGAGCAGGGCAAGCAGCCGTTCTTTGCCGAGTGCTGGATCGTAGCCATCCTGTCTGAGGTGGGCAAATGGCGCGACATTCGGATTGCGCTCCCAGTGACACCAGACGGCCGTCTCGGAGTTTGCTGCCGGAAAGAGCCGGACATGCAGCTGCCATTGGCCAAAGAATCCATTGGGTCGGTAAGCGCAGCTGGCGGCCTCGTACCGCATGATTCCGTCCCGCTCGTACGCGTGAAGATACGCCCGGATCTGTTGGGAAAAGCCGTACGTATTGAGTAGCCGTCGTCGGGCTTCCTCGGGTGTCACCGCCCAGACACCGAGATACTCTCGATCTGGCGGCGGCAGTACGCGAACCGGCATTGGGAGGAACCGATCGGGAAGGTGGTACGAGGCCATCGCGCTGTATTTTCTGAGCTTCCAGAGCGGAAGCCACCGAACAGCAAGAGCGCCAATGAAACTACAGAGAACAACGACGATCGGCCAACGGTTTCGGAAACGCATAATCACTACTGTCTGTCATGGCACCTAACGGTTCTGCTCTGGTGAGTTTTCCGCGGGTACACTGACTCTGGAGTCAGTAGGTCAGTACCACCTGCAACACGGGCTCTGGGTGTTCATCAAGGAGTTCGTAGGCGTCTTGGGCTTCCGAAAACGGAATCTGGTGGGTAATGAGTCGGTCGGGATCGATCTGTTCGAGCCAGTCGAGGGCGGTTTCGAACCGACGATCTTTGTCCCATCGCCCACGGAGTTCGGGATCGATCGTGCTCACCTGGCTCGAGATAAGCTCGATACGGTTGCGATGAAACCGGCCGCCAAAGTCAACAGATGTCTGTTTCGCCCCATACCACGAGCCGATGACGATCCGGCCATCGTAGCCAACAACACCCAGTGCATCGTTGAGGACATCGGGCTGTCCAGACAATTCGACAGCGAGGTCGACATCTGAGACCGTTTTGGCGACTGTATCCGGATGGATTGCTCGATCAGCACCCATCTTACGAGCAATCGCTCGCCGATTGTCGAGTGGATCAACAACAACAAGCGATTCAAGCGGAAATGCGGCCAACAGCCGAGTGACACAGAGACCGACAACACCGGCTCCGAAAACGATGACCTGCTCGCCCAGGCGAGGATGACAGTCAAGAACGAGATTTGTCGCGGTCTCGACCGTCGGAAGCAGCGTCGCGTGCGCTGCAGCTATTTTGTCGGGGACACTGACGAGTTCCTCGGGTGATGCCGTAAACTGCGTCTGGTGGGGAGTAAATGAAAACACAGTCTGCCCGAGCCAGTCGGCATCGACGTCGCTCCCAGTTTCGGTGACCTGTCCAACGGCCGCATAGCCGTACTGCATCGGATAGGAGAAATCCCCCTCAAAACCGGTGAGTTCCTCGTCAATCTCCATATTTTCGGGCGTTTGGTCGCGGTAGACTAACAGTTCGGTTCCGGCGCTGATTGCTGAGGCTGCCGTCTCGACGAGAACTTCGTCGGCGGCCAGCGGGTCGAGGGCAAATGGCCGCACTTGGACCGTCCGAGGACCGGTAAAGTAGAGCGCAGAATGACACATTCGGTGGATATGTTCGCATATACGAATGCGGTACTCAAAGGGTTACCGGCGGCTCGTTGTACCGCTCTGTCGCCGTATCACTCAGTCGAGTCGCGACGACCAGTCGAATAACAAGAACGATGCGTTCGTAGCCACATGATTCGGTATGTGCAGTGACGACACGTCTGGGTCGCGATTGTCGTCGCTCGCCTCGATTGCACGCGGTGGCTCGCTGTATACGGTCGGCAAGGTCGTCTCGGATGCCGGAGAGTTCGTGTTACATCTTCTCGTTTCACGTTGGCTCGGAGCCGGGCTCTATGGGCTGTTTGCCTACGGAAAGACGCTCGCATTTACTGCGCTGTTGCTCACGAATCTCGGCTCGGACAAATCGATTCTCCGATACCTGCCGCAGTACGAACAACAGCCGGTAAAACGGCGATTTCTCCTCGGACTTGCATGGCTCACCTCTACTTTTGGTGGCTTGGTCGTCGCAAGCGCGCTTTTTGTGTTTGCCCCGACAATCTCGACTGTCACGCTCGCCGATCCACAGTTCATCCCCATCTTGCGGCTGTTCGCGGCCATCCTCTTTCTCGATACGCTTGCCAACCTGCTGTATGCGACGTTCCGCGCTCTCGACATCATTGAGTACGAGATTCTCAGTCGGCGACTGCTCAAGCCAGTCCTACGTGTCGGTGCGGTTGGAACGGCCCTCCTGCTGGGAGCCTCGGTTTACGGTGTTGTCGCCGCGATGGTCGTTGCAAGCCTGCTCACGCTGGGGGTTGCGGGCTATCTCTTCGTGACTCGCACTGACATCCGCCCGACGCTTCGTTCGTCGGCAGCGAACCGCCAGACGGTCCGGTCGTACTACAACTACTCGTTGCCACTGACGGCTAAGGAGGCTGGGACGGTCATGCAGGGCCGCGTCGACGTCCTCATGGTCGGCTTCTTTCTCTCATCGACTGCTGTTGGCATTTACAACGTCTCGGTCTTGATCGCTGGGCTGCTGTATGTGCCGTTGTTGGCGGCTAACCAGCTGTTTGCGCCGGTCGCCTCTCGGCTCTATTCACAGGGCAAACGGACTGATCTCGAGGCGGTCTATACGGCAGTCACACGCTGGATTTTCACACTCAGCCTTCTGCTTGCTAGTGTTGTCGTTGTCTTTCGGGCCGAAATTCTGGGGCTCTTCGGCTCCGAATTCACCGCCGGAACAGCGGTCTTGACCCTGTTCGTTATTAGTCAACTCTGTAATTGTGCGACCGGTCCGAGCGGTGATCTGCTCATGATGACCGATCACCAGTATGCGGTGATGCTCAACGAGTGGGTCTTCGGGATCGCCAACGTTGTCCTGAACATCGTGCTTATTCAGGAGTTTGGGATTATCGGGGCGGCACTCGCCTCGGCAGGTGTACTCGCGGTTCGGAACCTGACGAAGCTCGCTGAAGTCTGGTACTTCGAACGTATGCAGCCGTATTCGTGGGCGTTTCTCAAACCAGTAGTCGCGGGATGTGTCGGCACTGCCGGCATGGTCGTATTCGCTGCTGTGGTGGCGCTTCCAGCGCTCAGTGCGGTTGTCGTTGGCACCGGCCTCGGCCTCGTGCTGTATGGTGCAACCCTTGCAGTACTCGGCATTGAGGCGGTCGATTACGAGTTGTATGAACTGTTTGTAGGATCGACCCCAGAGGACATATCAGGCTGACTGTGTCGGGCTGACTGTGCCGAGCTGTTCGGTGTCGTCGATTCAGGCCGACCAGTGTGGCTGATTGGACCTATTCGTCTGAGCGTCAGGCCTGCTGGACGCGGGCGACGACTGCCTGTGCCCCATAGACGCTTGCGACCGCAAGTATGACACCGGCGATCACATCAACAAGCCAGTGAATCCCGAGATACATTGTCGAGGCGACGATGCTTGCAGTAATTACGGCGGCAATTGGCGTCCACCGCGGAAATTCCTCGTGGGTGAGCCCCGCGAGCAACAAGACGGTCACCGAGAGCGACGTGTGCAGCGACGGAAACACGTTCGTGTGGCTGTTGACAAGCGAGGTGAGCAGCGTGATATCGGGGAACAGCTCAAAGAGCGGCTGGCTCACGGAGGCGGTTTCGGTCGATTCGGATTCGAAATTTCGTGGCCCATACGCATAGACGGAGGCGTAGAAAATCACCGCCACGCCGTAGTTGATCGCGTACGCTGCAACCAGCGTTTTTATTGGCGTTATCGATTCCGAAAACAGGTACGCCACTAGCGGGAACGTCAGCAACACCACATAGCCAAACACGTACATCGCCGAAAAGTAGAGCGTCGCCTGGGCGGGAAAGAGCTGCTGAAACCACGAGACAAAGTCGCCTTCAATCGTGTAGAACAGCCCGGTCGCTTCGATACCATACCGGTCGGAAAACCGTTGGATCGACCCCTGCAATCCCTTGTTGACAAGGAGAATAAGGCCTAACCCAGCGACAAACGGAGCGACACCGCGAAGTCGATCAGCAAACCAGGCGTGACGTGAACGGGCTGCAGCGAGTCGTGACCGGCCAACACAGACGACGAGCAGTGCAGCCAGCGCCGCTCCCGAAACAGCGAGGACGACCGCGAGGATGACGATGACCAACATATCGTATCACTACATGATACGGAAGCGTCGTTAATTCCCCCGATTTTCAGTCGTCGCTGGCGGCAACCGCCGTCTGGTCGATTTCAACCGTGGTCCCGCTGAACCGACAGTCTTCGAGCGCGTGTTTGGCCGCATAGCCCGCTTTGTGTGCGGATTCTCCCCGGCCGACACCGACCTGTAATTCGACATCGACGTCGGTTTCAACGTGCTCGACGGCGGCCTGGTAGTCGGCTGCGGTGAGCTCCGGACAGACGGCGATGATGTTGTCGCCGCCGACGAAAAACGAGAGGGCACCGTGGGCCGTTCGCATGTACTCCATCAGCGAGGCGTAGCTCCGCTCGATATGAATAAATGAGTCGAACTCGTTGAGCTGATCGGTGTATTTCCCGGTCGCGTTTTTGACGTCGAAGTGTGCGATCGTCAACGGCTCGGTGGCCTCTGTATCGAGGAATTCCCCGCCTAAGACTTCGGTTCGACCCTCGTCTTGGGCACTTCCGGCAGCCTGAATCTGTTCGGTTGCTGCTTCGAGCGCGCCAGCCGGCGTGTCGGCGATGCCGACGCCGAGACTGATTGTGACCGGATACCGGTTGCGGATGCTCTCTTGGAGTACTGCGTGGGCGTCTCGACCAATTCCGTTGGTAACCGCGATCATATTGTCGAACCGGGTGAAAAAGACGTAGCCGCCACGGCTTCCGACGAACTGGGCCACGTCGGCAAACAGGCGCGATTGGAGCGTCTGGAGGTCCATTTCACGACGCGGCTCCGGCGTTACTGTCCACGGCCCGTAGTTGTCGATTTGCACGAGCGTCAGCTGAGTGGTCGTCACGATATACATTCTACGTGGTGGCCAACTTAGTGTCTTTCCGTTTTTGCGGACGATTCCATGGGTGTGATTAGTCCAAACAGGGCCGACTAGCGCTGACTGTGCGATCCGTTTAGCCAACCGGGAGATTCAATCAGCAAGCGCCGAACAACTAGCTATGGAGTATCAGGGAATTATTCTCGATGTCGACGGGACGGTTGTCCGCGATGCCGAGCCGATTGATGGCGCAGCCGAGGGGCTGGCCGCCGTCGAAGATGCCGGACTCAACCGCGTGTTTTTTTCAAACAATCCAACCGCAGTTCCGAAAGCCTACGAGTCTCGTTTTGAGCAGGCTGGCTTTGTGGTCGACCGCAATGAGGTGTTTACCGCCGGGACGGTGACGACGGCCTACCTCCAAACGCACCACCCTGACGACCGGCTCTTTCTTATTGGCGACCCTGGACTCGAATCCCAGCTTGCGGCTGCTGGTCTCTCAGTGACTACCGAGCCGCAAACTGCCAATGTGCTACTCGTCTCGATTGACCGGTCTTTTACTTACGAGACGCTCTGTTCGGCAATCGTTGCCCTCGATGAGGAAACCGAGTTCATCGGGACCGATCCGGATCTCGTTATTCCGCAGGCAGGCCCGAACATCCCCGGCTCAGGAGCCATGATCCACGCGATTGAAGGCGTCACTGGCCGGGACGTCGAGGTGATCTGTGGGAAGCCCTCGCGGTTTGCCCGCCAGACTGCCCTCTCGTATCTCGATGTTCCTGCCGAGGCGTGTCTCGTCGTCGGCGACCGCCTCGATACGGATATCAAACTGGGTAGTGACGCAGGGATGACGACCGTCTTGGTCACAACCGGCGTTACCGACGAAAAAACGCTTGCAGCCGCTTCGATTGAGCCCGACTACGTCCTTGATTCGCTTGCAGGACTCGAAGCAGTGCTGGGTGACACTCCCGAGTAGTCGAAATCATGTGTGAGAATGTCTGACAAAGCTTTATATGTGGTGACGGCAACAGACAGATATGGAACCGAGAGACTCACCGTACGTCTTCGGCGACGAACCGCCACAGCGAGCCAGCCACGACCCCGAAGGACGGGATGTCGTCATTATTGACGGCGAGGCAATGACGTACCGAAGCTATCACCGTACTCGACAGTGATCGGCGCTCACTTTTTTCCGACCAACTATCCGCTGAGCAACAGCACCGCTTGGTAAAAAATATCGAGCGTGTGACCGCTCGTTGCGACGCGGTGAGCGTCCCAGTCGTTAGAATGCGCCGCCGTGGACGTCGATTTCGGCATGAAGTTCGGGCTTCAGTGCGGCGTGGACGTGGCAGATGCCCTCTGCGCGTTCGACAATCGCGTCGAACTCATCGTCTTCGAGGTCGGCCTCGACGTGGATGGTAAAGCGAATCGCTGAAAGATCGTCTTCATCATCGAGATCGGCTTCGGCATCGATCTGGATCGTCCCGAGGTCGTCGACACCCTCCTTGTTGCCGCCGACACGGAATGCTGGCAGGAAACAGGAGGCGTAGTTGGCGACAAGAACGGCGTTCGGGTTTGGGCCGGTCTCGTCGGTCGCATCGATCGAGAGTTCGTAGTCGCCGACCTGACTAGTACTTGCGTAGCCCTCTTCGCTGACGGTGATGGTTTCGATTGCAGTCATTGCATTCTTTTCGACGGTTGGGACCGCCCTAAACCTTGCTCACTCGACAGCAATCTGAACGGTCTGCTGTGAGGTGTGACAGCTATTCGAGGACGAACGTCTCGTCGCCAGCAAGAACGTGCGCCTCCGCCTGCGTGCTGGTCGCCTGCACCTCACGCGCCCAGTCGTCAGGATCGAGATCAATCGGCGGGAACGTCCCGTAATGCATCGGGAAGGCGTGATCGACACCGAGCCAGTCGACGGCCACCGCCGCCTGCCACGGCCCCATGGTAAAGTGATCGCCAATCGGAACCGCCGCGGCATCAGGTTCGAGATACGGACCGATGACCTCGCGCATCTCGGTCATGAGACTGGTGTCGCCAGCGTGGTAGAAGGCCAGCGAGTCTGCATCCGATGCGTGTGTCGGTTTCGTATCGCTAATGACAAATCCCGCCGGCATGCCACCCGAGAGTTTGTTGTCGGTGTTGATCCCGTTCGTATGGTCGGCGCGAACCATCGAGACGAACGCGTCACCGCACTCGACCGTGCCGCCGAGATTCATCCCCATGCCACCGACGGCGTCCTCGTAGCCCAGTTCGGCTTTCGCATAGCCGACGAGTTCCGGGGTTGCCACCAGTGTCGCATCGCTGAATTCAGCGGCATGGCCGATGTGATCGGCATGGCCGTGGGTGAGGAGGACATAATCGGGTGTCTCGATATCGCTTGGTTCGAGATCGGTATGTGGGTTGTCGAAAAACGGGTCGATAAGGAGGGTTGTCTCGCCGACCGAAACGTACCAAGTGGAATGTCCATGCCAGGTGAGTTCCATCGTCATAATCCACCGACAGCTACCGCTAGCACACACATAAAACTGGGTCTCGGCGGTCGCAACTGCTTTCATGTCGCACTGGGACACACTCACTGTGCACTATATCCGATTCCGCGATCCGGCCGGCTCTGTTCGACGGGGCACCGTCACCGACCGAACAATCCACTTTGGCAACGAGACCTACGCGTTTGATGACGTCGACGTTCTTCCGCCGTGTGAACCGACGAAAATCGTCTGTGTCGGGCTCAACTACGCCGACCACGCCGCCGAACGCGGTAAAGACGTCCCCGACCGGCCACTCCTGTTTTTGAAAGGGCCAAATGCCGTCTCGGCCCACGGTGATACCGTCACCCTTCCGGCGGGCAAAGACCGCATCGACTGGGAAGCCGAGTTTGCGGTTGTCATCGGTCAGCAGTGCCGCAGCGTCGCTGTCGACGAAGCGATGGACTACGTTGCCGGCTACACCTGTCTCAACGACATTTCGAACCGCGACGATCAAGATACAGAGGTTCAGTGGGTTCGCGGCAAGGCCTTCGACAACGCCGCACCGATGGGGCCGGTGTTGGCAACGCCCGATGAGGTTCCTGCGGACGCATCGATCGAACTGCGGGCGAACGGCGAAACCAAGCAGTCCTCGGCGATCGATCAATTTTTCTTTTCGGTTCCCGAGCTCATTGCCGAAATCACGACGCATCTGACGCTCGAAGCCGGAGACGTCATCTCGACGGGGACGCCCAGTGGCGTCGGTGCGCTGTCGGATGGCGACCACATCGAGGTCGAAATCGAGGGAATCGGAACGCTCGAACACGATATTCGGATTCCCGATAACGTCGAGTAGGTTGCCGCCGGGAGATCGATGTCGCTTGCAGTGACGACCGATCGCAATACATGTGGATAGCATCCTGTCTGTGACTGGGGTGTAAGTGGACAGTAGCACTGTCACCTCTGAGGACGAATCAGTCGGTAGCATGGTTCGTCCGCGTGAAACACCGATCGACCAGCTAACGCCAGAGGTCCTCCAGCCGGGCACACAGTGGTTCTTTGCGGTTTTTGTCCTTGTTACGGGCTGGTACGGCGCAAAACTGGTCGCCGAACTCGTCCGTCCACAGGTCACCAAACAGATTCCGCGCGTCAGCGTCGCCGACACACTCTTGCGGGTCTTCCGAGCCGTCGTGATGGTCATTGCGCTGTTTACGGTTGCCAATATTCTCGGGTACGAACCTGAAAACGTCCTGCTCTCTGTGACGGTGTTGACGGCCGCGATTGCGTACATTATGGCTCCGATTTTCGGAAGCATGATAAACGGGCTGTTCGTCCTCGTCAACCGCCCCTACGAGGTCGGTGACCTCATCAAGCTAGTTGATACCGACCAGCTTGGTTACGTACGGGAAATAACGCTCCGATACACGAAGATACAGACCCTCGACAATGCGACGCTGGTGATTCCGAACGACTCGATTCACCGTCGGGATGTCGTCAATTTCAGTGAGAACGACCAACGCTCGTGGCTTTCGGCTGAACTCACGATCACGTATGAAAGTGATCTCGAGACCGCGACCGAGCTCATCGAACGGGCCGGCCGAAAAATCGATGCGGTCGTCGACGGCGGGCCCGCAATCAGAATGGGTGGTCGGAAGTATCCCGCCGCCCCAACGGCATTCGTAATCGAGTTCGGAGACCGTGGAGTCCATCTCGAGCTTCGGTTCTGGGTATTCGAGCCCTATCATCCAAAGCGAGTCACCTCGGCGGTATACAAACAGATTTGGCGGTCGCTTTCGGATACGGACATCTCGATTGCGTATCCACATACCCACCACGTTTTCGACGAGACATCGGGAACGCCAACGATTTCACTCAATGGGGACTCGACGGCCCGGAACGACCGTCCCCAGCAGTCCGACACGTGGGCTGACCACCAGTCACCGGGTGAGTAAAACCCTCCAGAGGCCGCCGGCGACGGCGTGTGAGCATATTTAAGGGCCGGCGTGTGCTTGCCTCGACTATGCAACCACGGGACCTCTCCGCACACAGTCCGTATGTTCCGGGCAATGGAATCGAGGAGGTCGCTCGCGACCTCGGTCTCGACCCCGATGAGCTCATTAAGCTCTCCTCGAACGAGAACCCTCACGGCTCGAGTCCACGAGCCGTCGAGGCAGTCCAGAAACGGGCCGCCGAAGGGCTTCATGTCTACCCGAAAGCCGCCCACACGGATCTGACTAACAAACTCGCAAACATGTGGGGGCTTTCCGCCGAGCAGATCTGGCTTACCCCCGGTGCTGACGGCGCGATTGACCTGCTCTCGCGGGCCATGCTCGATCCCGGACAGTCGATTCTCATCCCGACACCTGGCTTTTCGTACTACGGAATGAGCGCGCGCTACCACCACGGAACAGTCGCCCAGTACGATCTCTCAAAGGACGCCGGCTTCGCTCAGTCGGCCGAGATCGTACTGGACGTCTACGATGGCGAGCGGATCGTCTATCTGACCTCGCCACACAACCCCGCCGGCACCGAATGGGCACGCGAAGACATCGTTGAGCTTCTCGACTCCGTTGACGACGAGACGCTCGTCGTTGTCGATGAGGCCTACGGTGAGTACTCCGAGCGACCGAGCAGTATCGGCCTTGTCAACGAGTTCAAGAACGTTGCCGTGTTGCGAACGTTTTCGAAAGCCTATGGGCTCGCTGGCCTCAGAATCGGCTACGCGGCGGTTCCCGACTCGTGGGCCGACGCCTATGCCCGCGTCAACACGCCGTTTGCCGCCAACGAACCGGCCTGCCGGGCCGCAATTGCGGCGCTCGATGACGACGACCACGTCACCCGGTCGGTCGAAAGCGCACAGTGGGCACGCGAGTACATGGCAGAGAATCTCGATGCACCGACGTTCGACAGCGCTGGCAACTTCGCCCTCGCGGAGGTTGGCGATGCGAGTCTCGTCGCCGAACAAAGCCAGCGGGCGGGCGTCATTATCCGTGACTGCAGCAGCTTCGGCCTCCCGGGCTGTGTCCGTATTTCGTGTGGCACGCGCGAGCAGACACGGACGGCCGTCGAGACGATCAATGGAATCTTAGCCGAGGTGACGCCGACGTGAGCGGTTCGGCTCCATCTAACACGCAGTCACTCAGCATGGCGGTTACTGGGACCCCCGGAACCGGCAAAACAACCGCGACGAACGCACTCCTCGAACACGGTGTTGACGCCCCAGTCATCAATCTCAACGACGAGATTCGCGACAAGAATCTCTGGAGCGAACGCGATGTCGAGCGCGACTCGCTTGTCACGGATCTCGATGCCGTCGAGGCGCATCTCGGTGCGTGGAACGGGATTCTCGAATCTCATCTCGCCCACCGGTTCGATGCCGACCGGGTCGTGGTGCTTCGCTGTGCGCCAGACGTTCTCGAACGTCGGCTCCGGGACCGCGGCGAAAGCGAGCAAAAGGCGCGCGAAAACGCCGAAAGCGAAGCGCTCGATGTGATTCTTACCGAGGCAGTCGATATCCACGGCCTCGATTCGGTCTACGAAATCGACACGACCGGCCGCGACCCTGTGGCCGTCGCCGCCGACATCCGTGACGTCCTCGAAAACGAGCGGCCGCCGAGCGCCGGAGCCGTCGACTTCACGGAGTATCTCGTCGGATGACGCTCGATAAATTCCGGCCAGTGGCCGAACGGCTGTTGACACCGTTCGTGAGCGCGGCAGATCGAATGGGGCTCTCGCCGAATGCGGTCAGCCTGATTTCGCTCGGCTTTGCGATTGCTGCCGCCGGCGCGTTCATCCTTGCAGAACCGATCTGGTATTTCATCGGTGGCCTCTTCGTGTTTCTCAACGGCTGGCTTGATCTGGTTGATGGCGCACTCGCTCGAGAGCAAGAACTCGCCTCACCACAGGGCGACCTGCTTGATCACGTGATCGACCGTTATGCCGATCTGATTATTATCGGTGGGCTCGCCGCTAGTGCCGGGAGCTTTGCGCTCGGCTTTCTCGCCGTTACGGGTGTGCTTATGACCTCGTATCTCGGCACCCAAATTCAGGCTGTCGGACTCGGGCGTGCCTACGGTGGGCTTGTCGGCCGGGCTGACCGGCTGGTACTGATGGGGTTGGCCGGGTTTGCTGCGGCCGTATATGCTGGCCCACTTGTCGCTGGATTAGACGTTATTGAACTCCTATTGGTCTTCTTTGCAGTTATCGGCCATATCACCGCTTTCCAGCGGTTTTGGGGCGCCTGGTCGGATCTCTAAGGGCGCACTGATCGCGCACGGTGGCCGACGGCGACGGCGCATGCTTTATACAGGGGCGCACGTTACCCGCAGGTATGCCCCAATGTGAGATGTGTGGTGCCGAGCAGGCGTCGCTCACAACCACGAAAGTCGAGGGTGCAAAACTCGATCTCTGCGACAACTGCACAGGGTTTGGGACGGCAGTCAAAACCCAGTCGTCTTCGTCGAGTTCGAGCAAGTACTCCACCACATCCAGTAGCGGGACGAGCAGTTCGTCCGGCGGGACAAGCGGTGGCTCGGGTGACAGCACTGGCGGGTCTACCCGCCGCCGCAAGGATATGTTCGACGATATGGACGAACTCGCTGCAGATTACGACGACCGAATTCGCACTGCTCGCGAGGCTGAGGGTCTCACCCAAGAGGAACTTGCCGGAAATCTCAATGAGAAAACCAGCCTCATTCGGAAACTCGAACGCGGTGACATTCTTCCAAGCGATAGTGTTCGGACGAAACTCGAAAAGAAACTCGACATCACGCTCACGGAAGGAACAGACGTCGAAGACGCCGAGTGGTCCGGTGGTTCAAGCGGGAAAATGACACTTGGCGACGTCGTCAAGCGGAAAGATTGAACTCAGTACACTGTCGAGTTGTCGCCAATCGGATCGGTATTCGTTAGGCTGCACGTGAGCCGCCATCAGTTTCGACAAAGCCATAGACGCTGTGTAGATAGCCGATAAGGTAATCGACCGTCTCTGGATCGTAGCTCCAAAAGCCGTAAAATTCGCGGTCGCCGCGTTCTTCGGCCAAAAGTGCACACTTGTTTGTGTCGAGTCCATTGCCATCGTAGACGACGAACCACGTTTTTCGAATTTCGTCGGCCCGTTCGATATGAATCTGGTAGTGGTCGTGGTTCGGAACGACCGGATTCTCGCCGACGGGAGCCGCATATGCATGGACTTCGAGGTTACTGTGTTCGCCGAGTTGATTGTAGGCCATTGTCTGTCCGGCAAGTACCTCGAGCGTCTGAAAACCTGCATGGAGTGAGCCACGTCCGATCCGCCAAGCGCGGTCTTCGATCTCCCGAGAGGCTAAAAACATCTGCCGAATCGAATAGGAGGTAAACATCGTCTCATCGAGGTAATCAAGCACCGGCCGGTAGACGGTTGTATCATCTCCACGGCCCAACTGATCCGTGGCTGGCCGGATATCCTCGATATCAACCGCTGTGACAAATTCACCGTCGCGACTCAGGACGGCAAATCCCTGCGGACCGCCATCGAGTTGACGCAGTGTGATCTTGAGATTCCGGTCACGATACTGCTCGCGGAGCTCCTCGACGACAGCTTCAGACGCATTGAGGACCGTAAGCGTCATTTCGTGGGCTTCGACACCGGCAATCAGCTCTCTGAGCGACATTCCTGACAGATGAGTACTTGTAGCGCGGGTATTTGATGATTTGCGAACAATCTTGACATGTATCCGATGATTATAATTTGACTGTCAGTTCGACGAAAGCTGAAGCTATTTGGTGTCGGCGACAAACAATGTAGTATGTTCATCTTGGTGAACCTCAAGGCGTATCCGTGTGATCCAATCGAAGTTGCATCTGCAGCCCGTGATGTCGCCGATGAATCGGGCGTCCGAATCGCTGTCGCCCCACAGGCAGCCCACATCAGTGCGGTTGCCGAAACCGGCGTCGAGACGTGGGCCCAGCACGTCTCGCCGAACGGCCACGGGAGCTTCACCGGAAGCACGCTCGCCGAAGCAGCCGCTGACGCTGGCGCAGTCGGAACACTGATCAACCATTCGGAAAACCGACGCAAACTCGCCGACATCGACGCCTCGGTCCGTGCGGCCGAGCGTGCCGATCTCGAAACCTGTGTCTGTGCGAACAATCCCGCCCAGACAGCCGCCGCGGCCGCGCTCGGCCCCGACTCAGTCGCCGTTGAGCCACCGGAACTCATCGGTGGGGACATCTCGGTTGCAACCGGCGACCCGGACATCGTCACCGACGCTGTCTCGGCGGCTGCCGGCGTCGACAAAAACGTGGAAGTCTTCTGTGGCGCTGGTGTCTCAACCGGTGACGACGTCGTCGCCGCCGGCGACCTCGGTGCGAAAGGAATTCTGCTCGCAAGCGGTGTCGCAAAAGCTGACGACCCACGAGCCGCCCTCGAAGACCTCGTCTCGGACCTGT
>LKMJ01001916.1_pt1 | contig 18757 bp, 18 predicted proteins | sample 643391 | NCBI WGS metagenome assembly LKMJ01 (sample SAMN04112250, study PRJNA286221) | soda lake metagenome | biome: soda lake; feature: Kulunda Steppe; material: water; isolation source: sample PL-Br10 brine of Picturesque Lake | place: Russia: Kulunda steppe | collected 2010-07 | reverse complement strand
TGTGTTGTGACAGGTATGGCACAAACCGTCGGTGAACTTCGAAATACAATCAGGGCGGCAGTCGGTCGGTTTGAACGAGAGGGGTCGCCATCATTCACGAAGGCCGACTCCAGCTGGTCGATGCGCTCGTGTGTCCGCGAGTAGGACCGATCGAGTTGCTGGGTCGCCGCGTTCAACGATCCCAACTCGTCGATGCGGCGAAGCAGTCGCGCATCCGCGGCTTCGAAGGTCACCTCCCCAGCGTGTAGCCCCGCCTCGACGGACGGGTCGGCTCGCTCCTCGAACTCCGAGTTCATACACGTCTGTTCGGCCGCCAGCGCAAAACTGTTGGGTGTGACAGAATGTCGGAACGGTGGCTGCTCAGTCTGAAGCTTACCCACAGGTAACTGACTTGCTTACCTTCAGGTCACCATCATATTTACACAGGATGCGTTGCAATGCCGCCTATGAACCAGGATCCATCGTCGGGAGAGCAAACAGAGACGACCACGAACCGCGAACGGGGCACCGATGTAGCCAGTCTCCCGATCGATAGACGAACGCTGTTACGGGCAACAGCGGCCGGTGTCGTCGGTGCTGGCATCACTGTGACGGCAGGGACGGCGACAGCCACGCAAGCAAGCGGGACAACCGTCTACGCTGCCCGCCTCTATAGCGTCAAGGCATTTGACGCGGACTCGGGAACCGAGCTGTGGGACTGGAGTGAAAACGACGGCAAAATGTATCCATCGCCGACTGTCACCGATGGCAGACTGTATACCGCCGACATTGGACCAAACGTGTGGGCAGTCAACACTGCGACAGGCGAGACAGTGTGGCGCTACGAGGAGATATCCTACGCGGTCAGGTCCTCACCGACGGTTGTCGACGGAACGCTCTATATCGGCGAGGGTCCTGCCGAGGATGACGAGGACGACGAGGGCGCGAACTACGGACTGTATGCGATAGACGCAGAGACCGGGGAAGAAGTCTGGACGTTCGACGAGAACGAGCACCCATTCAGAGAGTCACCGTCGGTCGCCGGTGGAACCGTGTTTGCGAGTAGTTCTGCCGGGACAGTGTATGCACTGGACGCCGAGACCGGCGAGACAGTGTGGACCTTCGAGGCCGAGTACCCGGGCGCGACAACGGTCGCCGACGATCATGTGTACGTCACGCATCCACCAGGTGGGACGACGGCACTGGAGGCGACAACCGGCGATATCGAGTGGCAGACATCTGTCAGCGGGACAGATAGAGTCCCGCCGACAGTCGTTGATGGCGTTTTCTATATCAACACGGCTGACCAAGAGACCCAGGCACTAGACGCAGAAACGGGTGATGTGAACTGGACCCACGAAAAAGAGGGCTTCAGCAGTGGTGGAGTGACAGTGGCCGATGGCTCCCTGCTCACCGGGACGTCGACCACCGAGATGTTGTATGCACTGGATACCGAGACAGGCGACGAACAGTGGACGTATGAGGGAGTGACACTCACCGCAACGCCAACTGTCCACGATGGCGTCGTCTACATCGCGGACCAGAGTCAGGGATTGTACGCCTTGGAGGTCGAGTCAGGTGACCTGCTGTGGGAGCAGTCCTCACTGCGAGCGAACGGCAGTTCCTCAGTAACTGTCGTTGCTAATCCAGAAAGCGGTGACAGCGTCGATTCTCGGATGTTGCAGGGAGTCCATGGTCACCACGGCAGTCGAGCGGACGAGGCAGCAGCGATTGTCGACGAGGAATCGGAAAATGGAGCGGATGACGGTGCCGAGACGGGCGACGATTCCACTGGGGACGAGGGAGATGACACGGGTGAGGACTCCTCGGCAGACGACGACGGGCCAGGATTCGGTGTCGACAGCGCGATCACGGCCGTCGGTGGAGCGGGATATCTGCTGAAGCGACGCCTCGAAGGTGACGGATGACATCCTCCGCGCCGTGAACAGAGAGGGACTGCGTCCCTCAGGCAGTCGGGCGATAGTGATAGTCATAAATTTTGAATAGATAGGAAACGTTCAATCCAACTCTGTGCGAAGCTGAGTTTGTGTGAGTATTTGTGGTACGTGTCGCAAATGAGGCTGCGGTAGGTGTCGAGATCTTTTGCATCAAGTGGTGAAAGGTCGCGTTTCACACTTTTCCAAATTTGCTCGATTGGATTCAGATTTGGTGAGTATCGTGGTAACGAAACACGGCGGATGTTGCACTCGGCACAGATTTCATCGACGTGATCGGTGAAGTGAGACGAGAAATTATCACAAATCAAGATAATTGGCTTACCTGGATTGTTCTCTCTGATCGTGCGGGAAAAAATGGCCAACAGATTCTTTGGTGAGATCAGGTTTGCACTCCACGACGCTCTCGCCAAGCAGTGCATAAAACCCGAAGACGGCGTCGTCAAAGTTTGCGGTTGGCGTCTCTTTTTCAATCGTTGGTTTGCCGAACGCCCAGACGCGACGACTGTTGTCCGTCGGTTTTGGCCAGGCTTCGTCGAGAAATCCGAGGACGAAGCCACCATCCGTAACGATGTCGTCGTCGAGGTCATCCAATGCTGCTTGAAGATTTTCTTCAAGAATTTCTTCTGCGTCGTCTGGCTGATTTGGTTTCTGTGGTCGTGGAATCGCGTAATTCATTCCTAGTTTCTTGAGAAGACGCGAAACATGTCGTTGTGTGTATGAAACATCAAAGCCGTCTGCGAGTAGTTGCTGAATTTGTTGCGTGGTAAGCGGCTGATGTTGTTCGAGAAGTTCTTTAAATTGCTCTTGTTCGGTGTCACTCAACCGCGGCGGTCTTCCATCTCCCCAATCAGGTTCGAGACCGTCGACGCCCTCCGCATTCCAGGCCTCAACCCAGCGACTGCCGGTCGGTTGCGCGACGCCGACACGATCAGCAGCTTCTGTGACAGAGTCACCTTTGTACAGGTTTCGAATGAAACACAACCGCCGGACGAGACGCGTTTGTTCTGCTTTCTGTGCGTCATCGATCGCGTCGCTGAGCTCCGTTTTATCAAGATGACGCACCAAATCTTTTGACGGGCCAGGCATACCTTCCCAAATACACTCAATCAATACAAATCTTACGTCTATCACTATTGCTCCGCTCAGTATCGCAGGAGACGCTGGTAGTTGATCTCGTTCCAGAGAGCGGCGGAAGCGTCCAACAGGTCCCGTAGCACCTGCTCATCGTCGTTGGTGAGCGGTCGCACGGCGAACGTGTTGGTACGCTTCATCAACCACTCCAGTATACATTCGCTTCGGTTTTGAATGTCAGCCATCCACGGTGAAAGTGAAACTCATCGCCAGTCATATTGGAGACGCACGACCAGTAGTAACGCGGCGGTTCTCACCAGAGCTTACGCGATTCACTCCCGTCCTCGAAAATCGAAGATTTTCGGTTGTGGTTCGAGAATCAAAGATTCTTGTCATCACGAAAGACGTACGTCTTTCGAACGACAGCAAGACCTCCGGTCTTGCCATGCCCCTGCTCAGTCCTCGAGTCCGACTGAATGTCGGAACGCTTGTCCTTCGCGGGAAGGGCGGGATTCTCTCGCTGAATCAAGATAGCACCCCGCCGAAGTTGGTGCAAAAGAAGCGGCGGAAACCGTTGTCGGCGTCGATATTAACGAAGACTGTGTTGTACTGGCGGCACTAACCGAACACGGCATCGAAGATTCAATCGTTATCGACTACCCAGAAATCAAGGAACAACGGTTCGTTCACGACCAGCTACACACGGTGTCACGGCGCGTTGTCGAGTGGATTCAACGGTTCGACAGCCCTGCAACTGTCTTTGAAGACCTCAAAGACATGAGAGACGACATTGAGTACGGGACTCGTATGAACCGGCGACTCCATTCACTCCCGTTTGCCAAACTCCGCGACTTTATCACGTACAAGGCCGCATGGTGCGGGATTCCGTCAGATGACGTTGACCCGGAGTACACCAGCCAACAGTGTCCGGTCTGTGGACACACAGAGCGAACGAACCGCCACAAGAAACGGTTCAAATGCCGTGAGTGCGAACATCAAGATTACATCGACCGTGGCGCTGGTATCAGTGTCGCGCAGAAATGGTTGAGAACACAAGAGGGCAAAAATGTGCCTGCTCTCAACACACTCCCGCAGGTGCGGAAATGGGAGTTGCGACGGCAGGCATCGGGGCCTGTGGACGGCCCGACTGTGGCGATGACGGTAAACAGTGACAACGATCCGTATGGGTTTAAACTGAGACAGCCAGACAACCACCCGTTGTATCCTGTTGGGAACAACGACAACCGTTATATCCACACCGGAACAACGGTCGTTGTATCCTCGATGGAACAACGCTCCCGTCGGTCGGTTCTGGCGACGATCGCCGCAGGGACAGTGACCACTGCCGGCTGTCTGGGTGGCAGTGAGCGCGTCAGGGTGCTGTCGGCAGGGAGTCTCGCGGTCGCACTGGATGCGGTCGGCGGGGAGTTTACCGACCAGACAGGGATTCAGTTCGAGGGTGAGTTTCACGGCGCAAACATCGTGATGCAGCTGATCGAAGACGGCACGCGCCATCCTGACGTGGCGATCAGCGCCGATGTCGGGTTGCTCCGAGATCGACTGTACCCCGAGTTTACTGACTGGGATCTCACCTTCGCCGCGAACGAAGTTGGGTTTGCGTACAACCCCGACACCGACCTCGGCGGGCGATTGGAGGATGGCGAGCCGTGGTACGAACTGCTCCGGAGTGCTGAGGAGGGCGCAGTCGCGATCAGCGAGCCGGATCTCGACCCGCTTGGCTACCGGGCGGTTCACATGCTCACACTCGCAGAAGAGCGCTATGACGAGCCCGGACTCACAGACGATGTCCTCCAAAATGTCTACCGCGAACCCGACGAACCACGGCTGCTCACCGGCATCGAAACCGGCGACCGGGCAATCGCAATCTCCTATCGCAACATGGCTGTCGATCACGAGCTTCCGTTTTATGAGTTACCCGCGGAGCTCAACTTCGCAAACCCCGAACTCGAAGATCACTACGCATCGGTCGAGTACACGACGGATGATGGATACACCGCCGCAGGCTCGCCGATGGCCTACAACGCGACAGTGTTAGCGGATGCCGACAACCCCGAACACGGTCGGGAGTTTCTCTCCGCCCTTACCGAGTATCCACTCGAAGAGCGTGGGCTGACCGTCCCCGATGCGTTCCCCGAACTGACAGGTGACCCACCAGCAGCTTTCGATCACTAACCATGTTCAACACAGTCAGTTCCACGGGAAACGGTCGGTTCGAGGGGCACTGGCTGTTCGGGCTGCTCGCTGCCGTCTTGCTCGCCTATCTGCTCTTTCCGTTTCTCGCCTTTTTGCGCTGGAGCGGTCAGGCGTCGGTGATCGACTCGCTGTCCGACCCGACTGCGCGAGTGGCGATCAGAAACTCGCTTGTGACCGCACCTGTCGCGACAGCGATCGCAACGGTCTTCGGTGTGCCGCTTGCGTACGTACTCGCCAGACACTCCTTCCGGGGAAAGCGCCTGCTCGAAGCGCTGGTTGTCATGCCGCTGGTGCTCCCCCCAGTCGTTGCGGGCGCGATGTTGCTGACCGGCTTTGGCCGGTTCACCGCCATCGGTGCCCTCTTTGCCTCCTACGGACTCCCGCTGACGAACAGCCTCACGGGGATCATCCTCGCACAGCTGTTCGTTGCGTCGCCCTTCGTGGTGATCACCGCCCGGGCTGGATTTGCATCGGTCGACCGACGGCTCGAACAGGCCTCCCGGTCGATGGGCTACGGCCCGATCCGAACGTTTCTGTCGGTCTCGCTACCGCTTTCCCGACGGATGGTGCTTGCGGGGATCGTCCTCACGTTCGCGCGGGCTGTCGGTGAGTTCGGCGCGGTGATGATGATTGCGAACAACCCGCGGACGATGCCGACACAGATCTGGTTCGAGTTCGTTTCCCGCGGCCCGACGGCGACGGTGCCGCTTGCGGTTGCGTTGCTGTTCATCAGCCTGCTCGTCGTTCTCGGAACGCAGGCGCTTGCAGGCGGTAGCCGGGGTGAGTCTGAGTGATGCTCGAACTCAGAAATCTGGTCAAGCGATACGGCGACGAACGGGCGATTGAACTCTCCCTGTCCGTCGACCGTGGCGAGTTTCTGACGATTCTGGGGCCATCGGGGAGCGGAAAGACGACGGCTCTGCTCTCGATCGCCGGCCACACCGAGCCGACAGCCGGCTCGGTTTATCTCGACGGCGCGGACGTGACGAACCAGCCACCCGAGGATCGCTCACTGGGGATCGTCTTCCAGCGGGATACGCTGTTTCCACACATGAGCGCGCGCGAAAACGTCGCCTACGCGCTCGGCCCAGACGACAGCCAGTGGGACACCGACGAACGTGTCGAGCGATTTCTTTCCCTCGTCGGAATGGCCGCCCATGCCCACAAATATCCCGAGCAGCTAAGCGGTGGCCAGCGCCGCCGGGTCGAACTCGCGCGGGCGCTCGTCTACGAACCCGACGTGCTCTTGCTCGACGAGCCACTCACAGGACTGGATCGGAATCTCCGTCGGGAGATGCGTACGGAGATCAGCCGTATCCACGACGAAACCGACGTGACGACGGTTGCCGTTACCCACGACCAGGCCGACGCGCTCACGCTGTCTGATCGGATCGCCGTCCTCGACGGTGGGGAGTGTGCCGCGGTCGGCACACCCCGGGCGCTGTACGAACGGCCGCCGAACCCCTTTGTGGCGAATTTTCTTGGCTCGGTGTCGACGTTCCCTGCGACCGTGGTCGATACCGATCCGCTTGTCGTCTCGTGGGCACAGTACCGGTTCGAACTCGGTCGGGCTGCTCGGGACCCTGCAGAGAATGACATTGCTGTCGGTGATCCACTCACGGTTTACTGTCGACCCGAGGCAGTGGAACTGTCGCCAACTGAGGAGCAGCCAGTGGCAGTGACTGGCGAGGTGACAGGTGTGACACACGCCGGACAGACGAGTACGGTGCAGGTACGGACCGCGGCGGGAGAAGTTGGCGTGGCAGTCGAGGGATTTCCCGACCACGCTGCTGGTGAAGCTGTCGGGGTTGGGATCGATCCCGACGCACTGTTCGGGTTTGTTGCGGACAGTCGACACGAAGTCACGGTTGTCACCGAACTATCCGGAACGGTGCGATCCACGCAGGATTGAGCGTTCCGGCCAACGAACTCGAATCCGCCAGCTGTTATCGGTGAACAGCCCAATCCTGCTTCGACAGAATTTTATCCAGCGATCATCCGAGTATTCGCGTACGAATATCGGTGAGACAGAGATGCCAAAAATAAGCGTCGAAGTGCCACAGGAACTGCTCGATGATCTCGACGAACACGTCGGAGACGGCGGCAAGTTCGTCAACCGAAGCGAGGCGGTTCGGGCGTCGATCCGGAAGACGCTCGATATGCTCGACGATATCGACGCCCGACAGGGTCGACTCGAACCGGAGGGCGCGGATGGCAACTGAGACACGACCGGGCCAACCCGGCCAGTCGATGCTCGCACTCCCGCAGCTGTCGCTTGCTGCCCTCTTTGTGACGGCGCTGATCACGGCCCAGGTGACAGCCTCGAAAGTCGTTGCCTTCGGGATTCCGTTCTCCCTGCCGCTTACGGGCGATCAGATTCTCGTTCCCGCTGCCGTCTTCGCGTACGCGCTCACATTCTTCGCCTCGGACTGTTATACAGAGCTGTACGGTAAGCGGGCGGCGCAGTATCTCGTCAACACTGCCTTCGTGATGAATTTCGTTCTCCTCGGGTTGCTCTGGCTTGCGATCGCTGCGCCAATATTCGAGGGATCGCAAGTCGCCCAGGAGCCCTTCGCACAGACGCTCGGTGCGAGTACTGGGGTCGTTGCCGGCAGCCTGCTCGCCTATCTCGTCAGCCAGAACTGGGACGTGTTCGTCTTCGACCGGCTCCGGGAGGCGACCGACGGCGCGTCGCTGTGGCTGCGCAACATCGTCTCGACGGCAACGAGCCAGCTCATCGATACGGTGATTTTCATCACCGTTGCCTTCCTGTTGTTTCAGGACTTCGCGCTGGCGGATGTCCTCGGGCTGATCATCGGCCAGTACGTCTTCAAACTGCTGCTCGTCGGGCTGGATACGCCGTTTGTCTATCTGGCTGTGGGATTCGTCCGCTCTCGCGGACTCGTGGCGGCCCCCGACCCTGCTGCGTAGCGACCGACCGGAACCGTTATCCAGCCCAGTGAACGAGTGAGACCATGCAAGAAGGGATTGCAGAGCTACTGGCCCACGCGTTCGTGCTCGCGGGGTATGCCGTCGCGAGCGTGTTCTTTGCCGGGATGGGACTGTTTCTCGAGTACAGGAGCTACGGTCTGCTGAGCAGCGGCGAGACGGTCGTCGCAGCCTGGATGGGCGGACTCGGACTGTTGATGTTCGGGTTGGCCTACCTCATCCTGACCGACAAAGCCTCAGCTGCCTACAGTGATCTGCAGGCAGCGAACTGACCGATCAGGCTGTTTTTGCGGGCAATCTACCACAGAGATTCGCATTTGTCCACGTTTCTGGCGACCGCTGGAATCGGAAACGAGAATTTGCGGGAAACTAATAAGCCCTCGGCAATCAAACGATTTTTTATGCAGTTTACAGGGAGGAGATCCTCGTGAGCGTCATACAACGTGATCCGGCGGAGCAGGTACAGATACTCGCGGAGGATGGCACCGTCCGCGACGACGCCGAGGTTCCCGACATCACCGACGACGAGCTCGTGGGGATGTACCGGACGATGAAACTCGCCCGGCACTTCGACCAGCGGGCGGTCAGCCTCCAGCGCCAGGGGCGGATGGGGACGTATCCACCGATGGCAGGCCAGGAGGCCGCACAGGTCGCAAGCGCGTTCGCACTCGGCGCTGATGACTGGGTGTTTCCGAGCTACCGGGAACACGCCGTCAGCTACGAGCTGGGGTGGCCACTCGAAGAGCTCCTCCTCTATTGGATGGGAAGCGAGGCCGCCTCGCCGCCTGCTGATACGAACATGTTTACTGTTGCTGTCCCGATCGCGACCCAACTGCTGCACGCCACGGGGGCGGCGTGGGCCGCAACGCTCCGGGACGAAGACCGGGCCTTTCTCTGTTATTTCGGCGACGGCGCAACCTCGGAAGGGGATTTCCACGAGGGGCTGAACTTCGCCGGCGTCTACGATGTGCCTGCCGTCTTTTTCTGTAACAACAACCAGTGGGCGATCTCGGTACCACGGGAACAACAGTCCGCGAGCGCGACGCTCGCCCAGAAAGCCCACGCCTACGGCTTCGAGGGCGTCCAGGTCGACGGGATGGATCCGCTTGCGGTGTACGCCGTGACGAAACGCGCGCTAGCAAAAGCGAAAGATCCCGACGGGGCAAACGAGGCAATCGGCCGGGCGACCCGGCCGACGATGATCGAGGCCGTCCAGTACCGCTTTGGTGCACACACGACCGCCGACGATCCGAGCGTCTACCGAGACGACGAGGAAGTCGAGCGCTGGCGGCGGAAAGACCCGATCCCGCGCCTGGAACGGTTTCTGCGCGACCGGGGGCTGCTTGCGGACGAGCAGGTCGAGGCGATGGAAGCTGAAATCGAAGCGGAAGTCGCCGACGCCATCGACACCGCGGAGAGTCACGAACGACCCGATCCGGCGTCGATGTTCGCAACCGTGTATGCCGAGATGCCCGACCGGCTCGACGAACAGCTCGCCTACCTCCAGGAGCTGCGACACCGACACGGCGACGAGGCAGTACTCCAATGAGTACACAGAGCCTCACACTGGTGCAGGCGGTCAGAGACGGACTGTACGTCGAGATGGACCGCGACGAGGACGTGATCGTCATGGGCGAGGATGTCGGCAAGAACGGCGGCGTCTTCCGGGCGACACAGGGACTGATCGAGGAGTATCCCGACAGAGTGTTCGATACGCCGCTTGCCGAATCAGGAATCGTCGGCACGGCGATCGGGATGGCTGCCTACGGGATGCGCCCAGTGCCAGAGATCCAGTTTATGGGCTTTATTTACCCGGCGTTCGACCAGATCGTCAGCCATGCCGCCCGCCTGCGGAGCCGCTCAAACGGACGGTTTTCCTGCCCGATGGTGATCCGAGCACCCTACGGCGGCGGGATCCGCGCGCCGGAACACCACTCCGAGTCGACGGAGGCCTTCTTCGTTCACCAGCCGGGGCTAAAAGTCGTCGTTCCATCGACCCCCTACGACACAAAGGGGCTACTCGCGGCGGCGATCCGCGATCCCGACCCCGTGATCTTCCTGGAGCCGAAGCTGATCTACCGCGCCTTCCGCGAGGAGGTCCCCGACGAGGAGTACACGATCGAACTCGGCGAGGCCGCCGTCCGCCGGGAGGGATCGGATGTCTCGGTGTTCACCTGGGGGGCAATGACGCGGCCGACGATGGCGGCAGCCGAGGATCTCGAAGCCGAGGGGATCGACTGCGAAGTGGTCGATCTGCGAACGCTCTCGCCACTTGATGAGGCGGCGATCATCGACTCCTTCGAGAAGACGGGGCGGGCAGTCGTCGTCCACGAAGCACCCAAAACCGGCGGGCTCGCTGGCGAGATCACCGCGACCATTCAGGAGGAGCTACTGCTCTACCAGGAGGCACCGATCACGCGTGTGACTGGCTTCGACGTTCCCTTCCCGCTGTACGCGCTGGAGGATTACTACATGCCCGAGCCTGCCCGGATCAAAGATGGTATTAGAGAGACAGTCGAGTTTTGAGTATGGCTTTCGAGTACGAGCTACCCGATGTCGGCGAGGGCGTCGCCGAAGGTGAGATCGTCGCCTGGCACGTCGCCGTGGGAGACCACGTGGCTGAGGACGAGGTCCTCGCGGACGTCGAGACCGACAAGGCCGTCGTCGATCTCCCCTCGCCGGTCGCAGGAACGATCACCGCTCTCCACGCCGAAGAAGGCGAAATCGTCGACGTCGGCAGCGTCGTCGTCACGATCGACCCCGACGAAGAGGCAGAACCCGCGGCGGAGACCGACGACGAGACGACAGACACAACCGATACGACCGGAGACGACACAGCGGCTGCGGAGACACCAGTCGCCGACGAGCGCGTGTTCGCACCACCCAATGTCCGCCGACTCGCACGCGAACTCGGTGTCGACATCACGACCGTCGATGGCTCCGGACCGAGCGGACGAATCACCGAAGGAGATGTTCGTGAGGCCGCAGAATCCGAGACAGAGCGCAAATCCGCAGTCAGCAAACGAAGCGACTCCAGCGAGACAGAGCGCAAATCCGCAGTCAGCAAGCGAACCGACTCCAGCGAGACAGAGCGCAAATCCGCAGTCAGCAAGCGAACCGACTCCGAGACAAAATCCGCAGTCAGCAAGCGAACCGACCAAGAGCCAGAAGATGGCACAGCGCCAGCAGGTCGAGAGCGAACAGCCGCCGTCCCGGCAACACGAAAACTCGCTCACGAGAAAGGCGTCGATATCGACGATGTGCCGACGGAGAAAACCCGTGACGGCGAGCCATTCGTCGAACCGGAGGATATCGAAGCCTATCTGCAAGCCCAGGAGGCTGCTGCGGAACCAGCGGCCGACACGGAAACGACTGACGACGAACCTGCCGTCGCTGACACGGCAAGTGCTGGTGAGACCACGGCAGCGCGACCAGTAAACCGCGAACCCTACCGTGGGATCAGGCGGACGATCGGCGACCAGATGCAGGCCTCCTCGTCGACGATCCCACACGCAACACATCACGACACGGCAGTCGTCCCGGCGCTTGTCGACACGAGAGCGGAGCTCAGGAAGCGAGCAACCGAGCGTGGCGTCGACCTGACTTATCTTCCTTTCCTCCTGAAAGCGGTCGTCGCCGGGCTGAAAGAACAGCCGGTGTTGAACACGGAACTCGACGAAGACGAGGGCGAGATCATCTACAAGGAGTACTACAACATCGGTATCGCGGTGGCGACAGAGGCCGGGCTGATGGTTCCTGTCGTCGAGGATGTCGACAAGAAAGGACTGGTCGAGCTTGCAGGCGAGATCAGCGACCTTGTCGAGCGCGCACGGAGCCGCGAGATCAGTCGCGAGGAGATGCAAGGTGGGACGTTCACTGTGACGAACTTCGGTGCGATCGGTGGCGAGTACGCGACGCCGATCATCAACAACCCCGAGACCGCGATCTTGGGAATCGGTGAACTCACCAAACGACCGGTCGTCGAGGACGACGAGGTCGTTGCCCGCCATACACTACCGCTGTCGCTGTCGATCGACCACCGCGTCATCGACGGCGCAGAGGCTGCGAGCTTCGCAAATACGGTGATCGAACACCTCGAAACCCCATCGCTACTACTTTTAGAGTAACCGACAAAAACACAAACAATGGTTGTTGGAGACGTTACGACTGGCACTGATGTACTGGTAATCGGCGGCGGTCCTGGTGGCTACGTTGCGACGATCCGCGCCGGACAGCTCGATCTCGACGTCACACTCGTCGAGATGGACGCCTACGGCGGCACCTGTCTCAACCGGGGCTGTATCCCCTCGAAAGCGTTGATCTCGGCGACAGATATTGCCCACCAGGCCGGCGCTGCAGAGGAGATGGGTGTCTACGCCGATCCAGCGGTCGATATGCAGGGAATGATTGGTTGGAAAGACAACCTTGTCACGCGGCTCACGAAGGGTGTCGAGTCGCTATGTGAGCGGGCTGGCGCGACGCTGATCGAGGGCAGAGCCGAGTTCGCCGGCGAGAACACGGCACGGATCGTTCAGGACGGCGAAGGTCAGGGATCGGAGTCGATCGAGTTCGACCACGCGGTCATCGCGACCGGAAGCAAACCGATCGAGATCCCGAACTTCGAGTTCGACGGTGAGCGGATCCTCTCCTCGAAACACGCACTCGCACTCGATCACGTCCCCGACAGTATGCTCGTCGTCGGCGGTGGCTACATCGGGATGGAACTTGCGACGGTCTATCAGAAACTCGGCTGTGATATCACCGTCCTCGAACAGCTGCCGGATGCGTTGCCCGCCTACGACGACGAGGTGACCGAGGTCGTCCGCGAGCGTGCCGAGGAACTCGGCATCGCCTTCGAGTTCGGCCAGACAGCCAAAAACTGGGAAGAGACCGCTGATGGGCTGCTCGTCCGGACAGAGAACGACGACGGCGAGATCGAGTCCTTCGAGGGCGAGACCTGTCTGGTCGCGGTCGGCCGCCGGCCCGTGACGGAGACGCTCAATCTGGAGGCAGCCGGCATCGAGCGAAACGGTGGTGCGATCGAGACCGACGACCGGACGCGAACCAACCACGACCACATCTTCGCTGTTGGCGACGTGGCTGGCGAACCGATGCTTGCCCACAAGGCGTTCAAAGAGGGCGAAGTCGCCGCGGAGGTGATCGCCGGTGAGCCGGCGGCGCTCGATTACCAGGCAATCCCTGCGGCCGTCTTCACCGATCCGGAGATCGGCAGCGTCGGCATGACAGCCGAGGAGGCCGAGGAGGCCGGCTACGACCCAGTCGTTGGCCAGATGGCACTCCGTGCCTCCGGCCGGGCGCTGACGCTCAACGAACGCGAGGGCTTTGTCCGTGTCGTTGCCGACAGCGAGACTGGCTTCGTCCTCGGCGGCCAGATCGTCGGACCCGAAGCCTCGGAGCTCGTCGCCGAACTCGCACTCGCGGTCGAACTCGGCGCAACGCTAGAGGATGTCGACGCAACGATCCACATCCATCCGACACTCGGTGAGGCTGTCCACGAGGCTGTCAAAGGCGCTCGCAACCGGAGCATCCACTACTGATCGTCTGCTGTGGGTTCGGTCTCCGTCGTCGGTTTGTCGGGTGTGGCTGGTTCTGCTGGGGTGGTCGGTTGTTCGGGACGCTCGGAGAGTAGTTTGAGGACTTCGACGAGCAAGGCGACGACGAGCGGACCGAGAATGATCCCGATCGCGCCGAGCGTGAGAATTCCGCCGACGAAGCCAACAAAATACAGCGTCGGCGAGAGCTTTCCGGTGTAATCCGCGAGCTGTGTCCTGATGACTGCATCGGGGACAAAGGCGATGAACACCAGTCCGAGCGAGAGGACAGCGACCCCACGGATCGGCATTCCGATCAACACGTCGTTGGCCGCGACGGCGACGACGAGCAGACTTGGGCCGACGATTGGGATGAACTGCAGGATGCCAGCGATCGTCGCGAGCGTCAGCGGCGCGTCGTATCCGAGCACCCAGAACAGAACCAGCGCGATTACAAACGTCGCGATCGCAGTCAGTACCTGCAAGACATAGAGCGCGAACAGCGTCATCCGTGTGCGCTCGTGGAGTCGCTGGAGGATGTCGTGGTACGCGTCGGGGACGAGCTCGAAGACGGCAGCCCGTGCTTTCCGTGGCTGATACAGTATCCCGTACAGAAGCAGGGTAAACAGTGTGAGCTGTAGTAACAGCTCGGGAGCCGAAACCGCCAGGCCGAGCGCGAAACTCTGGAGCCAGTTGACGACGCCATCGATGATCGGCACTGTACTGATCTCGATTCTGGTTCCGAACACTGTGAGATAGAACAGATCCGGCACGGAACGGACGGTCTCGATCAGCTGCTCACGGCGCTGGTAAAGAATCAACACCAGCGGTGCAAAAACCAGCACGACCGCAAGAAAGGCTGTCAGCGTCGCAACCCCACTCGCAATACGGTCAGAGACACCGCGTCGGCGCAGCCAGCGTTTGATCGGATACAGCACATATGCGACCGTGATCGTGAAAATGATCGTCTGGAGGACCGCTCGCAAGACGAGCGCAGACAGAACGAGGACAACGAATAAAAGCGCCCCAAGGACGAGCTGTCTGTTCCGGTCCATAGGCACGTCTCACGGCCAACCGTGAAAACAGTTCATACTGGTGGCTCGCCGGTGTTGCGTTCGTTGCGACGTCAGGAAATTGGCGAACAGACGAATCGATACATACGTTACAATTGCGACAGAAACGGAATCTATGCCAGAAGACACCGACAAACGGATTCTGTGGGCGCTGCGCGGGATTGGACTCCTTCTGTTTGCCCTGCTCATCGCGATCATCGGTATCGGAGAGCGGAGTTTCGGGTTCGTCTTGGCTGCGCTGTTTGTCGCCGTGTTCGGTGTCGGTCTCACCTTCAGGTAGCAACCAGCGGGAACCGTTCGATCCTTTCAAGTACGCTGGTCCGGCAGAGTGCGTATGGTATCGGACCTCCTCGTCGACGTCGGTCTCGGGGTGTATCTCGGCTTGCTTGCTGGGATTTTCCCGGCCGTCGTCGCGTTCGCACTCGGATTCAGTTTTCGGTATCTGACCGGAGTGAGCATTCCCGGGCTGGGTGTTGTCGTGCTGGCTGGCGCACTCGCCGGGATCTCCGGTGGGCTGCTCGGCCTGCTCGACGAAGAGGTTGCACAGAGCGGCGCGGGCATCGCTGCCTTTCTTGTCGTGTTGATGCTATCGCTGTGGGCACACAGCCAGGGCGACAAACTCGGTGCAACCGTTCCACGCCATCTTACGCTATCCGGCCTTCGGCAGGCAGGGCTCTCGACGGATCTGCTGGAACGTGTCGATAGCTACGGACAGATCCGGATCAAACCGATCGGGACGATCGAGAACATCGAGGGGTATCCGCCGTTGACCGACGAGACACGCGAGGCGATCCGGGCTGGCTCCTGGAAGTTCCCCGCCGATCTCTCGATCGGTGAACTCGAAATCAAACTGGCCGAGAAGCTCACCGAGGAGTACAATCTCTCCGAGGTGGCGGTCTCGATCAACGCCGATGGACTGGCTGAAATTAGCGCTGCACCGGAAACAGCGGGGCTCTCCCGGCGGGTGCCATCTGGCAAACGTGCTGCATCGATCGGGACAGTGCTCCCGACGGGGCTGGCTGTCGGCGACCGTGTCCGGCTCGATCTTCAAGAGAGTTCGGTGACCGGCGAGGTCGTCAGCGCACGAACAGAAAAGAAAGACGGCGGGGAGAAACAAGCACCGCCACCAGCGACCGAGGGAGAGCCAAAACCCGACGGCGGTACCGAGACAGCGGACGATCAAAAACCAGTATACGCGCCGACGACGGATGGCGGCGACGGGTCGGTGACAGTCGCACTCACTCCCGATGAGGCACGGCGCGTCATCAAAGAGGAGTTCGCAAAAGTAACCGTCCAGTCACGCGGCAAGAGCCGTGAGTACGAGGCACTCGACGTGCTCCAGCGAGATGGGAACCAGTTTCGGGTGGTGACAGTCAAAGACGGCGGCCCATTCGATGGTGTCACACTGCGCGAGTCGGCGATCAGAGACCGGTTCAATGTTGCTGTGCTGGCGATCCGTCGCAAGACCGAACGGATCGTCGCCCCACGGGGCTCGACCGAGCTGTTGGGCGGTGATGAGCTGATTGTCACCGGGAAAGCGGATGCGATCAAATCCTTCCGGGAGGCAGAGACATGATCGGGCTGTCGATCCACGGGAGTCTCGATATCCCGATTTTTACGCTGCTCGCACAGCTCGTCGGGCTCGCGGGTCTGTCGGGAGTTGTCGCCGGGCTGTCTGCATTCGTGTTCCGCTGGCGGACCGGGATCCAGCTGCCCGAGGGGCCGGCCCTACTTTTGGGACTCGGTGCTGTTGCAGTGTATCTGAACACACGGATCGCACTGGTCCAGTTTCTCGGCGCTGACGGCGCAGTGTTGACGACCACGGCGGTCGTGAGCAACGTGGGAATCCTGATCGTGAGCGGGCTGACTGCGAGTGGTGGCTGGTATTTCGGCGACAAACTCGGAGAAAAAAAGCAGTTCAGCTACCGGCTCCAGCCCTCACTGAGCCCGCTTGTCCGGGCGACTGGTCGGTTTATTACTGTGGAGTTACCCGAAGAGATCGGCGACATCGACGGCTACGACCCGGTCCCACCTGCAACAAAGGCGGCACTCGCTGGCGAGAGCTACACCTTCTCACGAGGTCTCACGGTCGAAAAGCTTGGTGAGGCCCTTGAAATGCGACTCAAGACCGACCACGACATCGCACATATCGACGCCGACCTGACCGTCGACGGCACCATCGAGTATCTGGCTGTCGGGCGACGTGCTGCGGGGATCGGCCCGACGCTGTCGCCAGGCTCCAGTGCAACGGCACTCCGTGCTGATCCCGCATTCAGTGCCAGCCCAGGAGACACGGTCCAGATCTGGGATGGGACAGCGAGCGAGCGGATCGGGACAGCCGAGTTGCGCGCAACTGCAGGCAAGACAGTGACGGTCAGTGCTCGTTCAGACATTATCGACAAGTTCGATCCACACGCTAGCTACCGGCTGCTGACACTCGCTGGCGACGAGCGAATCGACCGGACCTTTAGCGCAATGCTCCGGCGAGCTGACGAGACGATGGGGATTACCGAGATAACCGAGGGTGCAACGCTTTCCGGGATGACGGTCGGTGAACTCGGATTATCCGTGATCGCAATCAAGGACAGTACGGGAACAGAGACGATTCCAACACGCGACCGGCAGTTCACACCCGGTGACCGCATCTTCGTCATCGGCCACCCGGCACAGCTTCGCCGGGTCGAGGCTGCTGCGAAGGGGACTGCAACCTACGAGCCACCGAAGGCAAAGACGAGCCCGTCGAAACAGACCGAGAACCGACACAGACTGCGATTCTGGAAGCGGTCGTGATCAGTCGCACATATCCACAAAGTTCTGCAGGATCGTCAGCCCCGTCTCGCCGGATTTTTCCGGGTGAAACTGCGTCCCGAAGACGTTTCCGGCCTCGTTCGCGATAATGCTCGCGAACTCGGTGCCGTAGTCGGTCGTCGCGACCACAGCATCTGGATCTTCTGGTTTTGCGTAATAAGAGTGGACAAAGTAGGCGTACTCGCCGTCGACCGATCGGTCAGGATCACTGTCAGCGTCGGACGAATCGAGTGCTGGACCGCCAGTCAGTGGGTGCTCGCGCTCGACAGAGAGAGTGTTCCAGCCCATCTGTGGGACTTTCACGTCGGTCGGGAAGCGAACGTTCGTCCCCGGAATGAGATCGAGCCCCTCGGCACTTCCCTCGCCGGCGTGTTTGGCCTCCTCACTCGTCGTGAGTAACATCTGCATCCCGAGACAGATGCCAAACAGCGGTTTGCCGGCATCAGCCTGCTCGACGAGCAGGTCACGGAACGGGCCGGCGTTTTCCATCCCCTCGCTGAACGCGCCGACGCCCGGGAGAACGATCCCGTCTGCGTCTTCGATCTCCGCAGGGTCGTCCGTGATCTGCACTGCTGCGCCGACGCGCTCCAGGCCGCGGGTGACACTCCGTAGATTCCCCAGCCCGTAGTCGACGACCGCGATCTCCGCGGCTGTCTGTCGTTGAGCACTCATAGCCGGCCGTAGGACTCCGCGTAGTAAGTGCGTTCGCTTTCGACCAGTATTTGCTGTGCGGGTTTCCTCCTGGAAAGCAAAGTGGACACAAGGTCTTCTCCTGGAAATCCTGATAAGAGGGTCGCGCTGTGTTGTCAGACAGCGAGTTCGTACAGATCGTCGCCGACGTGGTGGATCGATTCGACGACCCGCCCCGCATCGCCGAGCATGTCCGAACCAGCTTCGAGCGCGCGGCCGATCGCGAGGAACTTGCCGTGGGCCTCCTCGTTGATCACAACTAGGTCGCCGGCGTCGATCTCCTCGTCTGCCTCGACGATACCGGGACGCATCACGTCAGCACCGTCGGAGACGAACTGGATCGCACCGGTGTCGACAGTGACGATCCGGCTGGTCGGCGGGTACTCGTTTGCACCCCGGACAGTCAGAAACGGCTCGTCGTCGATATAGAGCACGAGTGGCTCGCCGTCGACCAGCACGACGT
>LKMJ01001915.1_pt1 | contig 18765 bp, 18 predicted proteins | sample 643391 | NCBI WGS metagenome assembly LKMJ01 (sample SAMN04112250, study PRJNA286221) | soda lake metagenome | biome: soda lake; feature: Kulunda Steppe; material: water; isolation source: sample PL-Br10 brine of Picturesque Lake | place: Russia: Kulunda steppe | collected 2010-07 | reverse complement strand
CGGTTGCAGGCGGTGACGCCTCCGGTACCGCTATCGGTGTCGCACCTGGTGTCGACCTGATGAACGGTCTCGTCCTCGATGGCGGTGGCGGTAGCGCCGGTGCCATCATCGGCGGCATGGAGTGGTCCGTCGATAACGGTGCCGACGTCATCAGCATGAGTCTCGGTGGCGACGGCTACAGCGACTTCTGGATCGACCCAATCCAGAACGCACAGGACGCTGGCACGATGGTTATCTCCGCATCCGGTAACAGCGGTGCCGGAACCAGCGGCTCGCCAGCTAACGTCTACGACGGAATGGCAATCGGTGCAACTGACAGCAACGAACAGGTTACTGATTTCTCCAGCGGTGAAACGATCGACACTGACTCCGCCTGGGGAGCAGACGCTGACCCAAGCTGGCCAGATCAGTACATCATTCCTGACGTCTCGGCACCCGGTGCCGACGTTGAGAGTGCTGTTCAGGGTGGCGGTTACTCCTCCCTCGATGGCACCAGCATGGCAACCCCACACGTTTCGGGTGTTGTCGGCCTGATGATCTCCGCCGCAAGTCAGGAGGGTATGGAGTTCGGTCAAGACTACACGATCGAAGACGTTGAAGACGCACTCGAAGAGACTGCCTGGAAGCCATCCGGCGAGGACCCAGACCAGGATGACCGCTACGGTCACGGTATCGTCGACGCACTCGCAGCAACTGAGGAACTCGTTGGCTCCGGTGGAACGCCACCAGCTGACGCAGTCGAATTCGACCTCGGCGACGCTGAGGGCGAAGAAGGTGACCTCGTCACGCTCGACCTGACGGCCGAGGGTGAGGAGTTCGCTGGCTACGAGACGGCCATCGACTTCGACGCTGACGCAGTCGAACTCGTCGGCGTCGAGGGTGTCGACATGGACGACCCTGTTGCGAACATCGACAACGATGCTGGTATGGCCAGCATGTCACAGGTCTCCTCGAGCGCCGAGAGCGACCTCGAGGTTGCTGAACTCACCTTCGAGATTGTGACCGACGTCGAACAGAACTCCGATGTAATGTTCGAAGTCAGCGACACAGAGGCAAGTGACGAGCAGGGTACCCTGCTAGACGTCGAGACCGACGACGGTCACATCGAGATTACCGATGACGACGAAGGCGAATTCGAGCGCGGTGACGTGCTCGGTGACGGCGACGTCACTATCGCAGACGCGACGGTGACCCAGCAGTTCGTCCTGGGCAACGACGTCCCAGACGAGTTCAGTGAGGAGCGCGCAGACCTCACCGGTGACGGTCAGGTGACGACTGCCGACGTCATCGAGATCCTCGAGATCATCGTCAGTCTCGACTAACGACGCATAGCTCACCACGATTACCGCCTCGCTGGCGGCTTTCCGTACACGACCGCGTGGTTGTAACACACTTCCAACACATATGACACCGACCGAATCGCAAACGACCGTGCTGTTGGCGGCTCTTCTTGCAGCGACTGTGCTGTTTGCGTCGCCAGCAGCGGCTATGCAGTTCAATAGCGTACAGGATACAGATACTCTCGAACTCGAGATCCAGGAGGGTGACGAGGCGGACACTGTCGAGGTGTTGCTCTCGAGTTGGCTTCCCAACGTCGCAGGCGTCGAGGCTGAAATCGAGTACGACTCCGACGTCGTCGAGTTCGTCGCCGTCGATAGTGTCGACCTCGGCGGTATCGTCGACGCCAACGACGACGACGGATCGCTCTTTCTCAGCCACGCCGCTGCAAAGAGCGATAGCGTAGACGAGCCAACGACGACCAAACTCACCTTCAAAATCGTCGGTGACGGCGACATGTCGTTCGAAGTTGTCGACGACGAAACGACGGTCTTCGAAGTCGTCGAAATTGACGGTGAGACGCAACTCGCCGAGAACGCTGTCGAGACGATGTCGCTGGACACGAGCACCGACGAACTCGGCGACGAGGATACTGACGGCGATGGGAGCGACGGTGACAGCGAGAGCGATGCTGGTGACGGTGAGAGCGGCGACGGCGAGACCGAACGCTCCGACACCGACGCGAACGACAACGACGCTGAGGGCGACAGTGCCAACGACGGTGACGGCACTGACGCCAGCGATGGAGCGACAGACGAGGATGACAGCGCAGCCAACAGTGAGGATGCCAGCAACGGGGACGCTGCCGAAGCTAACGGGGAGTCCGAACTCGTCTCCGGAGTCGGACTGCTGGCGGTCGTCGCCGGATTCCTGTTCGCAGTAGCGATTCTCGCCCGCGACCAGATGTAAGCGGGTTCGTAACGGTCACAGACGACGCAATCGTTGCCTTTTCCGGAATCCAACTTTCCCCGGCAGTCCGCTCTGGAGAAGCTCAGCCACTCGCAGTGAAGACGCTATTTTGAGAGGTCGCCGCTTCTGATCTGTTTCTCCGCGGCTACGAGCGCTTCGTCGGCGTCGAAGCTCTCGATGCTCTCTTCGACTGCCGTGGCTGATGCATCCGAGAGGTCGCGCGCGTGCTCCGTGATGTTCGGTATCGCCCGGATGATATTGTCCACAATCGGTACGGTCGCAGTTTGTGCCGACCGTGAGCGCGGATTCAGATCGATGACGAGCTCGGTTTTCCCCATCTCGGCGAGGGCTTTTGCGCGGTCACCATCTTCGAGCGGAACCAGAACCACGTCGGCAGCGTAGATACCGTCGGCGTCTACTTTCGCTCGCTCGTGATCGAGCCCAGGAATCCGTTCGTCTGCAGTCAGTCCTTTTACCTTCTCCGCGCCGTGCTTTCGGAGATGGCCGGCAATGGCTTCGATCCGTTGTTCGGTCCGGTTGAAGAGGTTGACTTCCAGCTCTGCTCCTGTCACTGCAGCCAGTTCGACCATCTCTTCGGGGACCAGAGCGGCGACGTTCCCGTTTATCGAGAGCACCGGCTGGTCGGCCGACAGGAGATGTGCCGCTGCCGCTCGCGCTGCCCTGTCTGCAGTCGGAATCGTCTCCTCACCGAGGAGGTAGTCGAACGCCTCACCCCGTCCCTGGGCGATGAGGCCCTGTTTGCTCGTAATTCCCTTCTCGACCCCTTCCTCGATACGGTGGCGGGTCAGTAACGACTCGTAGCGTGGATGACTCTCCGGCACATCGACCTCGCTCATATCCGGTTGTTAGCATCCAGTGTAGAAAACGCATCGTTGTTTGGCTGCGAGAACACAGTTGCAATGGAGTCACCGTTCATACAGATTACCCCCATGTTACCGTGACTCTCGGAAGTACTATACGGGTGGGGGGTGTACGTCTGTTTGCAATGGTAAACGGAACAGTGGATTTCTTCCACGACACAGGCGGTTACGGTTTCATTTCGACTGAGGATGCGGACGACGACGTTTTCTTCCACATGGAGGACGTAGGCGGCCCAGACCTCGAAGAAGGACAGGATATCGAGTTCGATATCGAATCGGCCCCCAAGGGCCCACGCGCAACGAACGTCGTTCGCGCCTAAGATCTACGTATCCGTGTCACTCTAAGTGACACTGACAACAATCTTCTACTCGTGATACCAGCTCTTGAATAGCAACTGCTCTCGTGTGTAGCTGGTGGACGACTCTCGTACTACAGATTCAGCACTTGCGCTACAGATTCAGTCCTTGACAACGATTGTTTCCGAGCCACAGCTCGGACACGCCTCGAACTCTTCGGAGAATGTCTCCTCACAGGAGATACATCTGTACTCCGTGTCGCTTGTGACCTTCTGTTTGATGCGCTCGGTCTTCCGGCCCAGTGAACTGAAAATTCCCATGCACAGTTGAGGGTTTCAGCACGGATAAGATGTGCGTCGGCACCGGAACCGGTTACGTCACTCCATGAGAGCCGGTTCGAGAGTTGCTCCCGCGGGGTGGATCTGACACACGTTGGGGTCGTAGCCAGCATCCGAGAGGCCAGTGCCAAGCGCAAAGACCGTTTCACCGAGCATCGCCATTGCCGCAGTGCCACCGACCTCGTTGACGTCGAGAATGACGTCGCGGACGGCCGTTGTCAGCAGACTTGATTCGCGTGCGAACTCACGTGATGCGCGCATGAACCGCGGGAGAGTCGGCTCTTTGACGACATCCGAGAGCGCTTTTTTTCCGGCCGCGGTGATGATGTCGGTGTCGCCGCCCAGCACCTCGTCGGTCGCGAGTTCACCGATCGAATGGTACTCGATGCGGCGGCGGACGGGAATACCGTCGAGAACGTTGTCCTGTGGGCCGCCGGGTTCGAGGCGAATTGTGACGCCGCCCCGGTCCTGTGCGACGACGTCACCGAGACCGGTCCCCGCCTGCACCTCCGCGCCGTGAGCGATGGTGACGAGTTCGTTCTGAGACAGTTTCCGGTCGAAGACAGTGTTCGCTCCCAGCGCCGCACCGAGGGCCATTGCGCCAGAGACGCCAAAGCCTGCTCCGAGTGGGAGGTCGGTTATCCCACGGACTTCGGCAGTGACCTGCAGTGCACCGAGAACGCGCTCGACGGCTTCCATCGCTATCTCGTCGCCGTTGAGGGCGACGGAAACCGACTCTGCTTCCCTCACTGTTACCGTCACTCCGTCGGTCAGGGCGATGCCACAGCCACGGGAGCCTGCCTTCGTCGGGTCCGGGTCTGAGTCCTTCGTGAAAAATCCGGTTATATGTCCCGGTACGAACGCCTGTGCCACATCTGTCATGGCTACTATTCAGCAGGGGTGCCCTATAGTGCTCACGGCCTGAGTGCAGTGGAACGCTCAGCACTCTGAGCCAGCGGAGGGTTCAGAACTGCACTTAGAAGAGCGCGATCCCGCCCTGTACTCCCAGGAGAGCGTCGCGATAGCTGCGAAGGCGAACGCTCCACCAGCCAGTGCGACGTTTTTCAGGAACTGGACCATCTCGTCTTGCTGTTCCTCCGCTGGCACTGCCCAGAAGTCGTGCATCGTCACTGCCGAAACGAGCAGGAACCCAGCGATAGCGAGTGCGCCCACGCCAGGGAACGCCCCAGCAATGATTGCAACACCACAGAGAATCAGGAGTGCACCCGACGCAATAACCGAAAACATCGGTGCGGGGAGTCCTTTGAACTCGGCGTATCCCGCCATCTCCTCGCGCTCCATGAAGTGATTGAGTCCCATAAACGCAAGGACGCCACCGAAGAGGATGCGGGCACCGACGAGACCGAGCGCACCTGCTCCTGTCACCGACATCAGTTGGTCACCTTCTGACGCTGGTCCTGAGATTGTCCCGATACTGGCTGTCTCAACGTCTCTGCTGTCAACTCCGTCAGTATTGGTTTCATTACGTTACTTGGTTCGAACCAGAACCTATTTGTACGTTTGGCGACAATAATGTTAGTAAGTAACACCGATGTCATCAACAATCGAGAAAAGCGAGACGAACGATTCCGGGAGCGAATCGGTTTGTTCTGTCGTCGAGGCCGTCGAACAGATTGGCTCGGAGTGGCGGTTAGTTGTACTGCACGACCTCGTAGACGAAGAGAAGCGGTTCAACGAACTCAAGCGGTCGACAGAAGCCAGCTCGCGGACACTCTCTCGCGTCCTCGACGATCTCGGCGAGGCCGGGCTCGTCGACCGGCGGGTCGAAGACAAACCGATTGCGACGTACTACAGTCTCACCGAGAAAGGAGCAGCGCTGTGTCCTGTCTTCACCGAGCTCGAGTCGTGGGCTGAGGAGTGGGTCGCCCCGGAGAACGAGGAGAAGTAGCCATATTCAAAAAGAGAACGGCTCGACATCGTCCGCCCGACCAGAGCTGCACTCTCTCATTTTAAACCCCTGATTCGAATCTAACTAAACCCTTTCAAGTCGGCCAGTTACACTTTCACTACGGTGTAAACTGGGCTTTATGTAGGAGGGGGCACAACCGGCAGGTATGGCATCTGAAGATCTCGAAGAGCTGCCGGGAGTCGGTCCAGCGACAGCAGAAAAGCTGAAAGACAACGGATTCGATAACTACCAGGGTATTGCGGTCGCCAGCCCCGGGGAGCTGTCGAACACCGCGGACATCGGCGAGTCGAGTGCTGCCGATATTATTAATGCGGCACGGGACGCGGCAGACATCGGCGGGTTCGAAAGTGGTGCGACAGTACTGGAGCGACGTGAGAAGATCGGCAAACTCACGTGGGGCGTCGAGGAGGTCGACGAACTGCTCGGCGGTGGCGTCGAGACCCAGTCGATCACTGAGGTCTACGGTGAGTTCGGCTCTGGCAAGTCTCAGGTGACCCACCAGCTTGCCGTCAACGTCCAGCTTCCCCGTGAACACGGCGGACTCGAAGGCAGTGCGATCTTCGTCGACTCCGAGGACACCTTCCGTCCGGAACGTATCGAGGATATGGTTCACGGCCTCGACGACGAGACCATCGAAGCTACGATGGTCCTCCACGACGTTGCCGGTGAGGACGAGGCCGACGCGGGCGACGACGCACTTCTCGACGACCTCCTCGAGGCAATTCTCGACAAGATTCACGTCGCGAAGGCCTTCAACTCGAACCACCAGATTCTGCTGGCAGAGAAGGCCCAGGAGATAGCCAGCGAAAGCCAGGACGAGGAGTTCCCGGTTCGAATTCTCTGTGTCGACTCGCTGACCGCTCACTTCCGGGCCGAGTACGTCGGCCGTGGCGAACTCGCCGAGCGCCAGCAAAAGCTCAACAAACACCTTCACGACCTCATGCGCGTCGGTGACCTCAACAACACTGCGGTTGTCGTCACCAACCAGGTGGCGGCCAACCCCGATTCCTTCTTCGGTGACCCCACTCAACCAATCGGTGGCAATATTCTCGGTCACACGTCGACGTTCCGTATCTACCTGCGCAAGTCCAAGGCCGACAAACGCATCGTCAGGCTCGTCGATGCACCGAACCTCGCGGATGGCGAGGGTGTTATGCGAGTGACAGGCGACGGTCTCGTCCCAGAGTAAGGACTGTTCTGCTCGTTTCTGATTTAGCTTCCTGTTTTTGCGATCTGACACTCGTTTTCCCTCGAGCCAGGTCTCTCAATTGTCCTCAAGTAGCGTCTCGTAACAGGATCGACTATACTCAGTAACTCTACAGTTGTCTGACGGGGGAGAGTGAAAGTGAAACGTTGGCGAATCAGAGACGCGACTGCGGCGACATTCGAAATGAAAGAGAAGGGGTCCTCAGGCAACTATCGTCGACAAGAGTATCAGATCACAGTTATAGGTCGCCGTTCATCGCAGCAAACAGGCGCTCCCGGAGCTCTTCACGGGAGATTCCCTCCCCGGGACCGAGACCCTCCATGTGTTCGAGCGAGCACTGGCCGCCACCCATGCGGGCGTGTCCGCCACCGCCCGACATCGGGATATCTTCGAGGACGGCCTCGAGAACGTTTCCCATGTGAACGCGGTCGTCGTCGGAGCGCCCGGCGAATCGGATCGTGTCATCTTTATCGCCGAGGACGACGACAGCATTGACACCTTCGAGTCGGCGGAGTTCGTCTGCAGCCTGTGGAATTGCGTCGCTGTTCGAGACAGAGCCAACGTCACTGACGGCAAAGGCCGAGCGGACCTCCCGCTGGGAGATGGCTCGTGCTTTCACGTCGAGTGACTCCGGATCCATCTCCGGATTGGCGATGCGGTCGAGTTTCTCCTCGTCGATGCCGGGATACAGAAACGCTGCCGCGTCGAAATCCTCGACAGAACAGCCATTGGTGAGACTATTCGTATCTGCCTGTATTCCGTAGAGCAGTGCCGTCGCAGTCTTGGGTGAGATTCGCTGCTCCATCGATACATCACCGTTGTTTTCTTCGATTTCTGCGGGACTGATCGGCTCCCATCCGAGACTCTCGAAGTACTCCGTCAGGATGCTCGCACAGGCACCGTAGTCGATACGGACGTCGGTGAACACAGTTCCTTCACCGCCTCCGGGGTGGTGGTCTATGACGGCAACGGGGTCGATTGACTCAGCGCCGGGAAAGGACCGTGGCTCGTTGTGGTCGACGAGCATCACTGTCGGCTCCTCGATCTCTGTCGCGTTCTGGATGCGCTCAAAATCGACGTCGAGCACAGTTTCGAACGCACGGTTTTCGTGGTGACGAATCTGTCCCGGATAGTACATCGTCACGTCGGTTTCCCGACTCGCTGCGATTTCCTCGACAGCGAGTGCGCACGCCATGGCATCCGGGTCGGGGTCTGGATGCATCAACACCGCTACAGCGTCGTATTCGCCCAGTAGTTGCGAGAACCCCTTTCCAGGGGTTCGTCTGAGATATCTGAGTAGATATCCCAATCCAACGAGAATGAGAACAAAAAAGAAGGCGAGGGCGGCAGCAACGAGAGGCTCCTCGGCGAGCGTGGAGGACAGCGCATCGAATTGCTCGCCTGCAGTTTCGAGTCTGCTCATAGTTCATTCGGATTGGCCGGATACAAATGTGTATTGTTTTCTACCCACATAATCTGTCTCTGGATGCCGTTGGTTGATGGGGTATTACTAGCCTTACTCAAAAGTAATCAGTTACTACTCACGTTTGCATGATGACTAGAGAGATACTATAACTGCCTAACTAGTCAGTAGTATCATCTTTTCTCGGAGACGTCTCCAGTGAAACTATCGACTGCTGGCCGGTATCCCTCGCGAAACGTCGGGTATCGCAGCCCGTATCCCAGCGAGCGAAGTTTCTCGTTTCGACACTTCTTTTCGGTCTGGATGCGCCGTTTCGCTGTCACTGAGAGCGACGCTTCGTCGAGACGCGCTTCTTTCGTCTGTTTCGGTGGTTCCGTTCTGTCACACTCTCTGGCGAGCCAGTCAGCCAGGGACCACTTCGAGACCGGTTCGTCGTCGACAACCAACACTACCTCGTCGCGGGCACAGTCCTCACTGAGGAAAAAGGCGACTGCTCCCGCGGCGTCGTCGCGGTGGGTCAGGTTCAGTATTCCCTCGGTAACGGGGCCGTCGAGATACCGCTCGAGTCGGTACCGATCTGGGCCGTATAGTCCTGCAAACCGCGCGACTGTTCCGTCGATACCGTGCTCGCGTGCACTGAGTGCCACGGTCTCGGCGTCGGCGAGCACGCGCGTCTTTTCGGTTGTCGGTTCGAGTGGCGTCTCCTCGTCGACCCACTCTCCCTCGTGGTCGCCGTAGACGCCGGTGCTTGAGGTGTAGATGTACCGTTCGGGCACCTGATTGCGGTTCCCGAAATGGTCGAGAACTGTCTTTTGCCCCTCCACGTATATCTCTCTCGCAGTCTCGGCGTCAGCACCGCCCGAGCTAGCTGCAAATACCACAACGTCGGGGTCGGGTAGCGACTGCAGTGTCCCCTCGTCGGTGAGATCTCCCTGGACGGGCTCGATGCCGGCCGATTCCATCGCCCGTACCCCCGAATCAGATCGACGGAGGCCGACAACGTTGTCGATATCCGGTTCGCTCCGGAGTTGCCGCCCGAGTTCGAGGCCGACGTAACCACAGCCGAGAATGAGGACGGTGTCTGTCATTTTCTGCTTTCGATATACCCGTGGACGAGTGCGTACTCGTCGAGTGTCATGGGAAACCTGCCTTCGGCCTTCTGTTGAATTTCCTTTGGCTCCATCGCGTCGTTGATGCCTGACGCGACGGCTTCGACGTCGAGCACGGCAATCGACATCCCCATGAGCAGAATATCCTGGGCCTCTGCGGTGATACTCTCTGCGTCCGGCAGGCCATCGTCCAGTGCGAGGATTTCTGCCGCTGTTTCGAGTGTTATTTCGGGTGATTCTCCCTCAATTAGTGCATCGAGCGTCTCTGGTTGGATATCTACTTCCTCGGCGACGGTTTCCTGTCCAACAGCCTCGATTGTCGTAACGAGCTGGTCATCGTACGCTGCTCGAAGCTCCGCCGGGGACATCTCACCAGCGGATTCGAACCTCCCTCTGAGCATATCCACCCTTGGACTGCAGGATATAAGCACCTGCCTTTCTGGAGTCGGTTCTGCTGACAGTCAGCTCTGGGTGGGTGTCAAACCGTTAGATGACCGTTCCGACGAGCAGGTACGAACAGAGGTAGATACAGGTTGCGGAGACGAGCGCACAGCCGACACGAAATCCGACCAGAGAGCGGTCGAAGCCACGAATCAACCCGACCGAGAGCACGGTCAGAATTACGGCGAGTGCGAGCACGTAGAGGCCGACTGGGCCACCGAGCCACTCGAAGCTCTGTTCCCCGCCGCTGAGTGCCTCCTGCCCGTTGATAGCGCTTGCGAGTGCCACGGTCGACCCGGCGACCATCGGACCGAACAGGGCAGCTGTATTCGACAGCGTCCGACAGATGACGGTCAGTTGCTGTCGCGCTTTCGTTTCGATTTGCTGCAGGTCGTTGACGTGCTCTGCGAGCGCGACCAGCGCAGTCCCTGCCGGACGCCCCTCCTTCGCTGCCAGCGAGAGAAGCGCAAAACTCCCCTGAACTCGAGGGCTCGGAACTGTATTGAGGACGCCGTGACGTCCGAGAAACGCCTCGCTGATGCCGACGTGAAGCTGCCGTTGCTGTCTCGTCCCGTCGGCGAGCACACTCCCCATCGGCCCCTCCAGTTCGTCGGCGACCTGTTCGATAGCAGTCTCGACGGCGTGGCCGTTGGCAACTCGTCGTCCGACTAACTCCAGCGCATCAGATAGGCCGTTCTCGACGTCCCGAATTTCGTCGTACACCGAGATAACGGGGTGCGTGGCGATGATGAGCCCAGTTCCACAGCCCAGACCGAGAGCTGTGATTGGTGGTGCCCACGCCGGAAAGACACGGCCAGTCCCGACCCATCCGACAACTGCGACGAGACAGCCACAGATCAGGGCGAGTTGACGCCTGTCGGCGACAGCTGGGTGGCCTCGCGTCACATTGGGCGGTGGAAAGGCGACTGGGCGTCGCGCAAGCAGCCAGAGTGACGCTGCTGCAAGAACTGTCGGTAAGAGTAGGTTGTACAGAACGACGACGGCCGCAGGGGTCACGACGACACCCGCAACTCCGGCAGCAGGCAGCAGTCCAACGAGTGCAGTCGGCAAGAGCACGCCGAAGGCGTACAGCGCAGTGACTGGTCCGCGTATCCGTGCGGCAAATGCCTGCAGTTTGTCGCGTGTCCCTTCGAGAACGACAGAGAGGGCACGGTCGAGCAGCCGTCCTCTGTCACCTGCAGGCGTCCGTCCCGCGGCGATAATGAGCGTAAACGACCGGCGGAGTGAGGGAAACAGGTCGACCCAGGCATCGCCGAAGGTCATCAGCCCGGAGCGGGCCGTGTTTTGTGTCTGTCTCACGTGTGTCCTGAGACTCTCTGCGAGCACGCCGTCGCTGGTGTGGGCTGCGAACTCGGCGGCCTGCTCTGGGGTCGGCGAAAGTCGCATTCGCAGGGCTGCGCGTGCCACGAGGTCGGGCGCTGCACCGAGTGCACTCGTCCGCCTGGCTGTTGCTGCCAGTACGGGGATGGAGTGGACGAGATGTGTCGCCCCCAGTGACAGCGTACAACCTATCACGACGGCACCGAGACTGAACACTCCCAGAATAATCGACGTGGTGAGGATCACACAGATGCCGACGAGGAGTCCAGTTCCATATCCTGCCCGGACGAGTTCTGACGGCGTGAGGTCCCAGCCCAGAAAGACGAGCGCGTCGCGTAGCGCTTCGCTCGTCTCGACGGACCAGGGGTAAAGCCGTGCCAGTCCTGTGACGACACTCGAGAGAACGCTAGCCATCGTGTCGCTTCCCTCGGTCGGCGGACGTTCGGTCCGCGTGTGAGTTCGTCACTGCGTCTCTACCTGTTGCTTCCTGGTCGACAAGTGCACAGAGCAGTCGTTTCCTGTCGTCGAGTTGCGCTCTGAGGTCGGCGTAGGACTCCTCGGGTGTCGTGAGCGTCTCGAGGAGGTGACTGTTCCCTCGTTCGACACAGCCAGTCGAGTGGAGTCCGTCGGCCGTCTGCTCGTACAGTGTTTTGAACGCGCACTGTTCGCCGTCGAGCACTTCCTCGATAGTTTTGATACGGCGAACTCCGCCGGCTGTCAATTCGAGCGAGACCACGAGGTCTGTCACGCCAAAGGAACTCGCTGAGACGCCGAGGTCAGTGACGACGCGTTCGTAGACGGCGTCTCCACCGTCGCCGTGAATTGTTCCCAGTACTGCCTCACTGTTCGCGCCGATGCGCATCGCTTCGTAGAGGACGCTCGCTTCCTCGCCTCTGACTTCACCGACGGCGAGCGCTCCATCACCGAGCCTGAGTGCAGTTCTGAGCGCCGCTGTCGGCGAGAGCTCTTCCGACTCAGCGCTTGCAAGCAGTGCCTGGACGTCCCGGCCAGTTTCCTGCAATGCCGAGACCGGCAACTCCGGTGTGTCTTCGATGACAACCGTTCTGACCGTCGGCGGCAGTTCCCAGAGCAGTGCACCGAGCATTGTCGTCTTCCCGGCACCGCGCGGGCCAGCGATGAGAAGCGACCCGCCGCGCTCGACGGCGACAGAGAGGAGTGAACCGGCTGCTGCGGACAGGGTGCCGTTCTCGACGAGAGCGGGGAGTGTCCAGACGTCGCGTTCCTGTGCCCGGAAAGCGAACGCGGCTCCCTCGCTTGGCGGTTCCGTCACGCCCGCAATACGCAGTCTCCTTCCCGCGATCTCCGCAGTCGCATCGAGTGTCGGGTCTGCCCGGGAGAACGCTCGGCCGCTCTCGTGGCGAAACCGCGAGGCCAGCGCAGCGACCCCGTCGTCGGTCAGTGTCACGTTTGTCACGTACGCGTCGCCATCGACGGTGACACGGAGCCGGTTCGACGAGGCTGGTGCGGTGACGAAAGCGTCCGAGACTGATGGGTCTGCGAAGAAATCCTCCAGCAGTCCGTACCCTCTGGCGTGTTTTCGCAGGACTCGCGTGATTGCTTCTGTCTCCGTTGTTTCGGGTGCGGAATCGTTCACATCCGAAACGACGGCTCGGACTGCCCGAGCGGGTGCTCTATCGCCGCCCTCGAACTCACCGGCGGCAAGTCGGTGGTACGCTCTCGAAAGCGTGGCCAGCGCTTGTGGTTGCAGTTGCTGCTCGAGTGGATACAGGTAGTACCGGGGCGGGCCGGCTGACTGCTCGTAGCACCTGGCAGTGCCACCGGTTTCGAGCTCTCTGACGGTTGTGAGTGTAGCGCTGGATGGCGGTGTTGGTTCGACGCGCCAGTGACTGAGCGCTGGGCCCACTACCGGAGCCAGTGCACTCTCGTAGTCCGTCGTGTTCGCCGTTAGCTCGGCGAGTCCTGTTTCGGCCGCGATGTTCGCGACGACATCGGCGCGTCCGGTCGCTTCACGGCAGGCCGCAAACGGGTCGCGACTCGCCAGTCGGGCGAGTCGACTGTCGTGAAACTCGACTGCTTCGACGAACCGCCCGGCTGCAAGCAGTAGCGCTGCTGCCCCGTCTTCGTAGGCTCGTTCGACGCCCGCTGATTCGGTCCGGATGGCATCGGCCTCGCGGGTGGCCAGGGCGTCGATAGCGGTTTTGCGACACGCAGTGCTCGATTCGAGTTGCCCGTCGTGAGGGCACTCTGTCGCATCGATCACGAGTGTCGTGTCGTCGAACGCCGGCTGGCACTGACAGCCATCCGACTGTTCTTCTCGCCCGAGAACCGACCGAATGTGGGCAATGACGGGGCTGGGACTGTCGGACATAGCCCGTGCTGGTCCCACGTTCGTACTTAAACTCGGGGCTGATCTGGTCTGGCGGCGTGGATCTGGACACCTGGAGGTTTTATCTTTGAGCATCTGAATCGAGTCAACGACTCCGAGCCTCGTGGCGTATACTTCACAACAACTCTTTGAACCGACTCAGCGCGCTCGTGTTCTCCTCCTCTGAAACCAGTGGCTCCTCCTGGTGAAGGCCGTGCAGATCGCCCTCGTCGAGTCGCCCGGTGTCACTGGTGGCGTTTCCATCATCAGTTTCTCCCCTGCGCCTCTCGATAGGACGGCTCTCTGTCGGCCGACTCTGTCCACAGGCCTCACAGTGTGTCTGACGGGTCTCGACACCATCTCCGTTTGCGGAGGGATGTGAATCAGTGTGGTCCCCTCCACGTTGCAACCCTCCATCTGCGGTCATCGAGTTGGGTTGGTTTCGGTCTCCGGTTCTTGGACACTCCCTGGCCGATTTCGCGCGCGATGGTGACTGCGTGGTTGTTTGCTGGTGTGACGGGTCGTCTCTGGGATTTCTTCCCCCCTGTCTGGGTTGGTCAGGGATATCCCTTGAGTCGCTGGTCTGCGACACAGTTAATTCGAGTGATTCGGCTTTCGCAAGTGCGGTGTCTGCCTTGTTTTCTACCTCTTCGTTGACTGCCCGGATGTTGCCGACATACCCTCGGAGCGCCTCTGTCGCCGCTTCGAGTTCTGCAACTCGGCTTTCGAGTTTTGATTGCTGGTCGTCGAGTCTTTCGAGTCTGTCGAGTGCTTCGGCCTCCGTCGCGAGCGCCGAGAGGTCGTGCTCGCCGTCGGTCACTGCCCGTTCGAGTGCCTCGACTCGCTCGATTAGCGCATCGTCCATACGCCGGGTGGTCCCGTTCTGGTACTTGAAGGTCCGGCTAGAAGTTGGTGGGTTTTGGGTAGCAGGAACTGTTCTCAACCCACCTGGGGCTTCACCCATTGCCAACGTCGACACCATGGGAGTCTATCGGAGTCTCAGCTCGTCGTGTCTACTCCTCGGAGAAGGTCCGGGCGCAGGGAATGTGAACCGGAGGAAGAAATGCTCCCTCGCGGCGCTCGCTGCGCGTTTCTTTCAGGGTTCAATTCCGCTTGTGGACCTGTAGCTCGACGCGTCTACTCCTCGCAAAAAGGTCCGGGTGCGGGAATTGAACCCACGTCTTGGCCACCACAAGGCCAAAGGATACCACTACCCCAACCCGGACACGCATTGTCCTCTAACCGAGTTAGACAAATATACGTTACGAACTGCGCCCATTCTGCCGGATGGTATCGCGGGACACGGACTCGAAATTGAAGCCACTGACCGTCCGAGTGGTGCCCTACTCGTCGTCTGTCTCGATAGTGATCATTCCACGGTCGAGCGTCAGTCGAAACGTCGGTACAGTCTTGCTGATACGCTCGACGACGCCCTTGTCCGAGAGGGTGTGCAACGCTGACCGAACTGCATCCACGTCGGCGTCTTCCCCTGTCTCCTCGATATCGTGGAGGGTCGCGACAACGCTCTGGGGCTCCTCGTCCGGTCCAGGTAATCGCTCTACGATTGCGGCTTCGAGCGCGGTCCCGCGAACTGTCAGGTCCTCTGAGTTGCTCTCGCCGTCGCTCACGAAGTCGATAGCTTCCGGTGTCGCACAGATGAGACTGTTCTCGTTGCGATAGTAGTAGTCTCCAAGCGCTGATTCGAGGTACCCGTGTACCTCACTCCCACTCTCCATTCCCCAGCGTTCCTGTAGCTCCTTGTTCTTCGTTGGCTGTAGCTCGACAATATCCTCAAGGCGCTCGTGTGCTTCCTCCGAGAGTGTCATATACTAGCTGTTACCCCGAGGGGGATTATCCCCATTGTGGATTTCACTCGACGGATGCCGTGCTATTCCAGCTTTGGATTCTGAACCAATTTAGTTGTTCATTCAAATTAGCTCGGTATAAATTCCAAACTCATTCAATTTACTTTCGATAACTAGTTACTTTACTTTCCAAACATTTTCTATCTACATTCTAAATTTCTTTATTCCAACTTTCGAATTATCTAGATTTACTATTTAAACTCACTTAGCTCAATTTCTGAACCTACGGGAGTGACGAGAGCGTTTCGGCGACGTCGTCCCAGTGACTCCCTTTCCAGAAATGCTGTCCACACTGGGTGCACCGCCAGATGTCTACGGAACGAGGGTCGGGCGCGTATTCCGGCGTCGAGTCTTCCGGCGAAACCGCTTCGACAGTGCCGTTGCAGGTGCTACAGCGCCGTGGCGTCTCGGGAAGTGAAACGTCGAAGCCAGCTTCCCGTATCGTCGAGAGCATCTCCGTGATATCCCGGGATTCGAGCAGGATTGCACTCTCCGTCCCGGCAGCGAGTTGCTCGTCGCGGGTCACCAGTACTCGATTCTCCGCGGTCGCAAAGCGGCGTATCTCGCCGTCGGCTTCGAGGTCGGCATCGAGTGTGTAGACCGTATCGTAGCCACACATCCGAAGGTAGGTCGTCAGCCTCCCGAGCATCGTATCAGTCAGCAGCTTGGTCATGAGAGGAACGAGCGAAGCGACGACAGCGAGCGGGTATTCAACACGTCGTCGGATTCAGCCCAGCCGCGCCTGGCTGTGTGGACGCCGTACCGGACGTAGCTGTAGCTCGCAGGGGCGTGAGCGTCGGTGTTGACTGCGACAGTCGCCCCGTGATCGATAGCCAACTGGACGAGGCGGCCGCTGAGGTCCAACCTGCGCGGGTTGGCGTTGATCTCCAGCGCCGTGTCGTTGTCTGCTGCGACACGCGCGAGTCGTTCGATGTCGATGCCCATCCCCGAACGCTGGTTTATCTGTCTGCCAGTCGGATGTCCGATGATATCGACGGCAGAATGTCCGGCTGCCTCGACGAGTTTGTCGGTGCCGTCACCGTCGAGACCAGAATGTGGCGAGGCGATTACGACGTCGAGGTCCGCCAGGACGTCGTCGCCAACTGAAACGCTGCCGTCGCTGTCGATGTTCGCCTCGATTCCCGCGAGCACCTCGATATCGGCGTCGTCGCCGACAGCACGGATCTCGGTCAGTTGGTCGCGTATCTCCTCGTCGTCGAGGCCGACGCCACCGACGATACCGGGACCGCTCGCGTGGTCGGTGAGACAGACGTACTGATGGCCGAACTCGGCAGCGCCATCGACCATCTCTGCGATGGTGTTCGAGCCGTCCGACCAGTTGCTGTGGGTGTGCAGATCACCTGCGATATCGTCGGGCTCGACGAGAGAAGGAAGCGAACCTTCTGCGGCCGCAGATACTTCCCCGCGGTTTTCGCGCAGTTCGGGTGGGACCCACGCCATCGAAAGCGCCTCGTACATCTCGGCTTCGGTCTCAGCTGCAACGCGAGTTCCCGCGCGCTGGTCCTCCGCTTTTTCGTCATCGAGACCTGATACGTCGAAGACGCCGTACTCGTTCATCTTCAGGTCTCGGTCGATGGCGCGGTTGCGGACAGCCACGTTGTGGTCCTTGCTACCGGTGAAATACTGCAGGGCAGCGCCGAACTCCTCGGTCGCGACCACGCGGAGGTCGACCCGAACCTCCTCGACCCAGAGGCTCGCCTTCGTCGACCCGGATTCGATGATATCGGTCGACTCGGGATACTCGGTGAATCGCTCGATGACTGCCTCGGGCTCGTCGCTCCCCACGAGCACGTCCACGTCACCGATCGTCGGTTTCCACCGCCGAATCGAGCCCGCCAATTCGCATGCTGTCACGGCATCCCCCTCGGAGAGGTACGCGCGGATGCGCTCGCCGCGGGGTCGTGCATCACCGAGCAGTTGTCGCCTGTGTGCGTCCCTGGCGAAGGGGATACCCTCGAGTATGTTCGACTCGGTTTTTGCACCGAACCCTTTCAACTCCTGGATCTCACCGGCCTCGGCAGCGGCTTCGAGGTCGTCGAGCGTCTGGACGCCCAACTTCTCGTGGAGCTGTCCGACAGTCTTGGGGCCGACACCCTCGACGCGCGTCAGCGCAGTCATCTCGACGGGGAGCTCCGCTCTGAGCTCTTCTAGCTCCTCGATGCTTCCGGTTTCGACGTACTCGACGACCTTCGCGGATATCGCGTCGCCGACGTCGTCTATCTCGGCGACGGCCTCTGCGCCGTCGGCGGCGAGCGATTCGACGTCGACAGTGTGCTCGCGGATGCTGTCCGCCGCCCGTTCGTAGGCACGGGGTTTGTACTCGACGCCCTTGGCTTCGAGCAACATTGTGAACTCGTCGAGCAGTGTCGCAACTTCCTCGTTGCTCGTCATTGTCCACGCCCCCGTCCGACGCCGTGGCTGGAGTCACTTTCCTTACCGAGTGCTTTCTGGAGGAACTTCATCCACCGCTTGCGGTCTGCAGCCTCTTGGGCCTTCGCTTCCCGTTCGAGGTCGACCGGTCCGAGCTGTTCGAGCGCGTTCAACGCCCTGTCGATACCGATAATCGCCTCCGCGAGCTGCTCGCCCTCCTCGACGGTGATGTCGTCCTCTTCGAGGCGCTGTTTTCGCTGGAGTCGCTCGCGACGGAGGTTCTTCTTCGCGCCCTCGACACGTTCGCGCTCGCCCGGTGGAACAGTGTCGCGGCGGCGAATCTCGAAGACGAACCCGTGCAAGTCGAGTTCCTCTCCCTGCACCGAGATGGAGTCGGGAATGTCGACCCCGACTGTCGCGCCCTCTCGCTCGATGCGCTCCAGTAACTGTTTGCGCTGGAACTCTTTCACACAGTACTGTTCTCGCCTGTGGTACTTCGCTTCTTCGCTGGCTCTGTCACCTCGTTTCACGCTCCGATGTCGGTCATAGTGGTTGTTGCGAGTCTTTACCGGCATGACGAAACAATACGCCGGTTCCACGCCGTGAAACACATATATCTGTGACCTTGTCGCGAAAATAATCGCAACAACCACTATCAGACGTCGAACACGACGTAGGCGAACCAGTCGTCTTCGCGCTCGGTTATCTCCATATCCGAGTACGTGACTGCCTTGAGGTCGCGCGCGGAGACGTCTTCGAGCGGGACGCCCCTGTACTGTCCAGCGAACTGCCATTCGCCGTTGTGCTCGACAGTGCCGCGGTTGTCGACGGGGAGCACTGACCGAACGTCACGTTCGTAGATGAGCTCGTCCAGGTAATCGAACAGCAGGGCTTGTCGGGATTCGGCGGAGACCGTTAGCTCGTAGGTGTCGCCCGTGTCCGGAACCG
>LKMJ01001914.1_pt1 | contig 18766 bp, 22 predicted proteins | sample 643391 | NCBI WGS metagenome assembly LKMJ01 (sample SAMN04112250, study PRJNA286221) | soda lake metagenome | biome: soda lake; feature: Kulunda Steppe; material: water; isolation source: sample PL-Br10 brine of Picturesque Lake | place: Russia: Kulunda steppe | collected 2010-07 | reverse complement strand
GTAAACAAGGTTAAGAAGAAGTACGGGAGATCAACGTTCCGGTACTACAACGTGGATATAAGCCCGCAGTTCCGGTTCTGTCTCCAGAAAAACATCAGTCCCGTACCTGAGGAAAGCCTCTCCCGGATAGATCTAAGGCTCCACAGAAAACATCTCTCCAACAATAATATTACAGAGCTGTCTATAAACGGTGAAAAACCGGCGGGAAACGAGGAGGAAGTACTGGAAGCACTGATTAAAGTATTCGAAGAGGAGAACCCGGATATAGTACTGGTCAACAGAGGAAGACTTCTACAGGTTTTAAACACCAAGATATCTGAACACGGTCTGGAGTTCTCTCTGGGAAGAATGGAGAGGTTCCAGAAACTGGCAGGAGAGAACACGGTTTCAAGCTACGGTAAAAGACAGCACAGCGCCGCACGTTACAATATTCCTGGCCGTATACTGATAGACCGTTCCAACAGCTTCATGCTTGAGGAAGCTACTTTAGAAGGCCTCTGGGACCTTGTGGAGAGAAGTTACAGGCCTTTGCAGGAGCTGGCATGGGGAAGTATAGGAAGAATACTGACGAGTATAGAGGTCAGGAAAGCATATCTTGAGGAAGAAACACTGACGCCGTGGAAGAACTGGGATATAGAGAAACCTAAGAAAGCTTCAACACTTCATAAAGCAGACAGAGGAGGCTTCATATTCAACCCGGAACCCTCCATACATTACGATGTCTACGAAGCAGACTATGCATCACTATTCCCTAATATAATGGTTAAGAAGAATATCAGTCCGGAAACTGTATGCTGCAGCTGCTGTGACAACAGTAGAACACCGGAACTTGACTACAGTATATGTGAGAGACGGAGAGGATTTATTCCAAAGGTTCTGAAGCCTCTGGTCGAGGACAGACAGAGGATGAAGGAGAAGGTCGACGAAATCAGTGATGAAGACCAGAAAAGATACATGGAAGGCAGTATAGACGCCATAAAATGGATACTGGTATCCTGCTTCGGCTACATGGGGCACAGCCACGCCTCTTATGGCTCGATAAAATGCCATCAGGCGATACAGGCCTTCGACAGGGAGATAATGTTGGAGACCAAGAACCGGTTTGAAGAGAACGGATACACCGTATCACACGGAATAATAGACAGTATATGGGTGCAGAAAAATGGCTGTAAAGATTTTGAACAGCTTTGTGAAGAGATAACTGAGGAGATAGGTATCAAGCTTGAACCAGAACACAGGTTTGAATGGTGTGCTTTTGTCCCTCGTAGCTCTCCAGGACCTCGAGTCGCCACACTCAATAGATACTTCGGAAAGAAACAGGACGGCGAATACAAGACAGCAGGTATAGAGCTTGAACAACGTTCGACATGCTGTTTCATCAAAAACTCTCAGATGGAGATGATTAAAGCACTGGACAAGAGAATGAGCGAAGATGACGTGCTTGAAGTAGTTGAGAAACGTTTAGAAGAGCTTGAATCTAGAAAAGTACCTACAGATAAACTTGTTAAAAAGAAGAGATGTTCCAAAAAACTGGAGAACTACACTGTTAGGAACAGGACGGCTGCAGCCTTGAAGAGAGCTAAAGAACACGGTATAGATATGAAGCCGGGACAGAACATATGTTTTGTTGTACGTGATGACAGCGCCGATTCCATAGACAGAGTAAGACTAGACTTCGAGCTCGGTGTGGAGTACGACATAGAGTTCTATAAGAAAGAGCTTATACGTGCTGCAGAGTCGGTTCTATCTCCTATAGGTCTTAACAGGGAGGACATATACAGAAAAATATCAAGATTCAACGAGGTTAGCCTACAAACTTACTCATAGTTTTTATAGAGGCATTGATACAAAAACAGGAAGACTAAAAAATAACTTAGAGGCCTTTAAATGGAGTCAGTCATACCTTTTGATCTCGTGGTAATACTGGTTTCCGCAGCTTTACTAGGTCTAATAGCTGACAGGCTTAGGCAGCCTACATTAGTAGCTTATCTGGTAGCAGGTATTCTTGTAGGTCCTGGAATTCTTTCTATAGCCGATCCTACAGATCTCGTAGATTTAATGGCTGAGCTAGGACTGGCTTTTCTACTGTTCCTTATAGGACTGAAACTTGATTTCAGCGAGATAGAACATATCTATAAACCAGTAGTGAAGATATCTGTGGTTCAAATGGCTTTAACAGCTTTAATATCATTTTTAACTGCTTTAATACTAGGTTTTAATCCCTTTATTGCAGGGATTCTAGGTTTAGCGTTTATGTACAGCTCTACAGCAGTAGTTATCAAGCTGTTGAAAGACTCTGGAGGTATATCTAAACAGTATGGTAAGATAAACACAGGTATCCTGCTTGTTCAAGACATAACAGTCGTTATCTTAATGGTTTTGATTACTTCAGCAGACACCGATATAGTTTCAAGCCTAGTATCTGCTTCACTGTTTCTTTTACTGGCTGCAGGAGTAACCTACTTTGCTTCAAAAAACCTGTTACCCCGTATACTGCAGGAAGCTTCTAAAGACTCCGTAACTCTTTTTATCACCGGTTTAGCGTGGCTCTTTATATTTGTTATAGCGGCTGAAAGCTTCGGTCTAAGTATCGAGATAGGTGCGTTTATAGCAGGGCTAGGTCTTGGACAAGTAAGTTATTCAACAGAGCTAGTTGAGAAGATGACGCCAGTAACCGACTTCTTTATCGCTATGTTCTTCGTAAACTTCGGTCTCAGCCTGTCTCTAGGAGAGTTTCTTACATACTGGAAAGAAGCTTTGCTGCTTGCACCGGTCTTAATGGTTACGAAGTTTGTAGTTATTAGGAAGCTGGTGGACTGGCAAGGCTTCGGTTTGGAGACATCGTTTAAGTCAGGTCTAACAATGACTCAGACAAGCGAGTTCTCACTTATATTTATAGCTGCGGCAGCATCAGTAGGTCTTATCTCTGGTTCAGAAGTAGGTATGGTAAGTCTGGTTGCTATTCTAACTATGAGTCTGTCAAGCTATCTTATACTCTTCCATAACCAGATTTTTGAGAGGCTTTATCCTGGCAAATCAGTCTTAAAGTCAGAAGATGGTCCTGAGAACCATGCAGTTATAGCAGGCTATATACAGGGCTTAGAGAGTATAATAGAAAGGCTAGGAGAAAAATACGGTAGAGTTGTGGTTGTTGATAACGATCCGGATGTAGTTAAAAATCTTTCAGAGGCCCGTTTTGGAGACTTCCACCATAGAGCTCTAAGAGAGGATTTAGGACTGGATAAAGCAGATTTTGTTATGATTAACTTCGAGGACGAGTCTTTAGTTAAAGAGATCTTAGATGAAATCGGAGATGATACTATACTACTTGCGGAGTCTGAAGAAGAGATTGAAGGAGCTGAAACTTACACCTCTGAAGTACTACTGGGAGAAGGGTTAAGAAAATATATCAGGAGGAGTGATCTCTAATGGATCTTATAGTACTGCTTGGCATAGTGTTTGTTGCAGGCTTTCTAGTGCTTATATCTTTTAGACGTATAGATTTTCCTTCTATACCTTCTCTTATCTTCTCAGGTGTAGCTGTAAGCTACTTTATAGACTTGTCAAATATTTTAGATATACTGATTCTAGGTATATCCTTCCTGGTCTTCTATATAGGTCTACGTACTGATCTCGATGGTTTCAGGAAAGTTGGTTCAGAAAGTCTTAATGTATCTTTAATCCAGATAGCTATAGCCTTTACGCTGGTATTCTCTGTATCTACGTACTTAGGTTTTGACAGATTGACTTCTCTCTACATTGCTTTAGCCGGATCTTTAGCCTCTACTCTGGCAGGTACAGATATCTTTAACCAGAATCTTCGTATGGATCTGCATCATGGACAGATCTCTAATGCCTCGAACTTTGTACAGGACATAGTAGCTGTAATCATTATATCCGGTTTATCTGTAGGTCTAACAGTTTCAGGCCTAAACTCTGCTCTTATGACAGGTTTAATCCTGTTTTTGGCTTTTATTTTTAGAGAAATATTTTCTAAAAGATTTCATAAGCTTGTAAAGACACAAGAATTGAGAACGGTTTCGATGGTTGCAGTCTTTGCTGCTTCCATAGGTTTAGCCGAGTATATTGATATTTCAATTATTGCCGCTGTTTTCGCCGGTGGCTTGGCTTTCTCAAGAGGATCTGAAACTGAAGAGTTCTTAGATGACTTGGAACCATTGAAAGACTTCTTTTCGGTTATCTTTTTCGTAGGGCTAGGCGCATTAGTAACGACCCCTTCTTATACGACACTGGTTATCGCGGCAGTAATAATATGTTCTGTACTCATTTTAAGACCTTTATTAATATCTGTTGTAATGCTTATAGATGGTCAGAGCGCAAGAAAATCTTTTAAGACATCTTCAAACATGTTACAGGTCAGCGAATTTGCTCTCGCCGCAGTTATAATCGCATGGTCTACAGGGTTAGTAGACGGTCATCTAAAAGATGCAGTTATAATATCTGCGGCAGTAACAATGGCAGTCTCAACCTTTTCTATCAGACATTCAGATTTTATCTATAGAAAGTTCTCATACCCTTTCCTGAGAGCGGAAAGAGTTCTTGAGTACAGTCCTAAGAATATTGATCTAGATAACCATGTCGTACTGGTAGGTTTCGGGGTGAGAGGCCAAAAAGTAGCTGAAGAGCTGAAACAGAAAGGTAAAGAGTTCTTGGTCATCGACTACAATACAGAGCATATAGAAAGAGCTAGACTAGAGGATGTAGATTACTTGTTTAGAGATTTTATGGAGAAAGGTGTTTTAGAAGATGCTAATATCTCTCAGGCCGACTGTATTGTTGTAACTTCCGATCACAAAGAGATTGTAGAAAAAGCTGTATCTGTAGATAACATACCTAAACTTGTTTTAGTTGACTCTGAAGAAGAAGCCGAAAGACTACAGTCTCAAAACGTTAAGACTTTATTAGAATCAGAAGTGGTAGAAGACGGCTTGAAAAACAGAGTTTTTGATTTAATAGATAACTAAATACTCGTTTTAAACTAGAGTCTTAGACATAGTTATTGAAAACAGTTATAATAAACAAACCCGTTTGTTAAACTGTAATGTTTGAAGAGCACATGTTTACTTTAGTTATCTTATGGGCTCTGGGTATAGCAGCGATAAGCCTTTATTATATAGTCCAGCTTACTGAAGAGATACGAGAGGTGCATTTCCAGTAATGGGTTTTTCAGCTCTTCTTCAGACAGCTTTAGAACCATATACAATACTTAGATTTCTTCATTTTGCAGGGGCAGTAATAGCAGTTGGTGCAGTAACAGTTACAGACTCAATGCTGCTTCTTCTACATTTCAAAGAAAGATTTGCTCCAGTGTTCGCAAAACTATCATCTGTACTCTCGTTAGTAGTCTGGTTTGGACTATTCCTTCTAAGCACCACAGGAATATACCTGATATCTCAGTATCCTGAAAATGTTCACGGCTGGTTCTTCCAGACTAAAATAGTTCTAGTCTCAATAGTAGTGTTAAACGGTATAGTACTCAACGAAAAGGTTAATCCGCGTTTCAAACAGTTATCAGATGGCTGGACTGAAGACTCTGTTAAGGTTACTCGTTTTGAACGTTTTGCAGGAGTATTTGCCTTGATCTCGATTATTGGATGGTGGACTATACTTGCCTTTATCTTTGTAAACGGTCAAGTGTAAAAAAAACATTAATCTGTCTCCCTTCTCCAATTCTTATCAGCGTCAGGGTTTAAATGATTTTCAACCATTCTAGAGAGCTTTAAACTTGGTTTTAACTGTTTTGCCTCTTTATTTCTCTTAGCATGTGCTATCATATAGTCGGGTACTTCATCTTCGTAAAAGGCATAACCCCATTGGTTGTCTTCCGGAGAATCAATATTCAGTATCAGTTCTGTTAGATCGGAGTCAGGAGTGTAAACTGAACGTACTTTAGTGTAATCAGGCTTTCCCATCTGATACTATTCAGTGTAGTGTAGCTAATATTCTTTACCTCTAAAAACCTAAGATAACACTGTTTCTGAGTAAAAAAGAGTTTGTAAAAAGAAGGTATAGAAGTCGGTATCTCAGAAAGTTACTCTTCAGAGTTTTCCCTGGCTTCTTTTTCTTTCTCAAACATTTCAGGAAGTTTTTCTACAATATGGTTGACTGCTTTTTCATCTGTAGGAACCGTAAACCGTTTTTTGTACTGCGGTTCTTCGTCTTGGTTGTAGTACCCTGTTGCGATCTGTAGGAAAGAGTTTTCATCGCCGTCGTCCTGTATAACTTTGTTTCGGCTTACTTCAATGAATTTTTCTCCTGGGAAGTTTCCGTAGTCTCTACGTTCTTTTTCAATCGTCTCGAACTGTACCATATCTTTGTATTTAGAGGTTATAGTTTTAGAAGTTATTAGCAACTATAGGTTTATATGGTCTCTACACCAGATTTCCTGGAAGACTACTGTGAGTTCGGTGAGAACAGGGTTTATGTTTTACTGGCTATAGCCAGAGCCAAAGAAAAAAAAGAGTACAACAATAACTCTGAACCGGTTATTAGAGAAGTAGTTGAAGAACGTGAAGATCTAGAAAGTAAGATACGACAGCTTGATCATGCAGCAAGCAGGTTTGGAAGCGATTTCCGTCTCTACATCTCTGCTAATCCTCGTAACACTATTAAAGCGTTTTTCATGTTGAAACGGCGAATGGATGACTGGATGGAGATGAGCTTTAACGGTAACAAAGATGTCGAAAAAAAGTTCGGACGTATCGACAGCGAGTACAAATCAGTTTTACAGAAAGACCGTTGTAAAGATGAGACTAACTTTATCTTTGATCTTGATAACGTTTCCAGTAAAGAATGTGAAAAGTTCAGACAGTATCTAAACAGTTTTACAGAAGTAAAACTTGTGAATCCTACGCCCAACGGTTTTCATATTGTTACCGAACCATTTAACTACAATAAAATAGATTCAAATATAGATTACGAGCTCAAAACCGATGGAATGATATTCCTTTCTTTCATAGGAGATAGCTGAACCCTATCTTAAGACAGGTAGTTTAAGAGCTAAAGTTATGGCTGTGGTACAGCATCCCTAGTATCTCGGCCTCAGAGAAGCCTTCTAGAAAAAATCTCTTCTTCTCTTCCCTAATAGGGATAGCTTTACTAAATTCTCTAGAAACTGTTAGAACTAGTTTGTTAGAGTGTTAAGCCTGCTTTCCAGTATGACGAACTCTATCTTTCTCAGAAACTTTTTTAAATGCGTTGACACAAGTAGGGTATATGCCAGTAGCTCACACACGTCCCGGCATATTTTCGAACCAGTTCCACAGGTTTAAGGGTAGAGTGAGCTATATCTATAACTCAAATTTTATTCTGCACAATATTGCAGGATAAAAAATGGAGTAGGTCAGGATCTCCTGGTTTAATCCCCAACTAAGCGGGTTGAACACATGGACCGGACCGAAACAAGATTATTCTTACCTCCTCAACAAAAGAGGAGATTCAAAGCTTCAATACACGTAAAAACCTCTGATACGCAACGCTTAGGCAATATAAACCAAAAAAAGAGAAGACTGAGAAAAGGTCTGGAAACATCTGAAAAACAAAGGGAAAACCCTGTCAACAAAAAATAGAACAACAAAATACCAAAAAAGAATAGAAGATATCTGCCTGAACACCTCTACACCCAAAAATTCCTTTCATTCTCTTTTTTATCTGAACAATTTTTTAGAAGCTGATAAAGAGTTGTTTTTATTTTATCTTGGTCCAAATACTTTCTAGGCAATGAGCGAAGAGCTAAAAACAGAGGTTGTAAGACTAAAGAACGGTTACCCTAGAAAGTTCAAGATATTCACCAAAAACTTCTACATAACCAAGTCAGCAGTAAGATACTACAAAGTAAAGAAAAACATGTCCTTCACAGCCAGAAAAGTTTCGGACAACTTTCCTGTAAGTATACCTGTAGCAGGTTCATGTCTAAGTATACTAAACGAGCTTGAAGTCGTGAAAGCCAGGACCGAGTCCAGCTCTCCAAACCGTTACCTACCTAAAGACATAGATATGGAAAGGCTTCATGATGTTGAGCAGCTTCTTGCAGAGAATTATGAGATAGAAGAGTTCTACTAACTTTGTAGAACTCTGTTTTCATCAGCTCTCTCTAAGTAGATATCTACCTGCTCTGAATCTTCAACAGGTTCGAAAACATGAAGTATTGAGGTTGGTGTAGCAGCTCTATTGAGAAATTTTTCATAGATATTCTGGGAATCAGTATATGCTGCTGTAAAACCATATCTTTCTTCAGAGACCTCTAACTTGTAAATCCATATGTCTGTGCTTTCCTCTAATTCTTCTTCAAGAAATGCTGCAGCGTTTTCAACGGTTCCTGAGTTAGTGCTACATATATCACCATCTAAGGCTGCAGGATACTCGTCAGTCTGATACAGAAGTTCCTCATGTTGTATAGGTTTAGCTCTTACTTCTGTAGATAACTCTTCTTTGTTAAAACAGTATCTAGGATACTGATCTAGCGTATTGACATGTGTTTCCACTCTTTTGAGTGGAGCATCTTCTTTTAAATTATCTGATAGGTCGCTCATGTTCTAAAAGTTAAAAGCATATCTGAATCTTTTATTACTTACTGGTTCTAAAGTATATCCACTATTTCTCCAAGCTCTTTATTAGACTTGTAAAGCTTTGCTGGCCTATGTGAAACATTTTTCTCCTTCTCACCGGTATACGTTACGATATCGTTCTTCTTTATCTTCTTCCTAAAGTTTCTCTTGTCAAACTCCTTATCAAAAACTGTTTCATAGGTATCCTGAAGCTCTGTTAGTGTAAATCTTTCTGATAGGAACGAAAAAGCGGCTGTAGTATACTCTAGTTTCCATCTAAGTCTTTTTACCGCATAATCAAGTATATCTTCGTGGTCGAAAGCGAGCTCCGGAAGATCATATACGGATGTCCATTTAACCTCCTCTACTTTATCAGATCTCTGATACTCAATCTCTTCAGAGTTAACTAGTGCCAGATAACCTACAGTGATAACACGGGTTCTTGGATCTCTTTCAGGCTCTCCAAAGGTGTAGAGCTGTTCAAGATAGATGTTTTCTTTAAGTCCGGTTTTTTCTTGAAGTGTTCTTTCAGCAGCCTCTTCTAAGGATTCTTCCATGTCTATGAATCCTCCTGGTAACGCCCATTTACCTTCGAAAGGCCAGTGAGGTCTCTTTACAAGTAATGCTTTCAGTTCGTTGTCTTCAACTGTAAATATTGTTAGGTCTACTGTCACTGAAGGTCGTTCAAACGCTGTTGGGTCGTAGTCTTCCGGTCCTTCGAACTTAGGTTTATCTGTCACACTTCGTGTATTACCAACAATAATTTATAATTCTGTTATACCAGGGTTTTCAGAGGTTTACCGGTCTTGATTTCAACTTCTCTTCCGCGGGGAAACTCTACAGGTCTCCTGTTTCCGTCAAACTTGATTTTTCCATCATAGTTCATCTCTGACTTTATAGTCAGGCTTTCTTCTTCCTGTATAACGCCTTGAGCTGCTTCGGTTTCATCCATGTTCTGCCATGAGATATAGTAGAGATTCTCTGACTCTGGTCCGTATGTTTTTTCTTCTCCGTGGAGATCTCTGTAAATATTTTTGTACCAGCCTGTGGATCCTCTGCCGCTTGAAACAATCATACCTGAGTTTCTATGTGATTCTTCGAGCTCCTCTGTTTGTAATCGGTATTCTGATACTCCTCCTGTAGAATCCGGTCCTATATACAGTTCGTTCAGCGCTAACATTGTTTTACTGTCGAACTCTGCTTTTATCCGTGTCCAGTTTTCTACATAGTGCTGGTCTTGTAGGATCTTGTCTAGCCCTTCCTCGAAGTTTTCCATATTGAAGTTGTGGAGGGCACCGTCACTTCTCTCAGGATCAGTGTTTACGGTCATGGTTAAAGCATCATTGATGTAGGGATGTGTGTCAAGTACTGTTCCGTCACCTCCCGCAATTATAGCTAGGTCGTAGTCTTCTTCATCTAACTGGCGTGGAGCTACTTCTTTATAGTCGATATCTCTTTCTTCCAAAGCCTTCTCTATCCTTTCTACAGAGTTATAATGTGTTTCGTGTCCTTTTTCCATGGCTTTGAAATCTTCTTCTTGGAGGTAAGGATTCTCTTTCTCAATTCTGTATTCTTCCGCAGTTTTCTTTGAGACTAGACGTGCTTCAACCATTTCTTCAAGACCTCTCCAGATATTCTTCGACCTCCATTGATAAAATGGTTTCTACATCTCTTTCTTTCCAAGAGTTTTCCGAGTTATCTGATGCAGAAGGATCTATTCCTTTAACTGCATCTTCAACAACATAGACATCCAAGCCTCTATCTGTTAAACCTTTGACCGCTTGATCAACACACACATCTGTCGCTACTCCATATACCACAGCTTCTTCAGGATCAAGCTGGTTAAGTATATCTTCGGTGTGAGGTGATCCTTCGAAAACATCGAATCTATCTTTGTACACCACTATCTCCTCTACCGGTTTTTGAAGCTCTTTCTCTATACAGTAGTCTTCCCTCCAGTCAAAAACCAACGGATCTTCTGGTTTGACAGCTTCAACATACTCAGCTCCTTGACTACTGGCCATACAGTGTTCAGGAAAGGTTTCTACAAAATCAGGATTTTCACTGAGTTCTTCAGAGTCTTGGTTGTGCCAGTCAGCAGTATTAACTATAGTATACTGGTTTTCTCTTGCTAGCTCTGTAAGATACTCTAAATTAGGTTCTATCTCTTCTGCCCCTTCCTGTTTCTCTCCTACCGGCAGTTTTCCGTCCGGCTTCATAAAGTCGATCTGTGTGTCGACGTTCCAAAATATATTGTCTTTCATTTTGGATCACTTGAGGTGTTCGCTGTTTTCAGGAATATAGTTTTGTTCCTCTGCCAGTGCATTGAGACGTTCAGTGATTTTATCAAGAAATGTTGGTCTGGCTCTACGGCCGACAAGATACTCTTCCTCTATATCAAGCGGTTCTTCTTCAGTGCTCCAGAAATAGGGTTTCAGGTCGTACGGTTCCGCCACCATTCCTTCAGGAGTAAGTACTTCTCTGAACGTGTAGTTTCCTCCGCGTGTCCATTCCTCGGTCTCAACTAGAGTGAGGGTTTCTTCATCATCTAGGCTTTCCTGAAGGCTGTAAAGCGTGTCTACAACCGTTTCGTATTGTTTTTCATAGATATCTTCTCTTTCTAACTGTTTTTTCCTGACTTCTTCCTGTTTTCCCTTTCTTCTCTCAAGTAGATCATTTATCTCCTCTGTTTTTTCAGCTAGTTCGGACATCTCACACCACCTTCTTCATATTTTCGTCTATGTAACGGTTTATTTCGTCCAAGTCTTGTTCTCGTCCTACTTTGGCGACCGGATCTCCTTCCACCTCGTAGATATCAGAGGTTGCGTGTATGTTTCTTGAGTCTTTAAACGATCCTGCACCTACTAAGTCGAACATTGGATAGCCTGTCTCTTCTTCGAACTCTTTGTAGGCGTCTACGAACTGATCTACTTTTTCAGGGTTTCCGAAGCCGCTCGAGATTGCAAATGTGACATTTTCTCTGTAGTCTTCTTCTATAAGTATTTCTGAAAGCCCTTTTACAGCATCTATAGTCATTCCTTTACCTGTTTGGTAGCCGTCATCTCTATCTACTGGCTGAGCTGTTTCCGCGTAGTTTTCTCCACATGTATCCATTCTGACAAGTAGTTCGAAGTCTTCTCCATGTTTTTCCTCCATATATTCACAGACTTCCAAAGTGTCTGTCTTTTCTTGGTTGTTGGTATCAACTAGTACAGGAGTGGTTCCGTCTTTGTAACGGTCCATGGCTTTTGCGGCTTCTAGTGTTGCTTTTTCACCGTACAAGTATTTGAAGGGTAGTACTGCTGCGTGAGGCATTGTCCCGGAAGGCTCTTTGCCGTGTGTCTGTGCGCCTTTTATTGTTGAGTGGGTTTCTGCGCCGTTCTTTATGGCTTGGTATCCTAATTCTTCTTGTTTTTCTGGATGGTAGTGGCGTGCTCCGAAATCTGCGAAAGGTATATCTATCTCTTTGAACTTTTCTGCTATCTCACCTACTGCCTCTCCGTATTTTTCAGGTTCAGGATGTTCGTATCCTGGATTGGCTTCTGTTAGGTGTTGAGATATGATTCCGAGGTTGATTGTTTCTGGCTCTAGTAATTGTTGCAGTGGTCCTTCTAGAACCATTAATGGTTCTTTTGATTCGAAGGTTTCGTTTGTGTTTATGTAGATATCTACATCTTCTGTTATCTGTTTTACTGTTTCAGCTGCTTTCTGGAGGCCTGCTGTTGTAGCTTTGTTGTCTGTTCTAGCGAAGACTTTTTTCTTTATGTTTGGGTTGATTTCTTCGTTTTCCATTACTTTTTTGGAGTCTGTGAAGTAGATATCTGTGAATTTTTCGGGGTTTTCTACGAGTTCTTTTGGTTCTGTCAGGGTTTTTGTTTTCATTCTTCAGTACACCTTTTTGTGGTTTTAACACTAACCTTATTGTTGTCTTTACATTAAGGTTTTTTATAGTTTTTGTAGAGGTTAAACAAAGCTTTCCTGAGTTTCAAATCAATAACCTCACAAAAAACAAACTGTGAAACTCGAAGGAAAACTATTCACAGGTATGAAAGCCGCACAAGACTACCTCTCAATGAAAGAGTACCAAGAAAAAATGGAAGATAAAACAGGATTCAAACCTTTCCCCGGAACACTAAACCTGAAAGCCGACAAAGAACAGGTCAAAAAACTAGAAAAAAAGACCAAAAAGAAACGAATCAATAGCTTCCAAGTAAAAGACAAAAAATACAGCGGCCTAACACTTTACCCCGTAAAAATAAACGGTCTAAAAGCATACTACATCGATATAGATATCACAGACTACGGAAAAGACGTGATAGAACTAATAGCTCCAGAAAAATTAAGAGAAAAACTAGGTTTAGAAGACGGAGACCAAGTAGAGGTCACCGGCCTCTAAAAAAAAGACTTGTTTTATTCATGAGCGTAGAAGAAAACGTTCTCAGAGTCACATCTAACAAATCCGAAACGCTCGAACTGTACGACTTGATCAACCTCAATCTCTGAAGGCTCAACAAGTCCGTCAACTCTTTCTCCTGTAGGCATCACAACTTCTGCCTCTTCAGCAGTAGAAGGTACCCAGTGGACTATATCCGCATTGTTTTCTAAAGCTGCTTTATGGTCGCCTTCCCTGTATCTAGCTTCACCATCTTCAACTTCTATATTACATAGGCCTTTCAGTCTCAGAAATCCGTCATTTAGGTCTTTTTCCTCAACATACACGGTTACTTTACCGTTTTCACGTTCTAAACCTGGTTTTCTTACTCCTCTTTCCGGGTAGTCAGGATGTCTGTTTATTTCTGGTTCTAAGTCTTCAGGAACCTCTTCTATCTCAAGTTCCACAGGGTTACTAACAAAGAAGTAGCGGTCTGAGTCCTCAACTATATCTCTGTTCGAAGTGTTCAGTGTTTCTAGACTTGCTTCAACCGTGTTCTCTGTTACACCCATATCTATGAAGAACTCTCTAAGTGCTTCTGGCTGAAAACCTCTCTTCCTTAATGCTCTTACAGTTCCTACTCTTGGATCGTCCCAGCCTTCAAGCTCTCCGTTCTCTATCATCTCGCCAAGCGTGGACGTGCTCATCGGCGCGTCAAACCCTGAGATCTTAACGGTTCCCCAGTACTTGACTTCAGGATACTCCCAGTCCAAGTAGTCGTAAATATATTTCTGTCTCTTTGTGGAAGCCCGGAGATCTTTACCACGTACAATATGAGTGGTTTCTGTATAATGGTCTTCTATTGCTCCTGCAAAGTCTAGAAGCGGCCAAACCCTGTAGTCATCACCTGTTATAGGGTGGTCAGGATCTTCTATTATACGGAACGCTACGAAATCTCTTACTGCAGGATTCTTATGATCTAGATCGGTTTTAATCTTGAGAACTGCTTCTCCTTCTTCTATTCCTCCGTTCTTCATCTGTTCCCAGAGCTCCATATTCTCTTCAGGGCTCTGTCCACGGTATTCGGATGCTGTTCCTTCTTTACGGTGTTTCTGCATCTCTTCAGGCGAGGCTTTTGAGACGTAGGCTTCTCCCATTTCAATTAACTCTTCAGCATGTTCAATATACTTGTCAAACTGTTTGGAACTGTATACTACCTGGTCTACTTCATATCCTAGCCAGTTGTAGTCTTCTTGGTACATTTCATAGGCTTCTGGAAGAGGACGTTTGTTTCTTGGATCTGTATCATCGAAACGTAGAACCAGTTTACCGTCGTACTTGTCTTTTAGTTCGCCGTTGATAACCATTCCTCGGGCGCTTCCAAGATGCGGAGGGCCGTTAGGATTTGGTGCGAAACGTACAACTACTTTTCCTTCTTCTGCATCTTTCAAGTCAGGTATAGGATCGTGTTCGTGTTCTTCTTCCTCGAACTCATAGTTTTGAAGCTGTTTTTCCTGTTCTTCTAAAGATAGCTGGTTTACTTGTCCACAGATTTTTCCTGCTACTTTTCCAACTGTTCCAGGCTCTTCTCCTGTCTCATTTATTACGCTTCCTATTACTGCGCTAGGATTACATTCTCCGCCGTACTCTACAGCGTTTTTCAAAGCATACTTTCTTGCAACTTCTTCCAGTTCCATAACCAGATTATTACAACAGAATTTCTTTATAACCCTTGTAGTCTTCGGACTGGATAAAGACACTTATTTCAGTACTCAGAGTCTATAAAGATTTTAATGGCTAAGAAAGCTTGGACAGCCACATTATTTGTACTATTAGTAACTGTTGTAGCTCTCAGCACTTCTGATACTGCTCAAGTAACATTCTCTGATAACATAAGTATTGAGGCAGAGACCGCTGTAACAAGTGAAGAGAAAGCTACAGGACTGATGAACAAAGAAACCCTAGGCGAAGACCACGGCATGCTATTTATCTACCATAAAGAAGATGATAGAAGCTTCTGGATGAAAAACACTTCAATACCTTTAGACATTATCTTTATCGACTCCAACCAAGAAATAATCAATATTGAACAGGCTGATCCTGAACCCAACACCTCTACTAACAACTTAGAAAGATATAGAAGCAGTGAGCCCGCACAATACGTTTTGGAAGTTAACCAAGGTTTTTCAGAGAAGAACAGTATAGAAAAAGGAGACAAAGTCCGGTTAGAGTATTCTTGGCTTAGAAGCAGACTTAAGCTTGTTTCTAGCTGATCTCAAACTCTTTGTCGTTGTTTTTCTTCCATTCGATCTCGAGCTCAAGTGATTCTTCATCTTTCTCTCTTTCAACCTTTATCTCGAACTCTGCAGATCTATCAGTTCTCAGGTCTACGGACTGGTTTCCTGATTTGAGGCTGATCTCATCACCGTTCTCAACTTTCTCAGCTATCTCCCGGAGGTTTTCCGCAATCTCAGAGTTACTCATCTTCTGTTCAAGCTTAAATAATACTTCTTCTGTCATAGCTAGTTATACTGATTCAAGAAATAAATCTGTAACTGCTATGCGGCATCTGGGAATTGAACCCAGGTCTGTACGTTGGCAACGTACTGTCTTACCACTGGACCAATGCCGCTTCTGTATACTTGTTGAGAGGGTTCACTGTTTTAAACTTATTTCTATTTTTCTGGCTGAAACACATAGACTGTTAAACTCTCACCTCTAGTTTGTTGGCCGGAGGAAAAACAACTATGACCGGTTACTGGGCAACTATCATAAATATGGAGGAGGAAGGTTACGCAAACTCTATTAAGACGGATAAAAGTGATGCTCAGCTTTTCGGTGTTCACAGCCGCCTAGACAATCTTGATGCTGCGGAAATGAGTTATAATGAGTTTGAAGAGATTTTAGATAGTAATAGAGACAAGTTAAGCCCAAACCTATCAGAGTTCTATCTTGAAGAAGACTTTAGAGAAGTGGTTGGTAGTCGGCCTATAAGTGTAGAACCTTACCTTCCTGAAAGTTCTACCGCAGTTATTGATAGTTATGTGGACTCTGTCGGGAAAGCTCCTTACCCTAACGCAGATAGCTTTGAACCATATTTCGAGGAGATGGGAGGTAGAGTAATTGAGGATATAGAGAATAACTACGACAGTTTTAGAGATGCGGTAAACTATGAAGGGTTTAAGAATGACTTGAAAGTGTTATGGACTGATAATGCAGACATCATTAGACAAAATATTGCAAGAGCTGTTGTAAGAAGCTCACCTGACTCTTACCACTTTATCCAAAATATCTCTGATTTTGAAGAAGACTCTCGAAACTGAAACCCGGCTAATGTCTTGGACCGTAGTAGTTCGAACGATCTAGCTCCATATGCTGCTTTTCAAACACTTCTTCAGCATTTAGGTAGCCTATCTGCTCTAAGAAGTTTCTACCGTCTTCAGTTATTTTGTAGACTGGTCCCACCGTTATTTCATCATTCTCGATAATTTCTCTTTCGACTATACTTTTCTCTTCCAAGTAGTTCAGTCCTTCATAGATGTTTCCCGGCTCTTCTAAAGCTTGTAGATAGTGTTCAATCTCTTGAAGATATAACTGGTCTTCAGGACTGCCTAACAAGTACTGTGTTATCTCTGCAGCATACCTGTTATCCATAAACTCTTTCTTAGTAAGCGAATCCATAGCTATTGTATAATTGAGGAGATGATTAGTTACCGTTAAGAATATTGTCTTCAACTATATGGAACATGGATCAGGTAAGAGATCTAATTGTAATCGGCGGAGCCTGTGCTGCTCAAAGCGCTGCAATCTACGCGGTTAGAAGCGGCATGGATGTTCTTGTTGTTGCTGACGAGTACGGCGGACAGATAAACAATACTGATGTTGTGGAAAACTATCTAGGTATAAAAAGCGTTACAGGACCTGAACTCGCCGACCGTTATCTTGAACATATGCGAGAGTACGATGTAAGTGAGGAGGTCGGACAGAAAGCTGTAGACGTAAGAAAAAACAAAGAAATATTTGAAGTAGAGCTAGAAGACGGAACTACGTTCAAATCTTACTCCGTAATACTGGCTACCGGCGGAAGCCGTAGAAAACTTAACGCTGAAGGCGAAGAAGAGTTTACGAACAAGGGTGTCGCCTACTGCGCAGTATGTGATGGACCATTGTACCAAGGAGAAGAAGTGGCTGTAATCGGTGGAGGATACGCAGGAACCGAAGCAGCAGTATACCTGTCAGATATAGCAGAAAAAGTATATGTACTAAGCCGTTCCGGAAACCTTTCAGGAGAAGAAATAACAATAAACGAAGTGCTGGACGCAGAAAACGTTGAAATACTACGCGAAGCTACAGTAGACCATTTCTATGGAGAAAACCTTCTAGAAGGCTTGAAATACAGACAGAACGGAGATATCAAAGATTTAGAAGTTACAGGTGCGTTCGTAGAAATCGGGACTGTACCCAACTCCGATATAACAGATCTAGTTGAAACTAATGAATCTGGCTATATAGAAGTTGACGAGGAACGAGAAACATCCGCCAAAGGCCTCTATGCCGCAGGAGACGTAACAGATAAAGGCGCTCAGCAGCTAGTGGTCTCTGCAGGACAAGGCTGCCAGGCAGCATTAAACGCTTCAGAGTATGTTAAACAGCAGAAGTCAAAGAAGTAGTCTTCATCTAGTACTTTCAAGTTCAATAGCTCCTTTTTGAGCTAACAGCCATTCATCCGGATTATCTTGCATGAAAACATCACGGTAATAGACCGGATTATCCTCTAAGATTTCGTATATCTCACGTAGATTTTCTTTCTTATCTGAATCTACTCTTCTAGCATAAACGTATGGCGTCAAGCCCTCTAACTCAACAAATATATCTTCTTTATAACCTGTTTTGTCGGTTCCAAACATTGAAAAGGCAAGTCTTGAGTCCTCGAAGGCCTGTTCATATGTGGATCCGAAGCCGTTGTAGTTGACACTTACTTTATCCATATCGAACTCTTGATCCAGATCCTGGTAGACATCCGCCAAAAGTTCTTTCGGCAGGTTCAGATCCAGTTCTAAAGGCTGTCTGAAAGCTCTTCTAAAACCTCTGATATCTTCCGCCTTCAACTCCATACAGCCTCTGTGTCGGCCTTCTAAAAGACCTAGATATTCTTTGAAGCTGTGGAACTCTTCGGAATCTTTATCGTACGGAGGTACTTCCTCCGATATTAGTTCGAGCTTTAAACCTTCTTCATCTTGGTAGTAAAATCCTTCCTCTCTCAAGGCTTCCATGTTTTTGTTGAATGCTTCTTCTAATACTTCGGAGTTGTTTCCTACTAGTTCTGCTGGCTGGGTAATATCCCTTATCTCTTTCTGTGCTTCGGAAAACTCTTTCACGACAGAATCATTGTTGTCGGATAAAAGTTATAGCTCTTTCTGTCTTTAGATAGGCTACATAAAATTTCTTTACTCAATAACTCTTTATGGGAAACGAAACCGTTATGACGCCTTGTGTTTTCTGCGGGGAAAACGCTACTAAGACGAACTCTGAAGGTCAACCTGTATGTAGAGATCATAAGGACAAGAAGCCTAGAGATGTTGCGTGTCCTGAGTGCGGTATGCCTATGAAGTTGAAGGAAGGACGTTACGGCTATTTTTGGGGTTGTGAAGGATATCCTCAGTGCCAGAAGACTTATCAGATTAAAGCGCTGGTTGAAGACGAATAAAGAGTTTTCTAAAGATGTTAGGTCTCTTGATTGGTGCTTGAACTGCTTCTATTAAGTTTAAATTGTATCTGGATACGTCTGAATCTTATTGTATTCGAGTATAATGACAGACTTAAATCC